>ENA-ORXT01003111-ORXT01003111.1-marine-metagenome-genome-assembly--contig:-NODE-3111-length-18751-cov-6.207990_pt1 | contig 18751 bp, 4 predicted proteins | sample MGYA00237868_ERZ511482 | MGnify/ENA metagenome assembly ERZ511482 | reverse complement strand
TCGCTCGTATTCGTTCCTTATATGATTAAAAAATAGCTGGTAAAAAAGCACAGTTATTTAATTTACAGTGTACTAAGTGTTAGAATATAATTCGGCAACTTTAGACGGGTAGCCTAAAATGTTAATTTTGAGTACGTAAAATCAAAAGTCTCGATTAATTTTAAACCCACTATTGACTTTGTGGTCATTATATATGAGTTGTTTAACTTTTAAAAAAGTTTTACATTAATAAAACTAAAAATCAAATCATAATAAAATGAAAAAATTATTTCTTAGCTGCCTATTGGTTGTTTTTTCTGTAGCAGCAGTTCACGCCCAAATGGCCAAGGTTGTTACCGCTTACAACCTTCTTAATGAATACAATCTTTCACAAGAGGTTGAATCTTTGACAAAAGCAAAGGATGCTATTGATGAAGCAACTGAAAACGAAAAATCTAAAGCAAAACCAAAAACTTGGTTATATGCTGGTCAAATTTATACAGCACTTGCCATGCTTCCTGATAACGCCAACTTAAGTGAGGGTGCTGTGGATAAAGCATATAATGCTTTTGACAAAGTAATGGAATTAGAAAAAGCAGATGGACTAAGTGGTAAAAAAGCCAGAATGTCTAAAGATGCTATAGAGGGAATATTTGGTCTTAAAGGAATATTTTATGCAGTTGGACTAGAAGATTTTAATGCTGAAAATTACGCAGAAGCTTATCAATATTTTCAAAAAAGTTTAGCCATTGCAGACTTAGTAAGAAACAATCCTTTTGGAAAAAGTAATAAAGAACTTCCAATTGATACCAATGTAGTCTTTGCTACTGCCCTTTCGGCTGAAAGAGCCAATATGGATGAAGCCATTCCTTTGTTGCAACAGTTGGTAGATATGAACTATGACGAACCTTCTATCTATCAGGTATTGACTAGAAAATATCGTGAAGCTGGTGATGAAGCGAAAGCAGAAGCTGTTGGAGCCAAAGCCAAAGAATTGTACCCAGACAATACCGCATTCATTATTGACGACATCAATCGTTTATTGGATGCTGGAAAAGATGCTGAGGCGATGGAGAAAATTAAAGAGGCCGTAAATCTTGATCCTGAAAATGCAGGGTTACAATATGCACTTGGAGCGGCTTATGACAAATCTGGCGATCCAGATATGGCAGTAGGTGCTTACCAAAAAGCCATTGACATCAGACCTGATTACTACGAAGCCTATTATAACCTTGGAGCCGTTTATTATAATACTGCTGCTGAAAAAGTTACCGAAATGAATGAATTACCTCTTGATGACCAAGCTGGTTACGATCTTTTGAAAAAAGAATCAGAAGATTCATTTGGTAAAGCATTGCCTTATTTTGAAAAAGCTCAAGAGTTGAATGCAGATGATGTAAACAACCTCATCGCTCTTAAAGAAATTTATGCTCGCTTGGGGATGAATGATAAATATACTGCTGTCAGTGATAAGTTAAAAGCTCTTCAAGAAAGATAGTCGGTTAGATTTGAGGTGCTAGATATGAGATTTGAGACTTTATTCGATAATTTCTTATCTGATCTAAGAAAGGCAACAATTACTTCGGTAGTTGTTGCCTTTTTGTTTTTTATATGGTTTACTTTTGTGCGGTCTTTGTTACGTGCTCGTTTGCTCGGTACTTGATGTATTATTATGCAGCACATAAGTACATCGTACTTTATGCACCATGATTCATACAAAGAAAAAAGTACTCATTAATCCAAAATAATTCATCTAGTGCATTTTTACAGTACCAAAAAAACAGCTCCCAATGTTTCGTTAAAAGAAGCAGTTCTTCGCAGTCTTCCGCCTGATAATGGCTTATATATGCCTGATGAAATTGATGCGTTGCCCGATGCCTTTTGGGAAGCTTTTCCCAATATGTCTTTTGGGGAATTGGCTTATGAGGTGGCACAACATTTACTTAAAGACAGCATTGCTTCAGCCGACCTAAAACCTTTGGTACACGATGCCGTAAATTTTGAAGCGCCTTTGGTTCCTATTGGAGAAGACTATGCTTGCTTGGAATTGTTCCATGGTCCTTCGCTCGCTTTTAAGGATTTTGGAGCTCGCTTTATGGCTCGATTGATGAGTCATTTGGTCAAAGGAGACAATCGACAACTCGATATTTTGGTAGCGACTTCTGGCGATACGGGAGGTGCGGTTGCTTTGGGCTTTTACGGAACGCCAAATATTCGAGTAACCATTTTATATCCAAGTGGAAAGGTGAGTTTGTTGCAGGAAAAACAGTTGACAACTTTGGGTAAAAATATTAGAGCCATTGAAGTAAAAGGTACTTTTGACGACTGTCAGGCTTTGGTAAAACAAGCTTTCTTAGACAAAGAACTCAATGCTCAATTACAGCTTTCATCAGCAAACTCCATCAATATAGCTCGTTTGGTTCCTCAGACGTTTTATTACTTTAGGGCTTACCAACATTACCTTAAAACGGGCGACAAACGTCCTTTTGTGATGTGTGTGCCGAGTGGAAATTTTGGCAATATTACTGCTGGACTTTTTGCTAAAAAAATGGGATTGCCCATTCACCAATTTATTGCTTCTAATAATCGAAACAATGTTTTCCAACAATATTATTTAACGGGGCAGTACTCCCCTCGCCCATCGGTGGCAACTCCCTCCAATGCTATGGATGTTGGCAATCCCAGTAATTTCCAACGAATGATGGATATTTATGGCAATTCTGTTGAATCGGTGAGAGAAGACATTGCCTCTTACAGCTACAATGATGAACAAACCTTAGAAGGCGTAGTAGAGTTAAAAGAAAAATTTGATTATGTCGCTTGTCCACATACCGCAGTTGCTTGGTTGGCGGCAAAAGAATATAAAACGACTCACCCTGACGAATTCATTGTTTTTCAAGCAACAGCACATGCGGCTAAATTCATTGATATTGTGGAAGATAGTATTGGTGAAAAAGTAGTCGTTCCTAAAGCCTTAGAAATTTTAAGAAATAGAGAAAAAATAGCTACTTTAATGGATACCACTTATGATTCGTTTAAGGATTATTTGATGGATAATATTTAAGCTGGAAGTAAATAAACCATCAAGTTTTACTTGCTGATAAACTTGTCACCTAAGCTTTATTTATCATTTAACAATTCTTCCAACACCAATTTTGCATGTTCATTTTCGGGGTTTAAATCCAGCGATTTTTGATACATTTTAATGGCTTTTTCTTTGTCTCCAACTACTAATAAAATTTCTCCATAACTGTCCCAAACATTAGGCGCTTCTGGAAACAACAAGGTATTCAATTCAAAAATTTTCAAGGCAATGTCTATCTTTTCATTAGCCAAAATCTCATATCCCCAATTTGTGTCCGAGGAGTGTGATTTTGAAATTTCATTCTTCATTTTACTGATAAAAAACAAAAACCCCCAGCCGGCAAATGCCAACTGGGGGTTTGTTCTATTTAGAATATAAGACTAATGATTATTGCTTAATAACCGTTCTTCTTACGAAGTATTCTAAGTCTTTGTTGGAAATATCTAATAGATACATTCCTTTAGCATAAGCACGCATATCAACAGTAAGGATATTGTAGCCTTCTACCAATTCACTTTGTTGCTCAAAAATGAGCTTTCCAGTGGCATCGTAGATGCGCATCATTACTGTACGTTCCTCATTTGAATTGATGTGTACATTGGTGTAATCAACCGTTGGGTTTGGATTAACCTGAATCAACTCAATATTTTCAGAACCTCTTTCAAGGACAACAATGTTCGACAACTCTTCTTCTCCATCTACATCTACACTAATCAATTGATAGTAGCTGATGCCTTTTGGAGCGTTGTGGTCCATAAATCCGTACTCTTGAACTCTATTACTGTATCCCTGTGCATCTAATTCTGCAAGTGGTTGGAAGTTAACACCATCCAAAGAGCGTGTCAATACGAAGTGACTGCTGCGTTCTTCAGAAGCAGTTGACCAAGTCAATAGGTTGCCAGTATTCTCTGTCTTACCACTGAAATTCAACAACTCAATAGCCGTTGTTGTACAACCTACAGAAGACAATGCAAGATTGATTGAACAATCGTCTTCGCCAACAATAGATACGGTAAAGTCATAACCCAATCCGTTTACATACGGACCGAAAGTAATCACTGTAGAACCACTAGAGAAGACAGATTGACCAGTGTGATTATCGGTAATCATATAGCCTTCTGTTCCAACGATTCCACCACTTACAGAAAGAATGATGTCAAACATTGTATTGTTCGAGTGACAGTTGGTAGAAGCAATGGCTGCGAAGCCTTCACACCCATCTGGTTGTTCACTAACTACTGTTATAACCACATTGTCCTCATCGTCTTCCCATGTTTCAGGATCTGTTTTATCGTCTCCATTGTCTGGATCAGAATCAACATCTTCTTGATCGTGGTCTGTGACTTGTGCATAGTTGACAAGTTCTCCTTCAAACATACCTACTTCAACAGTAAGAACTAAGTCTTGAGTTGTACCTGCATCTAAGTTGTCCAATATCCACATACCCGTTATTAAGTTGTAGTTGGCACCATTTGCCGATAACAAAGTCAAGCCTTCAGGTAACTGATCGGTAACGATTACACCCGTTGCATCTGCAGGACCATCGTTGGTCACAGAAATCACATAGTCAAAGATGGCTCCTACTTCTACAGTAGTTACATTGGTGGTTTTCACTAAGCTCAAGTCAATTTCATCTGATTCAGCTGGCGTAGCCGTAATGACTTCACTGTCTTCATCATCTTCAAAATCTTCTGGATCATTGTTCGGATCACCATTGTCCTCATTTGAGTCTGGATCTTCCTGATCGCTTCCAACAACTTCTGCAAAATTGGTAATGCTTCCTTCACCTTCAACAACGACCATTATTTCTAATTGACGTCCTTGACCGAATATTAAGCTACCGACTTCCCACAATCCAGTAATAGGATCGTAATCTCCAACACTACTTACAAAATCTAAACCTGATGGCAATTGATCTTGAACAACAATACCCGTTGCATCAGCTGGACCGTTGTTAATTACTGTAATAAAGTAACTAATGGTGTCACCAACTGTTGGTGTAGTATTACTTGCTGTTTTGAACAACTCTAAATCAGCCTGTTCCTCTTGTACTTCAATTTCATCCGAAGTACTTGAGTCGTCATCGTCCTCACCATCGTTATTTGGATCATTATCAAACTCAGAATCTTCATCAACAGGAGGATCGTTGTTTGGATCCGTATCGTCGTCTGCATCACTGATTTCGGCAGTATTTGCTACTGGTCCACTCATATTACCTACCGTAAAGGTAATGGTTAAATAAGCAGAAGTTCCAGGCATAATAGGTCCAGCAACGGTTTGCGTTGCCAATCCAGCCAATTCTGTCCAAGCAGCATCTGTTAAGCTCAAAGCAGCAGGAATGTAGTCTGTAACTGTTACATTGTAAGCAGGCACATTCCCTTCATTAATGATTTCCAAAGTATAAGTAACCAAGTCTCCAGGTACAACCGTTGTAGATTGACCAGTTGTTAAGCTCTTATTCAAAGCCAAATCAAAAAGATCCTCTTCATCATCTGGAATACCATCATTGTCATCGTCTTCGTCCTCATTGTCTCCTACACCGTCACCATCTGTGTCAGTATCTTCATTTGGATCATTAGGGAAGTCGTCTTCGTCATCTGGCGTTCCGTCATTGTCGTCGTCCTCATCCTCATTGTCTCCTGTACCGTCACCATCTGTGTCAGTATCTTCATTTGGATCATTAGGGAAGTCGTCTTCGTCATTAGGCGTACCATCGTTGTCAACATCGTCTGGATTTTCTATTCCAAAGATGGCACCATCGTGGTCATCTTCATCACCATTGGTATTGTCCGTCACATCGTCTTCGCTGTTACCATCATTTTCATCTTCATCATCTGGAGTTGAATCTATATCAATAAAATCTCCTCCATTTTCCGAAACAGCCGAAGCGATTTCTGCAAAGTTGACATTGTCTACACTAACAAACTCATTCATGGTTAAAGTAATGTCGATACTAACCGACTCACCAGCACCAATAGGACCAGCAAGTTCAGTTACTGCATTTCCATTAGAAGGTGTCCAATCTGAATCATTTAAGATTAAGCCAGCAGGAATGTAATCGACTACTTCTACATTAAGTGCCGTCTCAGTTCCCTGATTGGTTACTGTAATGGTAAACGTAATGTCATCTCCTACGCTTATCAAACTAGATTGACCATCTGCCAATTGTTTGATTAAGGCCAAATCAAATACCTCTTCGTTGTCTTCAACAAAGAATGGTTCGCCATCGTGATCATCCTCACTTGGTAAATCATTGTCATCATCGTCGTCTGAAGTTGAATCTACATCATCACCAGGGTTGCCATCTTCATCATCGGCACCTGTAATTTCAGCATAGTTAAAATTACTACCAGTAATGAATGCATCAACAGTAAACGTAATGTCTACACTTGTAGAAGCTCCGACAGCCAAAGGACCTGAGATGGTTGTGATTGCATTGCCATTAGACAAAGTCCAATTTGCATCATTCAAGCTCAATCCTGCTGGAATGTAATCAACCACATCAATGTTTTGAGCAACTACATTACCTTCATTGGTAAGTATAATTGTAAACGTAATATCGTCTCCTACCTCTACAAGATTTGATTGACCATCGGCTAAGTCTTTAACCAAGGCTAAATCAAAAATATCCTCTATCTCTTCTGGTTCTTCAACGGTATACTCTTCACCATCGTGATCGTCTTCTTCCTCTTCATCATTGTTCTCATCACCATCAGGGTCTGAATCAACATCATCCGTTGGATTACCGTCTTCATCTTCTGCACTTGTGATTTCTGCATAGTTGACATTGTCTGTACCAACAAACATATCTACCGTAAAGGTAATATCGATGCTAACAGATTCACCCGAAGCCAATGGTCCAGCTAAAGTTGTTATCGCATCACCTCCTGAAGGAATCCAATCAACGTCATTAAGTATCAATCCTGAAGGAATGTAATCTATCAACTCAATGTTTTGAGCAGTGACATCTCCTTCGTTGGTAACTGTAATGGTAAACGTAATGTCATCGCCAATAGCTACGATACTTGATTGACCTACAGCTAAGTCTTTAATCAACGCAAGGTCAAAGATTTCTTCTTCCTCTTCAATGGTAAAGTCGGCACCATCGTGGTCGTCTTCATCACCATTCTCGTTGTCCGTAGCATCGTCTTCACTATCGCCGTCATTGCTCTCGTCGTCGTCTGAAGTTGAATCTACATCATCACCTGGGTTGCCCTCTTCATCTTCGGCTCCGCTGATCTCAGCGAAGTTTTGAGTGGCACCACCTATTGCAGATGGAGTCACTGTAAACGTAATGTCTACGGAAGTAGAAGCACCTGACGCCAATGGTCCAGTGATCGTTGTTACAGCGTTGCCGCCAGATAAGGTCCAATCCGAATCATTTAAGCTCAATCCAGCAGGAATGTAATCGACTATCTCGATGTTTTGAGCAGTGATGTCTCCTTGGTTTGAAACCGTTAGGGTAAACGTAATGTCGTCGCCAATCGCTACTGCACTGCTTTGTCCAGCAGATAATTGCTTGATCAACGCAAGGTCAAAGATTTCTTCTTCCTCTCCAATGGTAAAGTCGGCACCATCGTGGTCGTCTTCGTCACCATTCTCGTTGTCCGTAGCATCGTCTTCGCTGTCACCGTCATTGCTCTCGTCGTCGTCTGAAGTTGAATCTACATCATCACCTGGGTTGCCCTCTTCGTCTTCGGCTCCGCTGATTTCTGCAAAGTTTTGAGTGGTACCCTCAGAAGCAAATTCACTGACAATGAATGTGATATCAATCGTAGTTGACTGACCAGGAGCCAATGGACCATCTATGGTCGCAACAGCTGTACTTCCCAACCAAACCCAGTCAGGATCACTGATGTTCAAACCAGCAGGAATGTAATCGACTACTTCAATATTTTGAGCAGTTACTGTACCTTGATTGGTTACTGTAAGGGTAAAGGTGATGTTCTCACCAATTCCAACAGTAGCTGGTTGACCAGCTGCCAATTGTTTGATTAAGGCAAGGTCAAAACCAGGTTGTTGGATATCAAATCCAGCACCATCGTGATCGTCCTCATCTCCGTTGGTATTATCCGTCGAATCGTCCTCGCTGTCACCATCGTTGTCCTCGTTGTCATCTGGAGTTGAATCCACATCATCACCAGGATTACCATTTTCATCTTCAGCTCCACTAATTTCTGCGAAGTTAAAGTTCTCGCCATCTACAAAAGCATCAACTGTAAAGGTAATGTCTATAGAAGCAGATGCGCCTGTTGCCAATGGTCCAGCGATGGTTGTGACAGCGTTGCCGCCAGCTAAGGTCCAATCTGAATCATTTAAGCTTAAGCCAGCAGGAATATAGTCAACCAACTCAATGTTTTGAGCAGTTGCTTCTCCTTGATTAAAGACTGTAATGGTAAACGTAATGTCGTCGCCAATACCTACTAAAGTTGATTGACCATCGGCCAATTGCTTGATTAAAGCAAGATCAAATACAGGTTCTTCTACCGTAAAGTCAGCACCATCATGGTCATCCTCATCTCCGTTCTCGTTGTCCGTCGAATCGTCCTCACTTGGACCATCATTGTCCTCATCGTCATCTGGAGTAGAATCGGTATCATCAGCAGGATTACCGTCTTCATCTTCTGCACCACTGATTTCTGCGTAGTTGGTATTGTTACCCGATACAAAAGAGTCAATGGTTAGGGTAATGTCTACTGTAGTAGAACTACCTGATGTCAATGGTCCTGCAATAGTTGTTACAGCGTTTCCACCAGACAAAGTCCAATCTGCATCATTTAAGCTTAAGCCAGCAGGGATATAATCCACTACCTCGATGTTTTGAGCGGTGATGTCACCTTGGTTAACAACAGTAATGGTAAACGTAATGTCGTCCCCTACTTCATAATTACCCGTTTCACCAGCAGCCAATTGCTTGATTAAAGCCAAATCAAATGTAGGCTCTTCTACACTAAAGTCAGCACCATCGTGATCGTCTTCATCACCGTTGGTGTTGTCGGTATCATCATCCTGACTTGGACCATCGTTGTTCTCCTCCTCATCTGGAGTAGAATCTTCATCATCGCCAGGATTGCCATCTTCATCTTCAGCACCACTGATTTCTGCGTAGTTGGTGTTGTCACCTGCTACAAACTCATCAATGGTAAAGGTGATGTCTACGGAAGTAGAAGCATCAGGATTTAAAGGCGTTTCGATAATCGTTACGGCATTTCCGCCTGACAATGACCAATCGGCATCATTTAAGCTTAATCCAGCAGGAATATAATCGACCAACTCAATGTTTTCAGCAATCATATTGCCTTGATTAAACACGGTAATGGTGAAAGTGATCTCGTCACCAACTTCATACATTCCAGTTTCACCATCGGCCAATTGCTTGATTAAAGCAAGATCAAACATATCTTGCTCCACACCCAACTCGGCACCATCGTGGTCATCTTCATCACCATTGGTATTGTCTGTAGCATCGTCCTCGCTGTCACCATCGTTATTTGGATCATTGTCCGGATCAGAATCCACATCATCAACCGGATTACCATCTTCATCTTCGGCACCACTGATCTCTGCAAAATTAACCAAGCTTTCACCAGCAAAATCAGGCGCAACTTGTAAGTCAATATTCACACTCGTACTGTTGCCAGCACTCAATGGACCTGTTAAGGTAATCTGTGCTTCAGTTGATGAAATAGACATCCAATCGGCATCTACCAAAATCATTCCAGCAGGAATATAATCGGTTACCACTATGTTGGCAGCGTCTACATCTCCTTGATTGAAGATATTAATCATAAACGTGACCACATCGCCAGGCTCTACAGAAGTAGGCTGACCAGGAGCAATAACTTTAGTCAAGGCAAGGTCAAACAATTCATCTTCGATGTTTACTTCCGCACCATCGTGGTCATCTTCATCACCATTGGTGTTATCCGTTGCATCGTCCTGACTATCACCATCGTTGTTTGGATCATTATCTGGATCACTATCTGTATCATCAGCTGGATTTCCGTCTTCATCTTCCGCACTACTAATTTCTGCAAAGTTCACCAAGCTGCCACCACTGTAATTTGGATCAACTTGTAGGTCGATGTTGACACTCATACTGTTGCCAGCACTCAATGGACCAGGTAGGGTTATCTGCGCCGAGCCTGTAGAAATAGACATCCAATCGGTATCCGCTAAAATCATTCCAGCAGGAATGTAATCAGTGATAATAATATTATAGGCATCTACAGAACCTTGATTGAACACATTGATCATAAAGGTGACTACATCACCTGGAGAAACTGTTCCTGCTTGACTAGGTGCAAGCACTTTTGTCAAAGCCAAATCAAAGGCACAATTAACGACCGTTATTTCAGCATCACAACTAGACAGACACCCTTCGGCATCTTGAACTGTAATGGTGTGGATTCCAGCAGCAACACCGACAAAGGCATTACTGTTTTGATAAGCACCGCCATCCATATTGTAGGTAAATGGCGCTACACCACCAGAAGTCGAAACGGCAATCATTCCATCGGTATTCGTGTCACAATCAATATCTGTAATTGTAGTTGTACAAACCAACGGCATTGCCTGCTCAACAGTTGTCATACACGTACTGGTACAAGTCTGATCAAACAAATCGGCTACCGTAATGGTATAGTTTCCTGCTGCAAGACCAGTAAAAGTATTGAAAGGTGTAAAGTTGCCACCATTAAGACTGTAGACATACGAGCCACTTCCGCCAAATGCCGCCAATTCTATCACACCATCGCTTCCACCATTACAAGAGGTAGGTGTTGTAGAAGTGAAACAACTCATTGGTAATGGCTGCTCTATTTCAACAAAACAAGTACTGGTACACATTGGATTGCCAACATTTCTAACGACAACGGTATATTGTCCAGCAGCTAAGCCAGTAAATACACCCGAAGGTTGAAAGTTTGTACCATTGATACTAAATTCGTAAGAACCGTTTCCGCCAGATCCTATCGCTGTAAACGAGCCATTGCTGGCACCAAAACAGTCGGCATCTTCGCTGAACAAGATATTACACATAGGCGCACTTGGCGCTCCAATCGTTACACTACAAATAGAACTACATCCATTCGCATCTTCAAGCGTTACTTCATAATTCCCTACTTCTAAGCCAGTAAAGGTATTGCCTGCCTGAGCAGCCCCACCATTTAAGCTATAAGAATAAGGCATTGCACCACCAGTTCCACTTACATTGATTGTTCCATCATCTAACAGACAATCTGTGGCATCTGTCACTGTTGCAACACAAGAGACTGAAGAGGTTTGATTGATGAATGCTTCACAAGTGGTGATACAGCCATTGGCATCTCTTATGCTGACAACATACAAACCTGCATCCAATCCGATGATGGTATTGCCTGCCTGCCAAGTGGATACTTGCGTACTGTATTCATAAGGAGCCGTTCCGCCATTGGCAGCAACAGTAATAAAACCATCGTCCGATCCAAAGCAAGAAGCGTCATTGGCAACCGTTGAACAACTGATTGCCAAAGGCTCATCAATGGTTATGCTACACTGACTGCTACAATCAAAATCATCGGCATCACGAACGGTAACATCATAGCTTCCAGCAGTAAGTCCGCTAAAGGAGTTCGTTAACTGGAAATTGATTCCGTCTATACTGTATTGGTAAGCTTCGCTGCCACCTATTGCAGTCACACTGATGGCTCCATCGTTGCCGCCAGCACAGTTTACATCTGTTCCGACTAATTCACAACTGATTGCATCTGGCTCACCTAATGTAATATAGCAAGTACTCACGCACGTTGGGTTGCCAACATTTTGTACCATAACGGTATAAGATCCTGCAGTAAGTCCACTAAAAGTACCCGAAGCTTGGAATGCTCCACTATTTAGACTGAACTCATAGCTGCCACTTCCACCAATTCCGATTGTTTCAATTACACCATTATCACCACCATTACAAGTAGGTTCTGTACTATTGATGATGTTACAAGAAGGCGCCAATGGGCTTTCTACTGTTGCATCACATACCGTTTCACAGCCATTGCCATCAATAGTAGTTACAGAATATGTACCTGCTCCTAGACCCGTAAACACATTACTACTTTGCGTAGTACCGTCATTTAATACATAAGTATAAGCAGCACTTCCACCCGTTACATTTATGGTAATGGTTCCGTCCATACCCGAGCAATCTGTTTCATCAGTCGCTGTTGCACTACAAGTCAACTCTTCTGGTTGGCTAATGGTTGCCATACAAGTAGTCTCACAATTATTGGCATCTCTAATGCTAATGATGTGGGTACCAACTGTCAAATTATTCAACACATTTCCAGGTTGGAAGCCAGCTCCATCAACACTATATTGATAAGGTCCAGTTCCGCCTTCTACAGTTGCTGTGATCACGCCATCGTTGCCACCAAAGCAGCTTAACGAAGCTGTTTCCACAACATTACAACTCAACGCTTGAGGTTCTGTAATAATGATTTCACAAGTTGAAGTACAATTGGGTACAGCGGCATCTCTTATCCATAGAGTATATGTTCCAGCAGCCAAGCCAGTAAAGTAGTTTCCTGCTTGGAAGCTCGTTCCATCTATACTAAACTCATAAGTTTCACTACCTCCTTCGGCAGAAACCGTCGCTGTTCCATCGGCATTGCCACTACAAGAAGCGTTCGTTCCTAAGACATCACAAGAAAGCGCTGTTGGCTCTACAATGCTTACAAAACAATCACTAGAACACATTGGCTGTCCATTGTTGATAACCGTTACGGTATAATCTCCTGCTGCTAAGCCAGTAAAAGTACCACTCGCTTGGAAAGCACCACCGTTCAGACTGAATTGGTAATCGTTAGATCCACCAGTAGCAATGGTATTAATGACACCATTACTTGAACCGTTACAAGTGACATCACTGATAAAGGAGATCTCACAAACTGGTGCATCTGGGCTGTTAACAGTGGCCTCACAAGTGCTCTCGCACCCATTGCCATCCGTTACTGTTATCACATAATCACCAGCATCTAAACCACTAAAGCTGCCAGATGTTTGTGGAAGCCCACCGTTTAAAGCATAAGTTAAAGGAGCCGTTCCACCAACACCCAATGCCGTGATACTTCCATCATTTGCCATACAATCGGTTTCATCAGTAGCACTTGTCGTACAAGAAACTGGCGTCGGCTCAGTAATGACTGCACTACAAATAGCCGTACAACCGTTGGCATCAATGATGGTAACATCGTGGCTACCAGCAGTAAGACCGGTAAATACATTACCGATTTGAGGAGTTCCACCATCTACGCTGTACTCATAAGGAGCCGTTCCGCCCTGTGATGATACAGCAATACGCCCATCATCTCCTCCATTACAGCTTACATTAGAAACTCCTGTTGAACAAGACAAACTGTTTGGTTCCTTGATGACAATACTACAAGAAGTAATACAGTCAAGATCTTCGGTATTTCTTACCTCTACCGTATGACTACCAGCAGCTAGGCCAGCAAATACATTTGACAATTGGTAAGCTCCACCATCTACACTGTATTCGTATTGATCAGTGCCACCAACAGCAGAAACCGTTATCGTTCCATCGGCGCTACCATTACAAGTTGCATCGCTCGCTGTCAATTGACAACTCATAGCTTCTGGCTCGGTAATGGTTACATAACACAAACTGGTACAGAAAGGATCACCTACATTACGAACTGTAACGGTATAATCATCAGCTGTTAGCCCAGTAAACAAGCCAGCAGCTTGGAAAGGACCATTGTTGATACTGAATTCATAGTTGCCACTGCCGCCCAATCCTTCGGCTTCAAGAGCACCATTGTCTCCACCATTACAACTAACATTTTCACTAAAGATGACATTACAAGAAGGCGCCAAAGGCGTTTCTATAACTGCATCACATACCGTTTCACAACCATTCGCATCTTGAACAGTTACTTCATAACTACCTGCTCCCAAATCTGTAAATTCATTTGACCCTTGGAAGACTCCACCGTTCAGACTGTACTGGTAAGGCGGTGTTCCACCAAAACCTGAAGTGGTAATTGTTCCATCGTCCACCAAACAATCTGTTTCATCAGTTGAGACATTAGAACAAGTCAATTCAGTTGGCTCAAATACCTCTGCAGAACAGTTGGTAATACAACCATTCGCATCTATTACTTCAATATTATGTACACCAGCACTTACACTTGGATAGAAACTACCTGGTTGGAAACCGCCACCATCTAAGCTGTATAAGAAAGGTGCAGTACCGCCATTGACAGCTACTGTAATGGTTCCATCCTCGCCATCAAAACAAGAAACATCGGTTTTAGATGTTGCACAATTCAATGCAACAGGCTCGCCAATAGCGACCCCACAAGTAGAACTACAAGTTGGATCTTCACTATCTCTTACTGTAATGGTATAGGAACCAGCAGTCAATCCAGTGAATGTATTCGTTAATTGGAAACTGACTCCTCCATCAATGCTGTATTCAAATTCTTCACTACCACCAACAGCAGCGACCGTAATGGTTCCATCACTAGCACCGTTACAAGTAACATCCGTTGCAACTAATTCACAACTTAATACTTCAGGTTCTGTAATCGTTACGTGACAAAGACTCGTACAATTTGGATTGCCTAGGTTTCTAACCGTAACGGTATAGTCACCAGCAAGCAGCATATCAAAAATACCTGATGCTTGGAAAGACCCGCCATTTAAGCTGAACTCATAAGCACCACTGCCGCCCGTTCCTTCTGCCTGAAGAGAACCATTGTTCCCACCAAAGCACGTTACATCACTACTAAAGATGATGTCACACATAGGCGCAAATGGACTTTCGACTGTCGCCTCACATTGGCTTTCACAGCCGTTCTCGTCGATGATGGTTACTATATAATTCCCTGCACTTAGACCCGTAAAGGCATTGGATGCTTGAGCAGCACCGCCATTTAAGCTGTACTGATAAGGAGGCCTTCCACCTGTTCCAGTAGTTGTAATACTTCCGTCCATTGCGGCACAATCTGTTTCATCAGTACTTTCGTTTGAGCAAGTCAATTCAGTTGGCTGAGTCACTTCAATTGGACAACTAGCCGTACAACCGTTCGCATCTTCGATGATGACATTATAATTGCCAGCAGGCATATTCAAGAACTCATCTACCAATGAAATGGTTCCATTGATACTGTATGAATAAGGAGCGGTTCCGCCCGTTCCAACAATGAGAATCGTACCGTCGTTGCCTCCAAAACAAGAGACAGGCGTCATAGAAGATGCGCAAGACAATGGTGTTGGTTCTACAATCGTTGCCGTACAAGTAGAGGTGCAACTGTTGTCCAATTCATCTCTTAATGTAACGGTATATGTTCCAGCAGCTAAATCGCTGAATACGGGCGTTACTTGGAAAGCACCACCATCAAGACTGTACTCATAATTGCCACTGCCACCAATAGCCGCAATGGTTATTTCTCCATCGTTGTCGCCATCACATCCTGCAGCAGCAGCAGTTGCTTCACAAGATAAAGCCAAAGGCTCAGTGATGGTTACATAACAAGTAGAGACACAAAGTGGATCGCCTTGATTTCTGACCGTTACGGTATAATCATCAGCGATTAAGCCAGTAAATATTCCTGAAGCTTGGAAAGCCCCGCCATTCAAACTGAACTCATACATTCCAGTTCCAGCGTATCCTTCCGCTTCCAAGGAACCATTGTTGCCACCATTACAAGTAACATTGTCACTAAAAATAATGTCACACAAAGGTACGTCTGGTCCTAAGATTTCAATAGTACATTCGGTCGTACAATCGTTGGCATCTTTTACTGTAACCACATAGTTACCAGGTGTCAAGAATTCAAATACGCTTTCTGTTTGATACACGCCACCATTAAGGCTGTACTCGTAATCGGTTACTCCACCACTAGCAGCTACTTCAATGATTCCATCATTGGTAAAACAGTCTGTTGCATCGCTACCCACCAATGAACACACCAACAATGCAGGCTCATTTAAAGTAACCAAGCAAGTAGACAAACAACCTTCCGCATCACGAATGCTTGCTTCATAAGTACCAGCAGTTAAACCACTAAATTGGTTACTTGACTGCCAGCCCGAATTTGGAATACTGTATTCGAAAGGAGCGGTTCCGCCACCAGCAGTGATGGCAAAAGAGCCATCAGAGCCACCATTACAAGTAATGTCTTCTAAAGTATTGATTTCACAAGTCAATACAACTGGTTCTGTTACCATAGCTGTACAAGTAGTCGTACAAGCAGGGTCTTCAGAATCTCTCGTTGTAATGGTATAACTGCCAGCAGCCAAGCCGCTGAATATGTTTCCTACTTGGAATGCCCCGCCATCAAGGCTGTATTCGTATTGGTCGCTGCCACCCAAAGCACTTATGGTAATTGAGCCGTCGCCAGCTCCATTACAACTTAGGTTTTCAACAGCTGTATTACAACTTAATGCCTCTGGTTCTGTAATCGTTACGTGACAGACGCTGGTACAATTTGGATTGCCCACATTTTGAACCGTAACGGTATAGTCGCCAGCAATTAAGTCTGCAAAGATGCCAGAAGCTTGGAAGCCGCCACCATTTAAGCTGAATTCATAATCGCCACTTCCATTCATTCCTTCGGCTTCTAAAGAGCCGTTGTTTCCACCAAAGCAAGTAACATTGTCACTAAAGATGATGTCACATAAAGGAGCAGAAGGTGAGTTAACAATTGCTTCACAAGTCGTCTGACAACCGTTCGCATCTTCTACTAAGACCACATAACTTCCTGCACTCAAGCCAGTAAAATCACCTGTTGCCTGAGGAGTACCTCCATTTAGAGTGTAAGTGTAATCTGTTGTTCCGCCAGAAACCGAAACAGTAATGGTTCCGTCCATTTCTTGACAATCGGTTTCATCCGTCGCCACAGCATCACAAAGTAATTCTGCTGGCTGAGTAATGCTCGCAGAACATATTGTTTCACAACCATTGGCATCACGAACAGTAATGTCATGGGTACCAGCAGGTAGCCCAGCAAAAACATTTCCTATTTGAACAGGCGTACCATTGACACTATAGTCATAAGGTTCAACTCCACCTGTTGCCGTTACCGTAATCACACCATCACTTTCACCATTACAACTAACAGCAGTTGTCTCTTCGGCATCACAGCTTAATGCTACAGGCTCTGCAACTGTTGCAGTACAAGTAGTTGTACAAACTGGATTTGCTGCATCACGCACCGTTACGGTATAATCATCTGGCGATAAGCCACTAAATGTATTTGCCCCTTGGAAAGCGGCACCATCAATGCTGTACTCAAAAGTTCCACTGCCACCTTCTGTGGTAACAGTTAGGCTTCCATCCTCATTGCCATTACAAACAACATCGGTTGCTTCTACTTCACAAGACAAAGCTGTTGGCTCGGTAATGGTTACAAAACATTCACTCGCACAATTGGCTTGACCATTGTTAATGACCGTTACCGTATAATCACCAGCAGTTAAGCCTGTGAAATCACCACTCGCTTGAGTAGCTCCACCATTTAGGCTGAATAGGTAATCACCTGAACCTTCTGTTGCAACTGTTGTAATCGTTCCATCGCTTCCGCCATTGCACGTTACATTACTGCTGAAAGAAATTTCACATACTGGTGCATTGGGACTGCCTACTGTTGCCTCACAGGTCGTTTCACAACCATTCGCATCGCTAATCGTTACTTCATAATCTCCCGCTTCTAATCCAGTAAAGTTGCCATCTGCTTGAGCGGCACCACCATTTAGGCTGTACATCAATGGAGCGGTTCCGCCACCAGCGACAACAGTAATTATTCCATCATTCGACATACAATCCGTCTCATCCGTTGGGGTTGCACTACAGCTTAATGCAGCTGGTTCTGTTATCGTCACCTGACAAAGACTCATACAGCCATTGTCATCCATTATCGTTACCGTATGCATTCCTGCTCCAACCGTAAAGAATACGTTTCCTGGCTGTGAAGTACCTCCATCCAAACTATAGTTGTAAGGAGCTTTGCCACCTGTTGGGGTAACTGTTACGACTCCATCCTCTTCGCCATTACAGCTTACTTGTTGGGTCGCTACTGCATTACAGCTAAGTACTGGATTATCGGCAACGGTGAACGATTGTACGATTGTACAGTCATAAGCGTCCGTTATCGTTACTTCATAACTCCCTGCGCCAAGACCCACTAAATCTTCCGTATCCGTATCTGGATCTTCGGCACCGTTATTGTCCCAATCAAAAGTATAAGGAGGCTGACCGCCTGCAACAGTGATGTCAATTGAACCATCCGTATCACCGTTACAAGAGATGTCTTCTACAACGCCTACTACAGATAATGGATTTGCCACTATGACAGTGGTTGTACAAATACTCATCAATCCGTTTGGATCCGTTGAGGTGACAATATAATCTCCTGAATCATTGGAATCACCACCAGCGATGGTTGGATTTTGTACCGAGCTTGTAAAAGCGTTAGGTCCAGACCAAGACCAGCTTGTAGCTGCTCCTCCTGACTCAAATAAAGTAATCGTTTCTCCATCACAGAATGGACCGCCATTGGAAGCGATACAATCGCCTGGCAATACTACTGCAATTTCAGCTGGATCGTGATCGTCTTCGTCACCATCTGTTCCATCTGTTGCATCATCGGTGACAGGACCATCGTTGCCATCATCACTATCTGGAGTTGA
>ENA-ORXT01003110-ORXT01003110.1-marine-metagenome-genome-assembly--contig:-NODE-3110-length-18753-cov-7.838135_pt1 | contig 18753 bp, 14 predicted proteins | sample MGYA00237868_ERZ511482 | MGnify/ENA metagenome assembly ERZ511482 | reverse complement strand
ATGCGGTCCCGTGCGGCTGCCGGTGCCGTCGGTGGCACGGCACCGCGGACGCGTCGGCGCGCGCCGCCACCGTGGCGTCGGCCGGGCGCGCCCCATCCTCCCCCTCACCCCAGCTGCGGGCCGCGCGCGGCTGCTGCGGCGGCGGTGAGCGCGGTTTGCATGGGCGGCGGGGCGGCGCGCGCCGCCGCGGCCGGCAGCGTCACGACCAGCCGCCGGCGCGGGTCGGGGTGGCGCCGCCGGCGGCGGGCGCGCCGCACCCAGTACGGGCGTGGAGGGGACGCCGTTGGCTGTCGACAGCCCGCCGGCCGGCGCCCGTGCGCGTCGTCTGGCCTGTCGCCGCGTGTGGGGGGGAGGGGGGCGTTGCACACTCTTTGTTTCACCCTTGTGGGATGCCGTCTCTACTCTGGCCGACTCTGAGACCGACGCACGCGCACTTGCCTCGCTACCCCGCGGGACCGAGACGATGCCGCGGTCCTGTTCTGGTGGTGGGAACAAGGCCAAACGGCAGACGCGGTCCTTGAGTGTCCAGAGTGACTTGAGTTGCACTGGCAACGCACCCCTTCCGACCGCAGAAAGGTCACTCCACAGCGTTAGCGAGGGGTTTCGAGAAGGAGGGCGAGAAAAATACAACACGGGCACGTCTTGAATGTGTCGAGGCTACCCACCACTGCTTGAGAAACGCAACACGGACCCGCCGTGTGGAGTGAATCAATGAGCTTTTCTTCCGAGACCATAAAAAAGGAAAAGCAGCGTGGGTGCCCCCTGCCCTCACGCACTCACACCTCCATCCCACTAGCCCACCACGCCGGCGCATCGTGCATGCTGACGCGCCTCTCACCGCGTGCGCCCGTCCTCTTGACTGGCACCTGCGGGTAGCTTTTGGTACCCTCCCCGGCCTGCGGCCACCCGCTGCGCGGCCGCGTAGGCAAGCGCCGCGCCAACGACACCCACCCACGAGGAGCCTGCCGCCACAAACGCCCACACGTACGTGCCAAACTGGGTGCGGAGAGTGCCCGCCACATACGATCCGACGGAGCCAGAAGCAAAGAGCGCGACGAGGTTGAGGTTGCACCGCAAACCGAGGCCGGTCGCCCCAAAGTCCTGCAACGCCGCCGTCGACAGGCTAAAGACGCCCGCGTACGCAACCGCATACAGCCCGACAAAGGCCGCCACCTGGGTGGTGCTCGACGTCAACACCAGCGCGCCACCCATCCAGTCAAAGAGGAACACGGATGCAATGCAGCCAAGCACCCCAAAGGCCGCCATGAGGAGGCCCTTGTCGTATCGGTCCGCCAGCGGGCCAACCGCCAGCTTGGTGAATAGCGCCCCCAAGTTAAGCGCCGACAGGTAGCGAGCGGCAACGTCGAGGTGCAGGCCGCCGCCACCGAAGTCCTCACGCAAAAACACGAGTAAGTGGTCCAACACCACGTGCATGGAGAAGGAGAGGGACGCCACCACAGTTAGCAGCGCGAGGTAAGCGGGCGTCAGCAGCCGCCCAGCGTCGGGCGCGTCTGTAGCCTCTGGTGGGTCAACAGCGCTCTCCCCAGACGCCGTCACCGTGCCGTTGCCCGGCGCCGCTGAGGTCGTCGAAACGAGGGAGCCCGTCGAGTCGGGGCGCGTCAGGCGGTCAATCGAAACGGACGCTGGGGACGTGCCCTCGATGCCTTCGATGGCCTTGGCAGCACCGCCACCGCGGCGAGTGATGTCCCCGCCACTCGCACGATTCCTCCGGTCCCCACCAGTGGTCAAGGACCCGTTGGATGCAGACGCTGAAGTGGTGGCGGCGGTCGCAGACGGCGCGGCTTCGTCCTCGCCCAGCGGCAGCGGCGGCAGGTCACGCAAAAACACCATTGTCAGCGGCACACCAACGACCAAAAATAGAACGCTCATCGCCCCTGACGCGACGCGCCACCCAAACACGGCGCACAGGCTACCGACGAGCGTCGGTGCAAGGAAGCCCGCAAACGAGTAGCCTGCCAACAGCACAGACGTGGCGGTCCCCATCCCCGGGCGGTCCCCAAACGAGCGGCTGATGAGCAGCAGCATGGCGGTCAGGCCACCAAACAGCTTAGTCACAGCAAACAAGGACTGCAGCACAAGCAGCTGCGGCAGGTTGGAACAAAACGGGAGCGCCAACCCGAGCACCGCCGCCGCCACAACGCTCGCACGGAGAATCACGTCTGGTCGGGAGCGGTCAAGCACCGCCCCGGCCGGCACGAGCAGCACTGCATTGACCAACCGGTACACGACAAGCGGCAGCGCGATTTCCGACACGGATAACCCAAGATCGGCACGCATTGGGGAGAGCAGCGTGGCGGGCGCCAAGTACACTGCCGCCGCGTGGAGGGCGTGCACGAGCGAAGCGGCAGCGACCATACGCCACCGACGCCGTCCGTGCTCCTCCACGGACATCATAATGCCGGCACCGCCGTCGCCGCCCCCGGCGGCTGTCGTTGATATCACCACGGATGCGTTAGGGGCGGGCGTCGGCGGCGGGTTTGGGGAATTGGTCGGCTGGCCGTTGCCACCGGTACCTCCTTCCGTCGTGGCCTTGGACGGCAACTGCCGAGGGGGCTTCGGCGGCGGCGGCGGCGGAATCGCCGGGGGGGGGGGGGGGGGGGGGGGGGGGGGGGGGGGGGGGGGGGGGGACGGTGTCGTTGCCACTACGGGGCAAACCAGCGGTGGACGCGGCCGCTTATGGGCCCAGCGGGTCACGCCGTTTCCAAGGTAGGGCGGGGGTGACACGCACGGTCCTTGCCGGCCGATGAACGCGCCACCAGCCAAAACGGGCAGGGCGGGAGCAAAAGGGACGACCAAAGTCGAGCGGACCAGCCACGTTCGACGGGGAGGCGCAGTGGCAGCCGCTGCGGCAGCGGCCGCGGCGGCACCACCCACAAACGCCACTGTCAGGGCCGCCGACGAGGGGCGACCGCCCGCGGCTAGGTCGGCGTCAGCGGTGGAAGAGGTGGCGAGCCGGCCGGTGCGGTGACCCGGGTGACACGGTGATGGCCGTCCCGCAGCGACCGTGGTGGGCTCCCTCTGGCTGCACAGTAGCATGGCGTGACCTGCCCACGCTCCCACGCAGGTGAAAGGCGCGCGGGTGGAGGGTGGCCGCGGGCGTGGCGGGGGGCGGCGGCTGGAGCGGGGTGGCGGCAGCGGACGTGGCGTATCTGGTGGGTGTCTGGCAGTGGTCCGCGCGGGGGGGGGGGGGCCATGCCCGACTCGACGCAGTCGGTGCCTCACCGCCAGGTGCGGATTCGCAGGTTTTCGCCATCCAAGGAGAGGTGTTTTGCTTGGATTCCGTTCCGTGGGCGACGGCGATGTCGCACGCACGGGTTGCGTGTGCAAAAGAGAACGATCCTCCGCGGTGGATTTTGCATGTAGGAACCGACCATCCCATCTGCGAGTCAAAATTTTACTTCACCGAGGCCTGTGAGGCCTCCTCACATCGACGGCGCGATGCTAGCGTTGCGCGGGTCTCTCATTGGTGGATCTCGCGCGTTCCAACCAATCACATGTCCTGGAATGCACGGGTCATCTTTCTATATAAATTTGGTAGCGAGCACTGCGGCGAAAAACGCAGTGTCAGCGAGGCACCCTCGGGGCCCGAGCGTAGGCGCGGAGCGCCGGAGCCGGGCCCCGAGGGTGCTGAGATGGGCGACCCGAGTTCAATCCCGCGGCTTTTTTGCACGGCGAGTTTTGATTGGAGGATTCTGATTGATGCCGGCCTTCACCGAGCTCTCTCCGTCCTCCCTCCCTCCTGCGCGCTTGCGAGTCAAACGGTTTGACTCGCAGATGAGATTCTCAATTACTGCCTCTGATTTTGCCTCGCGCTCGACCGACAGCAACCGCCGCCATCCAGCAATTTGGATTTTGGCGGAGAATCTCCGCTAACACTGAGAGAGGGGTGCCCAGCGGTCAGATTTATGGCGCGGAATCTACGATAAATGTTCGGATGACGGAGATCCGACGCCATAATCCGGTGGTATGGCGCGTGAGATCTGTGCCATCCCAACGTTCGGCGGAGCCGTATGGCGGAAACATGCCGCTAAAAATCTGAAGGTCATCTCGAATGTGAGGACAGGTGACACTTCTAAGTGGCACGGTGGTTTCTTTCAATCGCCTGACCAATGACTACAAGACACGTCCAGCTACAACGTCGCTTTCGAAGCCAGCGACCATACATTCCCGCCTCCCAGAAACACTGTGCAACAGAGAGGATTTAAACGCTGAGGTCTTTTTGCCAGTCACCGCCACTGTGCTCTACATAGACAGAGAAGCGATCTATTGCTATCCTCCAAAAAGTGGCAGTTGCACAGAACGAAGTTGCAGACTGCACGACGTGACATAGAAGTGCGGTCGCATATTGCTGATCCCCCAATTCTGTCCTCATCGACCAGGAACGGTGCTGATGTGCGTTTCCAGGCAGTAGGGCCATGTCGACCAGAGCTGTAAGAAGTTTTGCCGGATCTCGTCGATTTCATTGGTCCACGTACGCTGCATGATGATTGCAACTACTCTGCAACCGCCAACTTTTGGAGGTCAGCAATAATAAATACGTCTGTTTCTTCGTCGTCAACTTCGGTTTGTTTCAGCTGGCCGAGGGTCCTGGGGGGGGGTGGCGCTGAACGCCCTTCCTGAAGGGCGTGATGGCTCGGGCCCCCGAAAATTCGCCCTTCAGCTCCTGTGGGGGGGGGGGCAGAGCGGGGCGATCTGCGAATAGAGTGGGGAGGGGGTAGGATACAGTACTGTACTTAAGGGGACACAGCTGCAGCGGGCGCTCTGCGAGCAGAAAACGCATGGGAATGGTTTGCAGCTGAGCTGGTGCAGGCCGGGCTCCTCCTCCACTTCCTGGCATGGTCCCGAAGAATTCGGATTTTCCGCAATACTCTGGCGCCCGAACCGCTGGAACACACCGACCATCGGCCGCTCCGTAATTGGAAGGGGCCACTCACAAGGCGCCACGAATCGATCCGAAAACGCTGTACTATGGCGTTGGCGGGCACCGCTGGGCTGCTCTCATGGCGGCATGATGCGGGGATCCCCGTGCTGGTCGAATGCGGCGAAAGGGCAAAAGTTGAGTGACGGTGCGCAACTACATTAGAACCTACAGCAATTCGACGCGTGTTCTACCACCGCCTGCCTGCGTCCCGTCTCTCGCGCCACCGATCGATCATGATCCATGCATCCAGGCGATGTGTCGTAGTGCATGCATTCGGCTGCTGTACCCGTCAGTGACTCCTGTGACGTCGCTGCTGGGGCTGGTCCGATCGCGCCGATTCATGCACGGCCAGCACCTCCCTCTTCGCACTGTGCGGTGTCTGTCTTGACCCGTATTGCTTGTGCGTGTTCTGCAACGGTAGCTCCAACGGCTGTGCCTCGCAGCGCCCGCCCGCGCCGCCACTCGTGCACTTCCGTGTGACACTCCTGGGCGGCCGACTTACGGTCACGGTACAGAGGCCCTACTTTTCTTCTCGCGGTCGTGCTGCGGAGCCCCCGACTGCGTCAGCACCCCGCCCGACCCTAACGGTGGAACGGGGGGAGAAGGTGAGAGGTGTTGTCTCCGATACCGTCCTTTTTGCCGCCGTCACTGCCGCGTCGTCGACATGCGCCGGTCCCAAGCGCCGTCGATGCGGCAAGGGGGGTTGGTTCGCCGTGTTGCACCTCTTACAAGACCGGCGGGGGCTCCTGTCGGCGGAGCAGTGGCGCGTCCGCCTGCAGTTGCAACCGCGGCACGGCCGGCGGGTGTGACAGCGCATCCAGCGGGGGCGACGTCCCTGGGGCTGCCATCACGTCGACCATTAGGCCTGTCTCGGGGGGGTTTCTCTGCGTCGCTGGGTGGCCGAGCAGGGGCACGAGCCGGTCCCGCACGTGGTACTTCGGGGAGGCCGTCTGTCGCCGCTGCTGCTGGTGATAACTTTAGCTTGGGGGGCGGGGACGGCAGTGACGAGGCGGTTGTCTATTTTAAGGTGCTGTACACGAAGCGATCCAAGAAGAAGCACAAGTCGTATCTTGACGGTACGTTTGCATCGCCATTAATCAACTCGCTCTGCCTTTCTTCTTGTTGCATGTTGGCGGTCTGTTTCATGTCTGGTCCACCGCACAACTGTCTTCTCTGCATTCCCATCGCGTTTGTTCGCTGGTGGATGTGTTCTGACATTTTTCCGTCAGTTGCTTTGATGTTGAGCCCCTTCTCCTGGCTGCCGTTGCTCCATCCGCGGTCTTTAAGTGTACAGGCTTCCTCGTGCTGAAGAGCGACCGGTACGTGACACTATTTGGTGATGCTGGCGCCTCTGTGGCCAAGTCCTCTCACGGCAGACTCGGCGGACTCAAGCCGGGCAACACGCTGGAGGTTGGGTCTTGGGAGGTGGAGATTGATACCCCCATTCCCGCCGACGATTTTGTGTCGGGGCGGGTGTTTCTCGCGGCCGCTGCGCCCGTCGCGCCCGCATCGGCGGTTGTTGCCCGCGTGCAGCCGCAGGCGTTCAAGCGCTTCAAGTCCCCGGTGATCCCAGTGATGCGCAAGACGGCGGCGCAGGTGGCGGCTACGCCGATGTACGACCCCGCCCTCCCCAACACGTTCGTCGTTTCGCCCGGCGAACACACTGACCCTGCGGATCCGACGTCCCCCTACTCGCTAGCGCCGGTGGTGATGGACCCCTACCTTGGCAAATGCCTCCGCCCCCACCAGCGGGAGGGCATTCGCTTCCTGTACAAGTGCGTGTCGGGTGGTGCAGGCGTGCCGGGCAGCGGTCGTGGAGCTATCCTGGCCGACTCAATGGGCCTCGGCAAGTCCCTCCAGGCGTTAAGCTTGTTGTGGACAGTGTTGAAGCAGCGGGGGCCTCTCGTCCGCAAGGCCATCATTGTTTGTCCCGCAAGCCTGGTCAGCAATTGGGTCAAAGAGGTGAACAAGTGGCTCGGCACGGAGCGCCTCAAACCCGTCGCTGTCCAGTCGGGCAGTGGCGGCGGGTCGGGCGCCAACCAGGAGTTGGCGGCTTTTGTGCATGGCAACCGGCCACTGCTCATCGTCTCGTACGACATGCTGCGGGTGCACGTCGAGTCCATCAATGCCGGTCGCGGATGCGGACTGCTCGTGTGCGATGAGGGCCACCGTCTCAAGGCGTCTGGCGGCAACAAGACAATTGCCGCCTTGTCGGCACTGAAGTGCGACCGGCGAGTGATTCTGACGGGCACACCTGTGCAAAACGACCTGGAGGAGTTTTTTGCCATGTGCTCTTTTGTCAACCCCGCCTGCCTCGGCACCCTGTCGTCGTTCCGGTCGGTGTTTGCGGCCCCCATTCTCGCTTCACGGGACGCGTCAGCAGGCCGCGAGGAGCGGGCTCTTGGTCGCGCCCGCGCTTTGGAGCTCTCCCGCGTCACCCGACTATTTGTGTTGCGTCGCACGGCAGCGACGCTCGAACAGTTTCTGCCACCCAAGTGCGAGTCGACGCTCTTTTGTCGTATGGCGCCGTCGCAGGCGGAGCTGTATGCGACGGAGTGTAGCCGCGGCGTTCGGAACCTGTCGCGACAGCGGGGCTTTGGGGCGGCACTCTCTACCATCATGACCCTGCGCAAGGTGTGCGCGCACCCAATGCTTGTGGCATCGGGCAGCAACGACGAGGAAGACGGAGGAGCAGAGGGTGATGAGCGCCCCGCGGCCGACACGAACTGGAAGTCAGTCAGCGTGTCGGACGCCGAGTCTGGCAAGTTTAGTGTTGCGCTCGCCATCTTGGACGCCGTGCACGACGCCAGCGACGGCCGGGAGCGGACGGTGCTGGTCAGCAACTTCACCCGTAACTTGGACCTATTCGAGTCGCTGTTCATGGAGCGGGACATCCCCTTTCTGCGGCTGGACGGGTCAACACCTGCGGTGTCCCGCGGTTCTATTGTCGAGCGCTTCAACCGGCGGCACACGGTGTCCAAGAGCAACCCCGCGGAGAACACCGGCGAAGATCTGGCTGTCCTGCTGCTGTCGGCCAAAGCTGGTGGAGTCGGGTTGAACCTGATCGGTGCCAACCACCTTATTCTCTTTGACCCAGATTGGAATCCCGCTACGGACCACCAGTCCATGGGCCGTGTGTGGCGTGATGGCCAAAAGCTACGTGTCAACATCTACCGGCTCATCACCACGGGTGCGATCGAGGAGAAGATATTGCAGCGGCAGCTGTTCAAGGGCGAGCTTCAGTCCGTCATGGACGCTGGTGCTGACGGTGACGCCCCAGGCACTGGCAAGGGCGGCGGCAGCAGCAGCGGAGGTGGTGGTGACGGCGGGCGGCACAACTTCTCGGTGGAGGAGCTACGGGAGCTGTTCCGCTACAACGGGGACGACACCGCCTGCGACACGCTGGCGGTCCTGGAGAGCGGTCGCGGCGGAGCCGCTGCCGTTCTCACCACCGAGTTTCTGGCCTACCGCGAGTCGGGGGAGGTACCGCCCAACGACCTGCTCAAGTCCGTCAAAGATCGCACTGGCAACACGCTGTCCTACATGTTCCACACGCAGAGCGGACGGGACTCGGCTCGACTGACGGCAGCGGCCACTGCCACTGTGATGGCAGCCAACGACGACGATGCGGATGCCGCGGATCTGCTGGTTGCGTCTCGCGTGACGAATGTTGAGGGCTCACCCGCGACCGCAGCGTTGAAGAACCGCTCGCGGCTGGTGGATGATGATGATGATGATGATGCGGTGGAGGACGAAGCCGAAGCGATGGTCGTATCGGCCGCCCCGAGAAAAGAAGCCGCGCGTCCTCGTCGCGAACCGTGTCGTAAGCGCCCCAGGGGCGTGGCGGACACGTCGTCAGAGGGCAGTAGCGGGGGCGTCGCGGTCGTCGCCGTCACACCGAGTGCCAACGGTGGCGGCGACGGAGCTGACAACATTGATGACGATAGTCGCGTCGACGTCGGCTCGGACGCCGCCGCCGCCACGCCGCGGCGATTCTCGACGCGCAGCGGCGGGCGCCGACAGGCGGCCCCGGTGCCGGATTATTGCGGCGGTAGCAGCGACGGCAACACCGACGGGTCCGATGGGCAGGGCTTTGACTGGGAGGCGGAACTCGCGCAGGATGAGGTAGACGAAAGCCCCATCTGAGGCATCTGTGTGTGGCGCGGCGTAAAACCGAGTCTACGGCGCACTAGCTGCTATTCTTCTTGGAGACCACGCTGTTCACGAAGCAAAGGCGAGCGCGACGATACGGATAGAAGGGCATATGCGAGTACTTGCCGTTCAGCGCCGTCAGACGAAGAGACGAAGGCACAACACGCCATGGACTGGAACTGTTTATCTTCATGTCTTTGTTGGGGGGAAACGGTTAGCTTGGCACCCCACGGTTGACGACCGCCGCTAGGCGAGAAGTGACCGACTTGGCCGAGTGGATGTCTGACGGCGCCTCCTTGGCCGCATGCACGTCGGTCGACCCCCAGTGCCGCAGGAGCGCTTCAAAGTTGGCCGGTCGCACGGGCGGGGCGGTGCGGCCAGCGGCCGCCGGCCCCGGCACCACATCACCGCGCTCGGTGGCGGAAGGCGCACTCCGGCCACCGCCACCACCAGCGCCGCCACTGACCCCTCCCAAGCCGCCACCGCTGCCCAAGCCACCGCCACTGCCCATCAACCCCCGCTCCCTCCGCCTCTGCGACGGCTTGCGCGGCAGCGACCGCATGATGGACGACCGCAAGCCGTCACCCGACTGGTCGGTCGTCCACCCGCCGGGCCGGCGGAGCGGCGCACCCCCGCCAGTGGCCGCTCCCGCAACGTCCGGGACAGTGCGGCGGGAGAGTTTGCGCACCAGAGCGGCCACTGACGGGCGCGTGGCCGATGGCAGGCGGGTGGCTTCGCGTTGTGGTGGGGGTGGGCTCCGCGCTGCCGTTCGAATCGTTGGAGACGAGCCCGTAAAGGATTTGGACATGCGCGCAACGCCGCCCGTCCGCGGCACACCCCCAACCTTTGGCCCCGGTTCGCCAGGTGATGGCGGCGCATGCTCCGCCGTCACGTCGTGCGTGTCATCGCCTGGTAGTAGCGGGGATGTTGGCCGCCGATGCATGCTGTGGCTTCGCCGACTGACAGCACTTCGACCGGGAAGGCGCAGAGAAGGTGCTTGGTTGTCAGCGTCGCTGGCCCCAGATGTGCCGCCACCAGAATAGGTGCTTGAAGTGCAAACCCCATTGCCAACCATCCCGCCACCCTCCGGCGTCATGTCGGCCGACAGGTTGGCGGTCGTGCGGAAGGAAGTTTGCGCGAGAGACCGCGACCACAAGCGGCCGCTGTCGAAACTCGACACTCGTGCGGCCATCGAGGGCCCACGCGCCGATGATCGTCGCAATAACCCATGGGAGCGCACCGTCAGGTATGTAGAGGATGACGAGGCAGACGGCATACCAGACTGAGACGAGTTGGACGTGGTCGAGAAGGTGGACGGCACCGGTGAAAGTGGCGGAGCGGGTGGGGGGAGGCCTTTGGCCACGAATAGCCGACCAGCGGCGGCAAAACGTAGCCCCGCCAAAACGACAATGACGAGTCGCCGCCACAGAATTGCCGCCCGAACGCCCGGCGGGGGTGCCGAGCGCCCCACCGTCCCGCTACTAGACGAGAGAGTGCTAGAGCGGCGACTGGGCAGAGAGGCACCCGGCCATTGCAGCGACGCGAACGACGGGGAGGCCAGCCGCGAATTGGATGCAGTGGGATTGTCCACGAGGTCGCCACAGCCCCAACGGCCTGCTTCTTCGGCGCCCACATCATTCTCTGAGCAGCTACGGTGGGCCGGCAAGTCCGATGGAACGGTGGCTGCCGCCACCGTGCCACCAGGCGGTGCCGACACACGCTGCCCCAATAGGGATTGGGCAGCAGCGGCAGTAGCCGCCGTCGCCGCCGCCGCCGCTGCCGCTGCCGCCCGCGCCTGTGAGCGCGTCGAGGAGCCACCAGCCAACGGCCGCCGCAACATCGACGGCAATAGGGGCGGCTTGGTGCCGCCGCTGCTGGCGCTCGATAACCGCAGGCTGCGAGACGAGGTGCTGACAAACTCTCCGGGGATGCACTCGTCCATGTCCGGGCTGCGTGGCGGCGACGCCGTGTCACTCCCATCATGGCTCGGCGCGTTGCACGTACACGCCGCGAATGAAGTCGATGGCGTCGCCGCGCTGTAGGAAGGCGGCAAGTTGACCAACCCAACCCGCCCGTCCTTGAGCTGCTGGACACAGAGCGGCGAGGAGCAGGACCGCAGGCCGGCAGCGCCATTCAGGTCGGGCAGCTGGGCAGACACAAACCCGGCCGTCGTCAGCGCATCAGTCGGCAAAACAGGCGCCACGTCCGACCGCACCTCAGCCAAGTACGGATGGTGTAACGCTCCGAGGGCGGTGAGGCGGCGCTCCGGGTCGATCTGGAGAAGCCCCCGCACTAAACTACGCGCTGCTGCCGGCACCTTATTCAGCCCACAGGGCAACACCGCGCCCGTGCGGACGGCCTTGACAATGTCGACGAGGAAGGCGCCCTGGAAAGGCAGCTCCCCAGTCAGCATCCACACCAGCACCACACCCGCCGACCACAGGTCGACCGCAGTGCCGTACCCGAGGCGCTCCCCAGAAAGGGAGTGGCGGCGAAAAAAGTCGGGCGCGAGAAACTGAGGCGTGCCAAGCACCTCCCTCAGGATGCCGCCCGGATCACCGCGGCCGGACCGCCCGGAGGAGAGCATCGCGGCAAAACCAAAGTCCCCAACTCGTGCCGTCCATGGCCAGTCGGCCGCCGATGAGCCGAGGAGGATGTTCTCAGGCTTGATGTCGCTGGGGAGCGCGGCAACCATAAAAACCGCAGAAAATCAGACGCAAATGGTGAGACACGACATGTAGCACACAAGCAGACACCAAGGAGTTCAAAAAGACAGGACATGTCAGTCAACCGCTGCCACAGGTCTCCCACACGCACGAGCGCGTATGTGCAAAACCGAACCAGTTCCATCACGCTACAAAAAGCCACACTTTCCTCAGCTGGCATGCCAAGCAGCATGTCCCCCACCTCGCCTCCCCCGTCGCCTCGCCACGCGCTTACCGATGGACGATTCCTCGACCGTGCAAATACACCAAGCATTGCAACAGGCTCCGCATGAGCGCCACAATGGCGCGCCCCGCAAATGGCGCCTGGTGCTTGTCAAGCGACCCGCCGGCCATGTAGGGTGTGACTGTCACCAGCCGGTCAGCTTCGTCAAACATATCCACCGCCGGCACCAACGCCGGGTGCCGCAACCCGGCGTACGCGTCCATGGCGGCGGTTTCGCACTCGAGCTGCGCCGCCGACAGGGCGCCCTTCTTCACCTCCTTAAGCGCGACGGGTCGCCGCATGCCGGCGGCCTCCCCCTTGAGGGGCAAGACCGCAAAGACGCGGCTGTTGTCACCTGTGCCGAGCAGCGTTGCGTTGCGCATGCAATACACGTCCGAGACGCGGCGGGCGGCGGATAGGAGGGCGGCGCGCCACGTCGAGAAGGTAGCCAAGTCGTCAAAGTAGAGAAAGAGGAGGCCCCCCGAGGGAAGACGCACGTCAATCTCCAGGGGGCGCTTCTTGGGCATTGGCGTCACGCGCAAGCCCGACAGGTTGATGCGCAACACATCGTTCAAGCCGCCCGCAGCCGCACCGCCACCGCCCATACCGACGCCACTGCCGGCGACCATTGAGCGGGAGTGGTTGCCGCCAAGACGCACGCCGCTCCCTCCCCCTCGTGGCGGCCCCGTGGCGGCCGGCCGCCCACCCCCGGCTTTGCCATCGCTGGCCGCCGCTAATGACGAAGATCCTCCCCCTCCAGACGACCGCCGCTCGCCGCCCCCCCCCCGCCCGACCGCGTCCGCCTCTGGCGGCACCTCCGCCGCCGCCCCGACCGTCAGCGTTGAGCAGCGGACGCGCACGAGGCGCGGGCGGGTACGTTGGAGCATCCGCGTCTTGACGCGGAGTACTGCTGCCAGGTGCACGGCGCCGCCGGAGGGAGGGGGTACCGCGGCGCCGGCGGGGGAGGGGCGCGCCGACGGGTGCCGAGCGTCGAGGCCCGCCCGCCGATCGCCGGCGGGGCGGCTGGTCGCCATGGCGGCGAGGCCGCCCCCGCGGTGGAGCGTCGCGGGCAGCGCTGGGGAGGGGGGGAGGGGGGAACACCGAGGAAAGTGTGAGGTAGCGTCCACGTCAAGGACCTCCGTCTGATGGCAGCCGCAACGGCCGCGGTAGCGGAATCAGTGACGGTGGTGATGGCAGCGGCGGTCGTGCCGCCGCACCTCGCGCCTCGTGCCGCCGCTGCCGGCCCGCACGCCCACGGGCAGCACGCCCACAACCCACGACGCGGTGGCGGGTGGTGCCACGCGACATGCGGCGTGGCAACGCACGAGTCTGCCAACCCCTCACCCTCCCGCGTTTTGGAACTCCGCTTGACGGTCCTCACCGCACCGCCGTTGACCGCCTTGCCTCGAACGCCCACTCCGCTTCTCCCGTGCTCGCGTGGACTCTCAGAGCGTGCCACGCAGCAGCGCGGAGCTGCTTGGCAGCGCTTCACGCAACGCGGCAGGCAGCCTCACGCGCCGCCGCGCATGGCCCGCCGCCACCCCCCCTCTGCCCGTGGACCGTAACAGCCCCTCCCCCTCCCCGTACGCCTACCCACCGGCCGCCGGGGAACAGTGTGCCCGCTTGCCCTGAACGGATCGCCACCTGGTGGGCGGTGCGACACGGGCACGCAGCAGTAACCGCTGTTCTACGCGTGCCCCTGCTCGATGGCCGGTGGGTGATGGAGCCAAATGGATGCGCTCCCACCCGACCCCCTCGACGACAGGCGCGCGGCAGGCGCGGACGCAGTGGGCGGGAGCAAGAGCGAGGCACGGGTCGCACGCCGGCCTGGCGACCGCGACGGCCGCTGCCGGGCGGCACCCGACGCGCGGGCGGGCGCGGCGGCGACCAGGCAGGCGGGAGGCACCGTCCCTCCCCTCCCCCACTTCTGCAAAACGGGCACAGCCGCGGTGGGGGCCGTCCGCTAGAGGACCCCTCGGCGGCGCCTCAGGGAAAGGACCCCCACTTCAACGGCAGTGGCAGAACAGGCGCGCTGGGTGGGCCCCACCGACAGCGCGGGTGGCGGGCGGCCAGCCGGCGGCGACGGCGGCGGCGGCGGCGGAGGCTGCTGTGCATCCAAAGGCGCCGCGGCTCGGCAGCGCCTGCCGCTGGCGGCTGTCTTTCGACGCCAACGCGTCCAGGCGCGTGTGCCGTGTCAGTGCGCGAGCTCCCCTCCCCCCCCCCACCCGCCCCATCGCAGCAGTGGTGTGGCGGGCGGTCGGTGGCGGTGTGGACGACGAGGCGTCGCTCCCACGGTGGTTTTCCTTGCCGCTTTGGGCAATTTCAACGGGCCCACGTCAAGAGAGAGTGCCACGGATTGGTGTGACGGGTGGCTGCACACTTCCGCCACAGCCGCGGAACCGGCGTCCGCGAAGGCGGGATCGGAGTGGCTGCTGGCAGGGTTTGGGCGGGCGTGGCAGGACTACATTCGTTGTCACCCACCAAGCGCTCCGGAATTCAGTCAGGACGACCGCCTATTCTCTCGGGCCGCTGTGACCGCTATTTTGGGCTCTGGAAAAGCAGACTACACTGTGTGAGCCAATCACAGTGAGATTCATGTGACACGTGTCGTGCAGAAGAAAGCGCTGACTAAGAATGTGCGGTTGACAGAGCTTTGCGCGGTCTGAGCAGAAAGGGCGGTTCAAACGTCGGCACGCGTAGGTTTGCTTTTGTCTCAATCGGCTGTCCTCCAACGCACACGAAGGTTCGCGAGCTGGCACGCGGGAGCTTCGACGAGCTCCGCGAGGACAAGCTACTGGGTGGGCATACGTTGTGTGTGTAGCGCATGCATTGTGGCTCTCTCGGGTGAGGTACGTAATCACTGTCTGTGTGTTGCTCTGGGGTCTCTCATCGTGGCCTTAGGAGTTTTTCTATGCTCAATTGTTGAGCGCTCGTTGCGCTCATTGTTGTTGGCGGACATGGTGGCCAGTGCAGTACACGATGGAGACCGTACCACTCCGTTGGCCTTCTATAGGTCTACAGATGCACGTGGGGCAAAGGCTAGTTGCGTTCCACGTTTGCTCCCACTAACGGTGACCTGGCAATTCTGGTGTGGCCCGAAAAAAGGAACAGGGATTGACAGGTAACGCAGACGCGGACGCTCCACGCACAGCTTTCGCGGCGCTAGCCACGCGAACAGACGGTTGTCGTCGCCGTACGTGCGTTGGCAGTATTTTTACTCGTCGCACCGTCACAGCTCACAAGCCGCACCGAGTGCACCGTACAGCGCCGTTCTACACGGGCGCGCATGCGCGTACAGCGATTCAACGTGAATAACGCGCAACAACCCCCAGATCGCCCCGCTAACGTAAACAGGATCGCTGAGAAACAAAAACGGGAGAAGACAAAGTCAATGCGGTGCTGCGGCCGACAGCGGCTCGACGCGTGCACGCACAAACGAGTCAACGTCCACCCCCGCTGCCGCCATCTCAGCAACCCGCTGCCGCGCGCGGGCCATCCCGCACGCGTCGCTCGCATACTTGCTGCCGGCCGCCGCCGGGGCGCCGCCGCCGCACCCACCAGGCGCGCCGGCACATGCGCACGGGGCGCTGCCCGCTGGCACGCCAGGCGCGCCGCCGACTCGGACGCTCGCAGCCGCTGGTGGCGGCAACGGTACCACCGATGGTGGGCTCCGCCGTTTTGGCACCCGGCCGCCGCCGTCGCCGCTGACACGCTTGCGCTTCATGAACGACGGCGCCGAAGCCAGCAGGGGGGGCGGCGAGGTCGGGGGCGACACGGGAGAGCCGAGGCGCAACGGCGACCGCATCGCCACTGGCAGAGTGTGGGTGATGGGCGGAGACAGCGACGCACGCCGCGGGGACAACCCGCGGCTGCCGAGCAGCCTTGCAGGAGGGGCCGTCGGCGGCTTGGCCGCCGACGGCCGCACAGACGGCGACAGCGGCAGCGGCGGCGTTGGTACGGCACCCGTAGAGCAAAGCATCGATACAGGCGCTGCCAGCGAGGGGGTCCAAGCGCGGCGGCCGGGGGAAGGCGCACCCTTCGCCGCCGCGGCCGATGCGGCCGACCGACGGGCGAGTTCTTGGGCAAAAAGGGAGCACCGCAGCGCCGGGTCGTCGAGACGCCGGCTCTGAGCGAGCAGGTAGGGCGCCTCCGCAAGCACGTCTGCTTCGGAATAGGCGCGCATCCCAGCCGCCCGCCGCCCCAGTTGCCTCACGATCTTGGCGTACGTCGCGTCAGCGGGGGGGAGGCGCGTGGCGAGGGCCACGGACCGCACAAGCAGCTCAAACCGTCGCCGCGCGCGGCCGTGCGTCGCCACGTAGGAACCGGCGGGGCGGCCGACGAGGCGGTACTGCCCCGTCGGCGTCGTCGCAAGCAGTCGAGGCTCGTCGCCTCCGACCTCCACCGACCACCCCGACAGGCGCGGGAGCGACACGGTCAACGGGGGCTGACCGGGGGCCATCAACACACCTCCCGCGGCGAGCTCCGTGCTCGGCTCGTCCAGCTCACACAAGGAGGCGGGGATGCCCGCGGGGCCCGCACGCGACGGCCGCAAGCGAGTGACCACAAAGTGGTGGAGCGCCCGCGTCGGCGGGCCCGCCCCGTTGGTGGGCGCCAACGTGTAGGTGGTGGGGATGTCCACCTCTTGAACGGGCGTCGACAAAAGGCTGCCCCCGCCGGTGCGGGGCCGGCCCGTGCCAAGAGCGGCACGGCGACGAGGGGGCGGCACAGCGCGCGCGGGAGGGACCATCATGGTCGTCGGCGTGACGGCGGAAGACGGGATGACCGCAACCGAGGATCTGCCCTTCGACGACGACGCCGACAACGCGAGCGAAGGCGACCGACAAAAAAACACGACGACGGCACAGAAGACGAGGCACGCAGGCACGCGACGGCACACAGGCGCGCGGCGAACGCAGAAGATGGCGCGGTACCGACGCGCACAACGCCGGTCGCGCGGCAACGAGGGCGAACAAACCCCGTGCGGGCACCAACGAAGGCGTGGGGTTAACGCAGCACCGTGGAGGCGGGGCGGCGTGGCGGGGCGTGTGGAAGGAGGCACACCATCCCACGGACGGCTGCCAGCACCGCACCCGTGTGCGCAGTCGAGGACGGCCGCGCACAGTTCGGGCACGCCCCCCCGCCCGCGCGGCACGGGCCACGCCCGGCGGCCGTGGTCATTCGGCAGGCGGCCGCGGCCGAGGTGGCGGCCGCACGCGGGCGGCGCCGAGGCCCCCCATCGCGCCCCGCACCGTCGGCGCGCGCACAGCACACAGCGGGACGTGGCGCGGTTGCGTGGGGAGAGGGGGGTCGCCGCCGTCGGGGGGGGGGGCGGTCACCAACGAGCTGTGGCCACGGCCGCGGCGGTCGTTGGCACAGCCGGCGCGGGTGCACTCTCCGGGGAGCGCGGCAGCACGGGCGGGCCGAGCTTTCTCGCGACGACCGGCCGGTCGGCAGCGGCGCTGCCCCTTCCTGTTGGTCCGCTGAAAAGGACCAGCGGTGGTTGGCAGCGACCGTGCGCGGCGTGGGGCCGCGAGTCGTCTGTTGGGCCCGCGCGGGGGTGGGCCTCGAACGGACGCGCAAATTGGGGTGTCTAGCGGACACGTGGCGTTCACTATCACAATTACCATGATGATTAAACAGCGACTATTTTACACCTCACCTGCAGTATCGAGCGCTGGAGGCTACTCTTGCGACATTCTAGTCATCGTATTTGGTCAAGTCCAGCCGTCATCCTCCCAGGTCGGTGCTACGTGCCCGGCCATCGCCCGCAACAGCCCCGCTGGCTGTTCCCTTTGTTTCTCGTCCCCGCCCCTACAAACACCTCCCTACCCCTCCTCCTATTCCAGCACGCCTTCCCCTCACCCCTTTTTCCTCCCCCATCCCCGATCCGGTCGTCCCCCCCCCCTTCCCCCCCATAATGGCCTCCCGCCTGAAGTCCCTGGCGACGATGGCCCAGTCGGCCGCCGCGTCGGACCTCGTCGTCAAGTCCTCCTCCGCCGTTGCCTTTGAGACGACCGCCGCCCTCCGCCGCCAATACGTGGCGTCTTCCCTCAACGCCATGCCCGCCCGCGTCGACGCGGCGTCCGCCGAGTGGGCGAGCATCAAGAGTAAGGTTATGGAGCGGTCCTTTACGGTCGGGGAGGCCGTCACAGGCGTCGTTGCGGGCGTTGAGCTGTACGCCTGCTACATTGTCGGGCGCGTCATGGGCGGCCGCACCATCGAGCAGGAGCTGTAAGCGCCCGCCGCCGCGAGTCGATGGCAGCGCAAGCCGCATGGCGGCGGGGAGGGGGAGGGCGCCGACGCGCGTGACGGCCACGCGAGAGCACCGCTGCGTGTGTTTGCGGTGTGGTTTGGGGACGCTTGGGCGCACCATCTTGGCGTAGTGTGAGGCGTTGTGAGCACGGTGGGTGGAAAGCGGTGCGGGGTGGGGCCTTGCTCTTGTTTGGTTGCGTTACTTCCCTTTTTTGGTGTTGGCTCTGCGACGGCCGGCTGTATGCGATGCGTTTGACAGTGGCCGCCCTTGTCGGCGCCTCGGTGGCGCCTTCCTGTTGGCCGTGTGGTCGACAGTCCCGTCTCGGGCTGGGCTTGGCAGTCTGCGCTGCCGCCGCTCCCGACGCATCCCGATGGAATCTGATCGCTTGCAGCGGTTTGCCCTTCCCCTCCACGACAGTGCAGTCATTTCCGCGCTCCTTTGCGCCGCCGCCCCCCCCCCCCCCCCCCTCCCCCCCGCC
>ENA-ORXT01003109-ORXT01003109.1-marine-metagenome-genome-assembly--contig:-NODE-3109-length-18758-cov-20.374766_pt1 | contig 18758 bp, 25 predicted proteins | sample MGYA00237868_ERZ511482 | MGnify/ENA metagenome assembly ERZ511482 | reverse complement strand
TTGTCAGCCGCCGCCGCCCGTGCCGCCACCGCCGCCCGCCGCGCGGCGGCGGCGGGGCCCGCCGCTGCCGGCCGGCGCGCGTCTGCCGACTGCGTCACCGCCGCCGACGCCAGACTCCGTACAGGTCCCGGCCTTCCCCCACGCCCCGAATGCTTGACAGTCCTTGTTGTGGGTACACTCGCCGTCCCCACGACACCCTCGATGGCGGTCCCCCTCCCCACCACAGCTACCGACGCCGCCCCCCCCACCACAGCCGCCCCCGCCCTTGACGCCGTGCGCCGCATGGAGGCCTCCCGCGCCGCGACAACGGCGGCCCGCCCTGCCGCCGCCGCCGCCCGCCGCGCCCCGGCTACGTCCACTACCCCCCTCATTCTACCGGCTCACACACGCTCTCGACAAGGAAGCACACTCTAACTCGCGCAAGCGTACACAGGTACACCGTCGTCGCTACGAACACAAAAGGGGGAAACCCTAGAAAGGTCGGGTGGCGTCTCCGGCGCCGATGTCCCGCTGTTTATATACGCTGCCCGGCTCGGCCGATGGCGGGAGCCACAGAAAAAGAAAACGGTCGACGCCGCGCTGTACGCGTCCCGCGGCCGAGCGCGCGGCGTACCAGCTGAAACGGACGACCCCCCAGCTCGCTGCCGCTGGCGCACGCGAGACGGCCTTGCCCGTACGCACCCGGCGGCCGAGCGCGCGACGCGTCAGCTGAATCGGGCGACCCCCCGACTCGCTGCCGCCGCCGCACAAAGGAACCCACCCGATCCGCCGGCACGGCAACGTCACCGGCTCTTACGTGCTCCATTGGCCGCCGATCCAGGCCATATGCGACTGTCGGCACGGCACGTCCCGTGCCGATCACACCTAGCCTGGGTCCCGGCCAATCAGAGAGCGAGATTCCGGGCCCCGCTGATGGGGCTGTCCGGGGGGGTAGGGGGCCTCTTTTCACCGGCCGTTATTACAAATATTTGGCCCCTGGTGGTGCAATTTTCGGCCTGCGTGAGCGCCCTCTACTGCACTCTGGCGGGGGGGGGCTTCGCGCTGTCAGCCGCCGAATGATTGGATGAGAGTGCTCAGTCAGCACATGCCGCACCAATGAGCATCGTTCATAAATTGTGATAGGCGACAGAACATCGGCCCGGCCCACACCTGCAATGACCCCGCATCGGTCCACATGGACCTCGGTTCGAGGGTGTCAGGCAGCGCGCGCGCGCGCGCCGGCACCCCCTCCACTCCGACGTGACACCGGCCCTCGTCCACCAGATCGCGGAGCGACGTCCGCTCCGCCACGCCCGACCCCGACTGACTACCCCGGCGCCAACGCCCACTGCCACTCATACCCGTCATTGTTCAACGAGTACCACGCCCGTCCCATGCATGTATTAAACTGTCGAGCTTACCCCACCGCACTATCCCCCCATGCTGCGCTACCTCTGACACCCCCCACCTCCACCGTCTCCGCCACTCGCACCATCTCCGCCACCCCGACCATCTCCACCACCCCCCCCCCCTCCCCCACCCCCATCGTCGCCCCCACCCCTACCGTCTCTCCCCGCTCTTCTTGTTCGCGTGTGCCTCACCTGAGAGCACGATGGAGAGGGACGCCGAGGGCCGACCGCTCCGGCGCCTCCTCATGTGTGGCTTTCTTAACAGCGTACCGGCCATCGAGGACAACGCTGAAGACGCGTACCTCCCTCTAGGAGACTCGTCGCAGTCGCTGCTTGCCCAAGCGCGGAGCGCCTACACCGACTACATTGTCAACCACGGTGCGGGAGACGCGTCGGTTGGCGCAACCCCCGGGGCCACGCACGACGACGGCTACGACGACGATGGCGACGGGCGGCCTGCCAGTGCGCAAGAAGCCAGCCACGCTGCGCCGCGACCTTCTGACGGCCAAGGTCTGGGAGCGGCAGCGACGCCGGCTGCGCTCTCCAAATCGCAGAAAGCCAACCGCCGCCGCCGACTCAAGGCGGCTGCATCGACTGCCGCTTTGAGCACCCGCCCCAAGAAGCCGCGCCAGCCCACCAAGATGGAGCGGGCGTACTCCATGGAGGAGCTGGTCACGGTCTTCCTCTCGGAGCTCCGCGTGGCCGTCGGACTCGACGCGCGTATGGGCGGCGACGAAGAGCTTGAGGGCGGGTGCGTCCACGGCGCAAACATCATTGGCTTTGTAGAGGCATTCGACCCCATCTGTGTCTGGACGGCGCTGCTCAAGGGCAACGTTGCCGCCTTCTGCTCCTGCGGCGGTGTCATGGGCAGCGGCTCGGCGGCCACGGTGGACAACGCGCTCGAGCACGTCGAGATACAGTGGAAGCGCAAGAATAGCTCCACTTGTCGCCACGCGGCGGCGCTGCTGGCGGCATACCGCATGATGTCGGCTGAGCTGGGCCTGCACACGCCTGAGGCGTTGATTTGCGCGGTGCCGTCCTTGCGCGGCCCCGACATGACGGCCGACGGCAAGCCCTACGAGACTGTCGTCCACGACGTGGGCAAGGTCGGCAGGCGGATAAACATCCCTCTGTATGCCATTTGCTACGGCAACATCTAGTCACCCGCTATCGTCCGACAGGGTGGCAACCGATACTAGTTGGCCACGTGCTGCCTCCTGTCCTGCCAGACCCAGCCTTGGGGGTGCCCGCATGCCAAGGCAGTCAACAAGTTCAACAGAGTCGAGGCGTCGTCGGCGTCGGAGGCAGCGGCAGCTGCTCAAGAGTCGTTACGATTTGGACCCAGCGGTGTGCTGAACGAGATGGGCGAACCGCCGCCCGCCGAGCCCGTGGCCGCCGCCCCCGATAGTCTGCCCGTGCCGCCGCCACCTCCACGCCCCCGTCGTGCACGCAATATGTTCCCGTGCACGCAGGAGGTGGCTTTGTGCGACGTTTACTGCTAGTTTGTGGACGCGGCACGTGCAGCCAACAACATCTACCGGTACGACTCGAGGCTTCACGTGGAGGAGAAGTGCATCGTGTGCCAAGAGCCGCGGGGAGACTCGCTGACGTCTCATAACATTGCTCTTCTCTTCAGCGTGAGGGGACGCATGCAGATCTTAGTCGGCCAGTGGGCATGTGTCAATGGGCATGACGTCTTGTACGACGGGGCGGGCGACGGGCTGTTTGCTGCAACCCAGGAGATAGTTTACGCGCGCATCTTCTTGGACCTGGTGCTGGAGCTGTGCGTCATTGCGCGGTCGACCATGGCGGCGGCATGCCAGTACCTGACGGGGCTGCTGAGGAACACGGCCGCCTACGGAGAGGGCGAGCCTGGTCAAGCCCGGCAGCTGCTGTCCGACGCGACCGGCGAGTTCTCGGACACGCTGGTTGTGCCGGCCGCGGCTTTCAAGTGCCACCACTGTGGCCGGGAGGAGTCCGCCGGCGGGCCGTTCAAGTGCATTGTGTGTGACGGTCAAATGCTTTCGGTGCTCCAAGCACACGTCAAGGAGATGGTTCGGCCAAGCAGCAACGCGCCACGGGTCGACTTCTCCATCCTTTTCGCGTGTGCGATCCGGACTTCATCGATGCGGGGGCTGGTGCGCCGCCGCGTCCGGGCCAAGCCGGAGGAGGGGGTCGAGCTGACCATTGCCGAGTCGCGCGTGTGGCCCCAATTTGTGGCTGCTGCAGATGAGCCACCTCCCGCAGCCCCACCACTGCCCACGGCCGATGGTGTCATGCAGCGTGCGCCGATCGATGACGAGCGGGCGCTCAGGTGGTCTGCAGCCCAAGTCGTCAAACACTTTTTTGCGGTCCACGGGCGCGGGGATGCTGGGGCGCCCGCTGTGCAAGCCGCGCCTGCCGCCGTGCTCGACCCCCCCCCGCATGCTGCCGCCAACGAAGGCAGCGCCGCTTCCGGGGACGAATACGATGACGTGGACCTGGCGAGCGGCCAAGAGACCAGCAGCAGCAACGACGACGACAGCGGCACCAGCGATGAAGAGATCGACCAAGCCGATGCCGACGCTGGCAGCGGGGATTCGGTCGGCAACGCCACCGACGACGGCGGCAGTGCGATGGAGCTCGAGGGCGGTGCGGTGCAAGTCGGGGAAACAGGTGCGGCGGGTAACAACCCGAGTGCAGCTTTGTTGTCCGCCAACGGGGCCTCGGCGTTCGATGGCATTCAGCCGCCTGCGCCGCGCTCCCCATCGTCGCCGCCGTCTGCTGCGGGGTCGGGCTCTTCCTCGTCCTCTTCCTCTCCGCCTCCAACGAGACGCCGCCGAGGTACAGCAGCTGCCGCCCGCTTACCGCGCCCTACGCGGCGGTCACGGCGTCGGTCGGCCACACGGGTTGGTGGCGACGCGTGGCGGCTGGAGGAGGGGGAGACCGAGGAGGTGCCGGAAGGGGGAAACGCCAGCGAGGACCCAGTCGCTGTTGATCGGGCGGATCCGCTGTCACCGCTGACGCTGCGCGCCATCAAGGCGACCGCTGACGCCATTGTCGCGCCGCCCGATGGCGTCGCCACCGTGCTTGTCAAGATCGGTCCCATCCCGTTGCAGCTAGAGGACTTCCTGCTGACGCTGCCGAAGCAGTGGTTTAATGACGAGCTCGTCAACGCGTACGTCGAGTTGCTGCGCGTCCGCCAGATGAAGTTTGCGTCGTCCGTGCGTCCTAAGCCGCGCTACATCTTTTTTAACTCTTTCTTCTTCGACAAGCTCACAGAGAATGGCCGCTTCAACCACGACGCGGTGCGGCGCTGGACGAGAAATGAGGTCGTGCTCAAGGCCCGCAAGATCTTCGTCCCTGTTAATGTCACAGATGCGCATTGGTTTTTGGCGGTGGTCATCCCGGCGGCGGGGCGCGTCGAGCTCTACGACTCCATCGGCGGCGCACAGGAGCACATGGGAAAGAATCTTGCGCGGTGGGCCGAGAAGGAGGCCTCCTTGCACGGCTTGCCCAAGAAAGATTGGAGCGTCGTCACAATGCCTTGCCGCATTCAAGAAAACAATGACGATTGCGGTGTCTTCATGTGCCGGCATATGGAGCTCATGTCCAAGGGCGAAGCGGTCGTCGGTTGGGGCGGGAGCTCTTCGTACCATCGCCGTCGGATAGCAGCCGAGTTGCTGTCCGGTTCCCTGTAAACGTTTGCATGCTGCCTCTATTTGTCATTGTGCCGTCGCTTTGTCCTGCATGAACACGACCCTATACTCCTTTTCTTGCGCTCCCTACTGCAACCGCCACCAAGATCTCCTTGACAATAGCATCGATCAAGAAGTGGACGGGTGGAACAGTTGAGTGCTCAGCGAAGAGAATAAAGCAATCATAGAACACTCATCCCTCCATCAGCCTGTCGACGTGGTCTCTATCAGCTTGTCAACGTCGGCGCCATCGGCCACCTCCCCTCCGTAGGCGACCACCGCCCCGTTGGCGGCAGCCGGCTTGGCGCGGACGGCGGCGGTAGCGGGAGCCGCACCTTTCGTCGCCTCGACAGCCGCCTCGTCGCCACCGCCTCCGCGGCGTCGGTCGAATGGACGTCGGCAGGCGCGTCCGAGTTGAAGTGGTTGTTGCCGTTGGCCGTGTCCGTCGTTTGGTGGCCACAGTCCCATTTGCGTCGGTTGGCTCTGTGTGGACGGCGGCGGTGACCGGTGCCGCCTCGTCCGTCGGCGCCATCGCCGCCCCGTCGCGACCGTCTCCGCCGCGTCGGCGGAATGCATGTTGGTGGGCGCGGCAGAGGCGATCAGCTTATCGCCGTTGGTGGCCTCCGTCTTGGTGGTGGCCAGCGCCCCGCCGGCGTCGGTCGGCTTCTCGCGGACGGTGGCTGTGGCGGGTGCTGCCTGGTCCGTCGTCACCACCGCCGCCCCTTGGGACGTCCGCACGTCGGCGGGCGCGACAAACACGAACAGTATGTTAGTCTCGTCCTCCAAACCCGTCCTCAAAGCCACCGCCTCGTTGGTGACCGCTGCATCGACCCAACGGCCGACCCCTCGTTGGCACCCCTTGCCTTGAACCTGACCGCTGCAGTTGTAGTGACCGCCAAATCCGTCGCCGTCACTGTCGCCACGTCGGCCGGCTCCGCGTCGATGCGCAAGGCGGACGAGACGGGCATGTGGCTTCGGCCCCTCGCCCGACTCGACTACCACGGCCGAGCCGGTGCCGGTTGGTGTGGCCCCGGCGGCGGCGGCGGCGGTCGACGCCACGTCCGGCGCCACTGAACCGCCACTGTCGCAAACTGCGCGTCGGTGGGCGCCTCAGACACGAAGAGCCGCTGGCCGTTCGCCGCATAGGCCGCCAGTGGCAAAGCGGCGACGAGCTTGCCGCCAACGGCGGGGCCGGGTGGTCGCGGCCAGGTCCGTGCCCGCCACTAGCCTCGCGTCGGCGGGACGCGAGTTGGAGGGTGCGGGGCACGAAAGCGGAAAGCTGCTGCCAGCCTTGCCTCTCATGTTGGAGGCCTCCACCGTTTGGACGGCACTTGGCTTCAAGCCGATGGCGGCGGCGGTGGCATCCTTCGCGTCCTTAGCCACCACCGCCGTCGCGTTGGCGGTCCGCGCGTCGGCGGTCGCGGCAGTCGCAGCCAGCAGCTCAGCCTTGGCCATCTCCCCCGCTTTGGGCGTCATTCCACCTTCGGCCACGGTCGGCCAGACGCCACTAGTGTCGGTTGCCCCCGCCAGCTCGTCGCGGTGCACTTGCGGAGCCCCTTTCCGGGGGTCGACGAGCCCATGATCTGACGCCCCATGTCCGGAATGCCCGCCATTATTCAGAGTAATCGCCGAATCTCGGTCAGATATGCAGACTTAGTAGTTGACATTCTCAGCAATGCAAGTCGATAGCAGACCACTCCAGTTCCTCAAAAATCTCGTACTTAACCGAGGACAGTGAGATCTCCTGGCGCGCTCACGAGGTTCGTGCTTTTCGCCGTCGCAACCGCCACCATATGCAAAGAAGGACAGTCGAGAGCAGCCATAGCGTGGGGCGGAGAGGGCCCGGATCACTGTCTTCAGACGGGTTGCCTGTGGACCGCTGATGCTGCGAGGCCGTGTCCTTTTCCCAAACTAGGCTCGTGCCGTCCTTTCGCAACTGGAGGCTGCCCAGTGCGTCCATTCTCCCGATCTGGAGACTCCTGCCGAAACCCCGATCGCACAGCTCCAGTGACTGACAACGGCGCGATCCTGAAGCGTGGAATATCCTCGACAGTCGCCGTCTGTAAGCGACTGCGGTCCCTCGATGCTTGGATCGTGCAGGCACCGACCCACCGATCAACCCGCAGACCGTGCGCCTGTCTGGGAGGCTTCACCCGAGAGCTCGGCCTCCACGCTCCTGGCACCCGTCCTCGGCGCTTCGCTCCACTCCCCCGCGTTGGGTCTGCCAAGCGGGGTCCCAGAGGACACCCATCTGTGGGCCGATGCCCACAGGTGGGGCATGGCAACGGCTCTCTTGCGGACCGGCGTCACTCGAGACGTACTCTACTGGTTTCCACGCACCGGTGGCGTGCCCTGGGTTGCTGCTTCTGCCCGCCCCCCCCCGCCTCTGCTTGGAGCTTTGGCTGCACACCCTCTCTGCATGGATTGTGGCGGCCACTGTCGCGATGACGTTCTGGCGTCCCCTTCACGGCCAGGTGCTGTAGCAGTGCCCTCTCCCGTGCCCCCTTGAGCGCCTAGTCCCTCTCTGCCGAGGCGTAGGTCACCTTTGCGACGAGGGAGGCAGGCGACGGCGGCCTGCAGCTGGCAGACGTGTCGGCGGCGTTGTGGACAGCCGTAGCGGTGACCGCCACCGCCTCCGTCGGCACCACGTCAACTGACTCCAACGAGGCAGAGGCGTCAACACCGGAGAGGCGTCAGACTGCAGCCAGCCCGTTGCCTCTGCCGCGTCGGTCGACGCGCAGCCGGCCACCTAGTTGGCGGGTTTGAGGACGGCCGCAGCGGCGACCGCCACCGTCGCCGTCGGCACCACGCCGACCGACGCCAAAGAGGCAAGAGGCGTCTATACCGGGGAGGTGGACGAACGCAGCCTGCCGGTCGCCTCTGGCAGGGCGGTCGAAGCCCCGCCTGCCGACGTGTTGGCGGGTTTGAGGCACCACGCCGAGCAACGCCGACGAGGCGCCAGCCGACAAGACTGGGGAGGCAAACGAGGGTGGCTTTCTGGTAGCCTGTCTCTCGCTGGCCGACGCGCAGCCTGCGGACGCGTTGTCGCGACTGAGGGTGGCTGGAGAGGCGACGGCAACCGCCGCCGTCGGCGCCACGTCGGGTGACGACGACGAGTCGGAAAGCTTCAAGACCGGCGAGGCTGGCAGCGGCAGCCTGATTGTGGCCTCTACCTCGCCGGCCGACGCGCAGCCAGTCGACGCGCTGCCGGCCTCTGCGGCGTTAGGGTGGGTGACGCTCGTGGCGTCGACGACGGCCCCCGCTGACGGTGCAAAGCCGACCGCCGCGCACGAGACGGTGGCCGCCAACAAAGGCAAGGCGGCCAACTGCAACCTGCCGATCTCTTCAGCCGTGCCGGTCGACATCCGACCAGCCAACGCGGTGGTGAGTTGGGGTGGACGTGGCCGCGACGACCGTCGCAGCTGTCGTGGCCGAGCCAACCGCAGCAGACGAGGCGGTGGCCAATAACAAAGAGCTGGCGGGTGACACCCAAGTGCTGGTCTCGTTTGCCGCACGCGCCGTCTTGCAGCCGGCTGACGCGGCAGCGGTTGTAGGGACGGACAAGGCGGGAACTGCCGCATGCACTCTCGCCGACAAGCCGACGGACGCCTATTTGGCGGTGGATGCCAGCGACCTACAGGCCGTCTAGGGCACGCTCCCCGTCCCGTAAGTCACCCCCGGCGACGAGCAGCTGGTTGACGCGGCGCTGTGGGTGGGGAGCGGCGATTTCCGCTATACCGTTGGCCCAAAGCCGACCGTCACGGACGAGACGCAGAGGTCGTGCTGGTCGGGTGCGTCATGGCGGAGGCCGTGCCTCTCGATGCTGTGGTTGGCGACGGCGGCGCGGCGCCAGCATCGAGCGACTTCATTTTCGCTACCGTCGTGTCGGTGTTCGCGCCCACTGACGATGCCGACCTGGAGCTGGACCGGTGGCGCAAGGTGCGCGTCTTCGTGTCGGCGTTTTTGGCGGAGCCGGCGCTCAACATGTTCAACGGCTGCGACATGCTCGACGTGGAGGTCTTGGCGCGGGCCCTGATCGCTGGCGTGCCCAGTGAGGTTTGGCTCGACTACCTCGATTGTGTCCAGGGCGTCGTCTTCGTGTGGCAGTTTCTGTTGCTGATGAGCGACCATATGGACGCGTCGCCAGCGCTGAGCCGCGCTGTTGGCGAGCTCCTGTTCTTTGCATGCCGCACAGACACGCAGGCGCTGGTGCTTTGGGAGGCCAAGGCCGGCGAGGACGCCAAGAAGTTTAAGGATTTGTGGGCGGACGCCTCGGTTGAGAAGCACGAGGCGTGGCTGCTGAGCCAGGGCGTCCGCGACGCGGAAACGCACGTCGTCGCCATCGGGCCGAGCGCCGCCCGCGTCGCTGAGCAAGCCAACGAGCTACGCTCCGGCCAGGTGTGGCCTGGCCGCAAGGCGGTTCGCTCCTTCCTTGAGGACTACACGGCCGAGCGGCAGCGGAAGAAGGCGGCTGACAAGAGGGCGGCTGACAAGGCGGGCGGCAAGACCGGTGGCAAGAATGGCGGAAAGAAGGGCGGCAAGGGCGGCGAAAAGGCAGGAAAGAAGAAGGAGCGCAAGGCCTGGGATGAGGATGACTGCCGTCACCACTTCCCTGACAACGTGCTGCGGGCACCTGGGGTTCTCACGTTTATGTGCGGGTGCGGTTACATTGTCGGCTTCGAGCTACTGCGGGAGACGGAGAGCCCGGCACACGTCGTGTCGTCGTTGTCGCAACGGTTTGTAAAGCTCCCTCGAGTGGTTTATTTTGACACTGCTTGCCAAGCACAGCGCAACGCGCTTCGCCGTGTGCCGTGGCTCCTCCACCAGTCCCTGACAGCCTGGTTTGTGGACCGCTTTCACCGCGTTGGACACAACTGCTCGCCGGTCTTCAACGCCGACCAGTACCCGGTGCTCTCCCAGGGGCACGACACGTCGGGTGCCGAGAGGCAGCACTCTATCAAGAAGAAGTACAAGAACGCCCTCACCTACATGACGCAGCGGCGTTTCATCGTTCGCTCCCGCTATATTGCGGCCCACAATAACATCCGCTTGTCTCAGAGGCGACAAGCCCGCAAGCTCAACGCCGCCGGCCGTCTCCCGGGCGAGGCCAAGACGTCAAAGGAGATCCAACATCACCCAGTCGAAACGTACTTTCACTGGAATATCGTGCAGCACTGTGAGCGTGAAGGGTGCAGCTGTCGTGAGGGTGAGATAGGGCAGGGTCAGGCTTTTGGGCTCGAGACCAAGTTGTAGCAACACGTTGTTTTCCCCGGGTGATCCATACACTCCCATCTTCATGAATAAGGAACCGTACCCAGTAGAAGGGCTCTAGCGGGGTGCCGGCGGAAAGTAGGAGGTGTCGTGGTCCGCGGGGACCTCAAGCTGGCCGCGCGGCTAGGCCGACCGCTCCTTCTCCTCGCGTTGCGCTTCACACCGCCCCACCTTTTTGGGGCAGGCATGACAACTGCTCCGTGTTGGGGTCGCCGACAGGCGTACCCAGCAGGACGGTGCGGCCACGGGGCAGAGGTGTCCAGCATGCCGTCAGCGGTGGCACTCCGCGAGGCCCCGCCTGCGTCTGTTGAGAGTTCTTCCGATGAGAGAGGCACATGCCACCTGATGGTGTCTGTCTGCGGGTGCAGCCTACATTGTGGCCTGGCCATTACTGAGCGAAAAGGTGGTACTCTTTTTGCATAACCCCAGGGCTCCCTGTGCCCCCTTTCGTCCCCTCGTCATATCCGCAGACGTCCGCAGGCTTCCCCATCCAACGGCGCGCCTGAGCAGATGTCCGCACGCTCCTCACTTCAGCAGCACGTCTGGCAAACACTCCCGCCCGCCCGCGCGTGCGCCTTCGCGCGGCTTCACCGACTCGCATCGCGCCTGTCATCGCGCCCTTGCAGGCTCCTTCTTTCATCACGGCCCCGCATTTACTGCGGTGCGGCCGCAACAGCACGTGCGCGTCGCCTCGCACAGCCACGTCCCCCGACGACAGGGTGGCTCGCATCCGGCGCAGCGCGCGCGACCAATCACCCAGACCTGCGCGCGCCCCTGCGTAGCACACGTGCCGGCGTAGGCGCGCGACCAATCACCCTGACCAGCACGCGCCCATGCGCAGCACACGTGCCGGCGTAGGCGAGCGACCAATCGCTCAGACCAGCGCGCGCCCCTGCGCAGGGCACGTGTGGGCATGTGACGTGCCGACGCAACGGGCTCCTCCACGCTCGCCGCCGCGTGGGCGCGCCCGCGCCAGGGCGCCGAAACTTTCGCAGTATCCGAGCAGCGGATGTGCCGTGCCGACAGTCGCATACGGCCTGGATCGGCGGCCAATGGAGCACGTAAGAGCCGGTGACGTTGGCGTGCCGGCGGATCCGGTGGGTTCCTTTGTGGGCGTAGGAATACCTACGATCCGCCGGCACGCCGCCGTCATCTGGGCATACGGGCTCCATTGGCTGAGCCTGCCAATGCGGGACATCTTGCCATGCAGTAGTGTCAGACTCGGGTCCTGCCTCAGAGAGACGCGAACATCCCAGAGAACACAAGGCCACCGGCAAATGAGCATGCGCCAGCAGCCCAGGAAGCACCATGCCACTGGCAGGTGGATGTACACCGGGGAGCTGCAGCCGTAACCGTGTGGGAAGGGGGCACACTCCTGGAGGATGGTGGAGTGCAACGGCAATGGGACGCTGCAAGATTCTCCTCGCAACGCTGTCCTTCCGTCCCACGTGACCCGGCCTCAACTGGTTGGATCAGCCGGTTGCAAGGATCGCCGACGAGCAGAGCAATGACAATAAAACAATGCTCTGAAGGCACCAGTTTCTGTCAGTACAGTGAGTTCTCGCTAGAACATTGGGAGTGAATTAGCAAGGCCCTCGCAGTTGTTCACATTTACCCCCCTTGACGACCTGGAAACGCAGGTCATTTTGGATGGCTGGCGATCTTGTAGCGAGCAATCACTGAAACTCTAGATATCCATCGGAAATATTTTGGATCTCACACGGTTAGATCTTGGCGTCGTCTCGAGTGCGGGCCTCATTGGCGGAAGAGGCTCGTTGCAGAATCTGTATCTGATACACTATTGCCAAAGTTCGATCCCAACCATGGATGTGCTGCCGAAGCATGCATGCCGACACCTTTTCAATTGCAGGTCAGCCGGTCGTCCACCGCCGGTTTCCTGTCGCTCTGGTTCCTGTCCTCATCAGGTCAGGAGGGTGGGGTGGAGGTGGCCACAACGTCGGCACCCCTTTCACCACACACGCGCTGCTTTGCTACACGCATACAGCGCGCCAGAATGACCGTGCAGATCGCCACCGTGGCATCGTTTACATTGATTGTCGCCCCCCCTTTACAGTTTCAATGTCCTCCTGCTGTCACAAGAGGGTGCGCTCTTGTGGTGATAGCCTCACGCACACCCACGGGGCTCCACGTAGCAGTTTGAGGGCTCCACGCGGCACTTGGGGGGCCCCCAGCGGCTTCTTCTGGCTGGACCCTCCAGGAACCTTGTGGAACCCGCCCTGGTGCACCTCAGCGCCACTCTCGTGGCCTCGGTGGCGGCCAGCCCTTTCCCCCACATCACCGGTCTGTGACCGTCGGACAGGTGCCCCGCAGTGCCATGCCACCGTCACGACGGCGCGGAGCTGACCTCTTCCGTTTGTGAGGGACAGCATTTTTTTCGGCCGCTCCCGCTTCGCACTACCGTCTCCCACCAGCCCTACCGACTTTGGCGGCGGCCCGGAGCGGCGTGCAAACCATCGCAGGTGTGCACTTCAGCCGGGACTACCGCCATCGTGCATTGTAACTCTCCATGCTTTCCCCACCCCCTCGCCTGGGTACCCGATCCCCCCCCGCTTTTTTACCCTCTTTCCCCTGCTTCTGACTCCCGCCCCTCATTTTCTTGGTACCCCCTGCTACCCCTTGCTTTCCACTCCCTCTCGCACGGACCACCCGAGAGGCGCCGCGTCGCAGTCGCTGCCGGTAAGCGATCGCACGTGGCCGAGATCTAAGGGAACGCCACAGTCGTGGAGATCATGCGCGGCTGCCTGGCGGCCGCAAAGAAGGCGGTGGTCACCACCATCCGCGAGAATCGACCCACGGAAGCCTGCCCGTCCTGTGCACCACCCTGGTGACGTTTCGCCGGCCGACGCGTCGGCGGTGGTGGAGACTGGCGTGGCCGCGACCGCTGCCTTCGGTATTGTCGCCAAGCCGACCACGGAAGCCTGCGCGTCCCGTGCACCACCTCTGGAGACGTTCCGCCGGCCGGCGCGGCGGCGGTGGTGGAGACTGGCGTGGCCCCGACCGCTGCCTCTTCCAATGTCGCGAAGCCGACCGCCAACGACGAGGCGATGGCCACCAATGAGAAAGAGGCGGTCGCCGCAGACGAGCCTATCTTGTCCACCACGCCTGCCGACATGTTGCGGGCTGACACGGCGGCAGTGGTGGAGATGGACATGGCGCCGACCGACACCGCCGCCGTCGGCGCCTCTCCGACCGCCGCCGACGGGGTTGTGGCCAAAAAGACGGTAGAGATTGCCAACGGCAATCTGCCCGTATGACCAGCGACGCACGCCTACCGGCAGCAGACTGACGTGGTCGTGGACCGTCTGGTAGCTCACGGCCGCCCTCCGACGTTTGCCACGCCGACGCGGTGGCGGTGATGGGGCCGAATGTGGCCGCGACCGTCGACGCCCTAGTCGTCGCTAAGCCAACCAGCGCCGACCAGGCGGTGGCCACCAAGAAGTGGGACGCAGCCGACGACGACGAGCGCATCCCGCCGCCGCCCCTGTCGGCCACTGACCGACCGCCGTCTATGAGGCCGTCGCCATCAAGACGGTGTACGCGGCCGCCCGCCGCCGCCCGCGGGTGCAGAGGTGTTGCTGGGGGCGGGCGTGGCGACGTCCACCGCCGCCGCCGTCGGCGCCAACCTGCCGGCCGAGGGCAAGCTCGCGTCTGCTGCTTTTGTGCTTTCGCGGCCGACCGATGCGGCTGTGTGGGTCGGAGCAGGCGTAGCCGTGACCGTCGCCGCCCCCGTTGTCGCCCAGCCGACCGCCAAAGCTCAGGTGTTGGCCACCACAAAGGGGGAGGCGGCGAACTGCAACCAGTCGTGCACCACAACGCCCGCCGACGTGGCGCCAGGTGACACGCTAGCGGTGGTGGAGTCGGACGTTGCGCCCACCGCCGCGGCCGCCATCGGCGATCAGGCATTCGGCCACGACATGCTGGTGGCCTGCAACATGGTCGAAGTGGCTGATGGCACGCTCCTGATGGTGCCAACGGCGCCTGCCAACGCGCCGGCGCGCCGGGCGGCGCGCACCCTGCTGAGGTTTCTCCGTTGGCCGACAAACGTAGGCGCGCTGCCGCCACAGTCGTTGGGGCCAACGACGAGCCAAGATGATCGCGTCCGACAAGGCGATGGCCGTTTAGATGGAGGAGGCGGCCGGTGGCAGTGTGCCTGTCGCGACTGCCGCGCACTTCGTCGTGCAGCGGGCGGTCGTGCGCCGACCGGCGGCTGTTGTGGTGGCGGATATGGCTGTGACCGACGATGCGGTCTGTCGTAGCCGTCAGCGTGGCGGCGTTGGATGGAGAAGCTGCAGGTGGGCTACGCGGGTGGGATATCGGATAGAAATGTGATTCTCGTCGTCACTAGCACGCGTCGTCGGTTGGGGTAGGACGGTGGGGTGTGTTGACGAGAACTCCACCCATGATATAGCATGTATCCCCTCGGGCTCTCGAACGTAGCCAACATTAATGAGGTAGTGGACAAAGAAGATATGGACATATGTAATCAGACTCGAGCTACTCAAAGCAGGCGTGTGACTGCGGATGCACGTCGTCGTCCGCCCCCGCCGCACCTCCGTGCTCCTTGCACGCACTCTCAGCGCGGTACATCACGTCCCAGACACTACCCGCAAACTCAGCGACAACCCGGCGGAGGGACCTACGATACTCGGTGTCTGACTCGCCCACCGGTACAAAAAGCAGTTCACAGATCGAAATACAAAACACAGGACGCGAAAAGCACCCCTCCCGCACGGTCCGCAAAAAACGCTGCGCCTTGAACATGTTCGCTTGGTTGGGTGGCGGCACCAGCTTGACGACGTGTGTTGCCACCATGCGCAAAACTTCGTGAGCGATGAAGGCGGTGACGGCTGGGTGCGCCTCCCCGCGCTTGACCGCCGCCAGGTACATCGGGTACTTCAAGGGCGCGGTGCGGTCAGTGTGGAGGCAGACCGGAATGTGGGAGGCGTCCATGGTCAGGGAGAGTGAAGTAAGAGGGAGGATGGGAAAGGCGGGGAATGAGGAAGCGAAGTGAAGTGCAGGAAACGGGGATGAGGGAGGGGGGGCCGAAAGAGAAGCGCACACATGAGCGGGGCAGATGGCGAGGGGCAAGGTGAGGATGCTGGGGACGAGCGAGGCCAGCCGGTGGCATGATATACTGCCCGATGGAGGCGGGTGCCTGCGACTACCGCGAGCGCCTCGAGGAACACCCGAGCAGCCCCCGCACCCGCCCCCTGGAACTCATGCTCTGGGGCAGCTCCCAAAAAGGCGGTAAACCGCTTCTTGCGTCCACCGCACTTTGGGGTCAGGCCTGCTTGATCATGTGAAGTGCTTGCCTGTGTATTTATATGCGACTGCTGCACTTCGACGAGTACGGAAACTAACTCCAGGAGAAAATACAAACCGCATCATCGTTGAACTCGTCTTCTTCCTGGAGCTGACTTGCGTTGTGTGTGAGTCCCACCTAGGAACCGTACGTTTGGCAGCCGAGCGCGGCGAGGCATGTTTTTCTGTCATTGAGCTGTCCATTGCTTGATTAAGAGCCTTCCATTGCCTACACACTCAATGCACAAAGCAGTCCAAAAGGTCAAGCGGAGAGGAACATGATGAACGCCAACAAAAACACAGCATGAACACGCCAGTCCGCATTTTCAACGCCCTTGACCTCCGCGCCCCGTCTTGCGGGGCGACCGTCGCAACGGCTTGGTCGCTGGCTCTTATGGCGCGGACTTGGCGGCCGACGCTCTGCGCAAAGACTTGGGGGCCGGTTCTTCCGCGTTGGCCACAGTGTCGCCAGGGCTGGCTCGTGGTCGCTTGGAAGCGCGACGACGGGCCGGCTGGTCCCCACCCCGTCCTGCTTTCGGGCTTGCGGAAGCCTCGCCGTCCTCCCCCGCCGACGTACCGCCGGTCGCTAGCCGTGGCGACGGGGTCATCGCCGTATTCATGGCAGCCGCTGCCGCCGCAATGCCGGAGAGTGAGGGACTTGGGGGGGACGCCGACGTGGCATTCGGCGCGCGGCTTCCACGCGCAACGGACGTCGGTGTAGTCGCGGTGTTTCGCTCTTGGGGCGCCGCCGCCGACGCTTTTGTGGTCCTTCGCGTCGCCATTGCGGGCGTCCCTTTTCGCAGGGTTGCCTTCATTGCGGCACGGGTTGTCCGCACGGCCGCTGCCGTTGCCCGCCTTGACTCCGTCGCCGTCGATGACCCGGCGGCCACCCGCATCGCCTTGGCGTGCGCACCCCTTGTTGATGGCGCGGCATTTGCCTTGCGCGGCAACGGCGCCTTGGTCGGCAGCGGCGGCTTCGATGCCACTCGCACCTTGCGCGCCACTGGCGGCTCGTCCGACGGCGGCTTGGGAACCGATGACAGCTTGGCCGGCGGCGGCGGCTTGGCCGCTGGCGGCGGCTGGATCGCCTGTGTGTGGGCCAAGGGCGGCTTGGGGACCGCTGGCGGCTTGGCCGGCAGCGGCGGCTTGGCCGCTGGCGGCCGTCTGAGGGCTGGCTGCGGTTTGGGTTCGCCAGCCGCAGCGGCTGCTGCCAGCTGCCTCGCTGCCATCGACCTGACGTAAGGGGCGGCAATTCTCGCCGACGTCCTTTCTGTCGCCCTTAGCCGCCGTGGTGTAGCTGTGGGCCGCTTTGGTGGCGGGGCAGGTGCACCCGCCAGATGTGCCGCGCCGCCCCTCTTGGCGGCCTCAGGCGGCTGCTCTTCGAGACGCTGCTCGTTGGGCGGCAGCTCGTCGTGCGGCAGCTCTTCGTGTGCTGGTAAATCGGCGAGAGGACTGCCGGGCTCCGGTGAGTTGGGCGTCGGGGAGACGGTAGACAGGGTGTCGGGGGGCGGCGCTTGGGGCTGTAGTTGCAGGGGAGCACCAAAAGCGCGCTCGGCAGCAGAGGCGGGAGCGCCTGCGTCTTTCGAGGTCGGCGACAGAGATGCGGAGGGCGGCCGCGCATGGACGCCAATGACGGCGGGCACCACCGGCAACACCGACAACGCCGTAGACGCAATCGGGGGTGGCTGGTGAGACGACGTTGCCGTCGTTGCCGACGGCGCCGCAGTTGACACGCTTGACTGCCCGTTCCTGCTCTCAGTTGAAGTAAAGGATGGCATCGCCCTCGCAGCGGCCGCCGATCCGACGGCACAAGAAGATCTTGGCAGCAGCGCGCGCGCCCACGGCAAATTTGCTGCCTGGATCTCTTGCGCCGTAGGGGGCAACCGTGCCCACGTGGAGTTTGGCACATTCGGCGTCGGCAGCGGAGGTGGCTGAGGAAGCTTTGTCGACGCCGGTGGTGCCGCCGTCGGAGGCCGCTGAGTACGCGACTGCGCAGCAGGCGACGGTTTCGTCGGCACCACCCCAGCCGCAGCGGCAACCGCAATGGTCGACGCCGGAGCCCCACGCACCCTTGGCGACCCCATCATGTGCGTCCCTGCCGCCCCCGCCCCTGCTACAGCTGCCCCTTCCACCGCAGAGCTTTCCGCCGACGACCTTGCCGCCGACAGCGTTGCCCCCGCCGTCCGCTCCGCCGTCGCCCTTGCCGCCGCCGTCGGTGCCACCGCCTCCCCTGGAGCCGCCGTCGATGCCGGTGCCGACGCACAGGTGCCACCACCGTCGGTTCCGCCGCCATCGGTGCCGCCGCCGTGCCTGAGAACGCCGTACTAGCAGGAGGCGGCCTTGCCGCCGCCGTTGGTGCCGCCGCCGTCCGTAACCCGGCCGTGCTTGCAGACGCTTTCTTTGCCGCTAATGGCCGTGCCGCTGCCATGGGTGATGCCGCCGTTGGCGGCGCCGCCGTGCTTTTGAACGACGACCCTGCAGCAGGCGGTATTGCCGCCACAGCTGGTAGCGCCGTCGGCGTTGCTGCCGCCGTAATTTTCAACGCCGTCGTTGCCGCCGGCGGCCTTGCCGCCGCCGTTGGTGCCGCCGGCGTCCTTGCCGCAGGTGGCCTTGCCGCCGTCGCTAATTCCGTCGCCGTCCTTACCACAGGCGGTCTTTCCGCCACCGTTGGTGCCGCCGCAGTCCTTGCGGCAGGCGGCCTTGCCGTCGCCGTTGGTGCCGCCGCCGTCTTTGCCGCAGGCGGTCCTGCCGCCGTCGGTGGTGCTGCCGCCGTCTTTGCCACAGGCGGCCTTGCCGCCGCCGTTGGTGCCGCTGCTGTCCTAGCCGCAGGCGGCCTTGCCGCCGCCGTTGGTGCCGCCGCCGTTGGTGCCATCGCCGTCTTTGCCTCAGGCGTCCTTGCCGCCGTCACTGGTGCCGCCGCCGTCCTTGCCACAGGCAGCCTTGCCGCCACCGTTGGTGCCGCCGACGTCCTTGCCGCAGGCGGCCTTGCCGCCGTCGCTGGTTCCGCCGCCGTCCTTGCCACAGGCGGCCGTGCCGCCACCGTTGGCGGCGCAGCTGCCCTAGCCGCAGGTGGCCTTGTCGCCGCCGTTGGTGCCACCGC
>ENA-ORXT01003106-ORXT01003106.1-marine-metagenome-genome-assembly--contig:-NODE-3106-length-18764-cov-4.069567_pt1 | contig 18764 bp, 19 predicted proteins | sample MGYA00237868_ERZ511482 | MGnify/ENA metagenome assembly ERZ511482 | reverse complement strand
AAAATAATACACGAACTAGATCATCCAAGGAAAATAAAAAATTCAAAAGAAACTGTAAATCTGGTATTTACTGTATTGTCCACCCCAGCGCCTGAAGGCTGGCTGAATGTTAATTTACCTGTTAAACCAAATGGTTCTACTGGCTGGATAAAAACTAGCGATGATATTGAACTTTCCTCTACTCCTTATCGTGTTGAGGTCGATAAAGAGAAATTCAGTCTAAAGGTGTTTTATGGTACCGATGTTGTAGTTGATACTACAGTTGCTATTGGTAAAGGGGCTGCTGAAACGCCTACAGGTGTCTTCTATTTTATTGAATTAATTGAGTCTACAGATCCCGCTTATGGTCCGTTTGCGTTTGGGTTGTCAGCATTCAGTGAAGACCTATCTAGCTTCAGTGGGGTAGAAGCAATCATTGGAATTCATGGGACCGATGAGCCTGAATCTCTCGGTGAGAATGTTAGTAGCGGTTGCGTGAGAGTTGATAACGATGTCATCACGAATATGCGCAAAAATTTGCCTCTAGGGACGCCAGTATATATTGTTTAGGCAAAACTGATTAATCTGTAATATTGCTGATTTATGGCCTCTGTGCTGGTTATTTCTCTGTATTTTAATTTGAACATAGAAATTAGTAACAGTATTGACATGAATCCACAACACTCTCGTTCATTGTTGTTGCTAAAGTAGGTGTAAGGCAGTTGTGCTGATTTGTGCAACTTTTATTATTAAGGCGGAATTTAATGGCTAAGACTTCTATTAAGCTAATTATAGCTTTGTTGGTAGGATTTGGGTTCACAATTGCAACAGGAGCACCCGTAGCTGCTAATGACTGGGCTCTGTGTCCTGATTCTCACAAGTGGACTACCAGTCCTGCCCCAGGTGTTATCTATACGCACTGTGATCCACCAGAAAAGCAAATTCAACCAGAGCCTTGGACGCCTCCTCCTCTAAATCCAGATTTATGGGAAACTCCACAGCCAGAACCTGTACCGGTTCCTGTGTATGTTCCTCCGGTGTATGTTCCCCCTGTTGTTGTGACTCCTCCTCCAGTGGTTGCTCCTCCGGTTGTTGTTCCGAAGCCTGATCCTAAGCCTCCTGTTGTTGTGAAGCCTGCTCCTAAGCCTAAGCCTAAGCCTGTTCCAACAACTGCTAAGCCGCTTCCTCCTACAGAGGTTGTTGTAATTATTCCGGATGCTGATCCAGTCCCTAAATGTCCTGTACTTCCTAGCTATGAGCCAGAAGTAGTGGCTGCACAGAAAGTAATTGACGATGCACAAAAAGCTTTAGATGATGCAATAGCAGCTGGTACAGGTGCAGAAGAAGCTAAAGCTGTTACTGCCGCTGAAGAAGCGCTTGAAGAAGCTAATGATGCTTATAACAAGCTGATCAAAGATGGTAAAGATGCATACCGTGATGAAGCTAAGAAGGCTAAAGATGCCGCTGAAGAAAATGGAGATGCAGATCTTATTAAAGAAGCAACCGAAGCTTATGAAAAAGCTTTAGAATGTGCTCCTTTGGCAGATCCAAAGTTTACCGGCTGATTTAATACCAAAATACTTTAATAATAACTTGAATGCTGCGGTCCATTTATGGGCCGCAGCATTTCTGTCTTTTGGGGACAGGCACTTTTGACAGGTTTTAATGGGTTCTTACAAAGTGGTCAGGTATTTGTCAGAACTCTTTGCAAGGTTTATGAACGATTAGATTAGACTCGTTTTGTGCGAATTATCTCAGGTAAAGACCGAGGGCGTAAATTTGATGCCCCAGAAGGTGCTCAGACTCGTCCAATCTCGGATAGAGCAAAAGAAGGCATATTTAATATGCTCATTAATATTATAGATCTTGAAGGGGCAGTAGTACTTGATTTGTTTGCTGGTAGTGGTTCATTCGGGTTCGAATGCATTTCTAGAGGAGCAGCGCACGTGAACTACGTTGAGAAGTCTCGCAACGCTATTAAAACACTTGAAGATAATATCGAAAAACTTGGTTATAAAGAACAAACGTCTATTCATAGAAAAGACGTTACTGCCAGTCTTGTTAGTCAATTAGAGGCTGGAATTGTATTTTGCGACCCTCCCTATATGGATAGCCCTTGGCCAATGCTGTTCAGCTCAATCAAGTCTGACATCATAGTTGGTCATGCCTCATCGCCTATTGAATTAGGTGAAGGCTGGCGGGAATTACGGCGTCGCAAATATGGTCGATCGCATATTTTGATTTGCGAAAAGATCAATAACTAAGTTTAGATTCAAGACATTTATGCAATTCTTAAATTAAATAGCCTAACCTAAAAGATGATATTGCATAACAGTTTGAATTGTTTGGAGTAACAAGTGGTCATAGCGTTTTATCCAGGTTCATTTGATCCGTTTCATAACGGGCATCTAGCTATTGCGAATGCAGCGTCAGAGGTATTTGATAAGTTGATAATTGGGGTTGGAAACAATCCAGATAAATCCGATTATCTTATTGATCACCAAAATAGGTTTGAACTAGTTCAGAATTGTTTCAGCGGGAATAACAAAATTAAAGTTATGAAATATGAAGGACTTACAACTACGGCTGCTGGCCAAGTTAATGCAGTTTGTATTGTTAAAGGGGTTCGATCATCAACTGATTTAGATGACGAAATGCTTCAAGCACGTATTAATTCCGCTTCGGGTAAACAAATTAATACTGTATTTATGCCTGGAGTTGGCGAGTTTGCGCTGGTTTCTTCAAGATACCTTCGTCAGGTCAGCATCTTAGGGCAAGATTTGTCTAAACTTGTACCATCTGTTGTTGCACAATACTTGATTGAAAGGTAATTCTATGAGCGTTGATGCTGATCTAGAATTTGATGAAGAAGATGTTGATGTCAGTTTTTTTGATGATGACTTCGATGAATCAGCTGACATACCTAACCGTTACGCTATGCCACAATTAGAAGAACTTATTGAAGAGGCAATAGAAATTTTGGCTGTTGCTCGACCTTTGCCAATGTCGGCAACTGTAAAAATAAACCGAGACGAGATGCTGCAAGTGTTGGAACAAATCCAAGATAGCTTGCCTGAAGAACTACGTGCGGCTAGATGGCTTTTGAAAGAAAGAGATGACTTTGTTAAAAAAGCACGAGAAGAACACGAAGATCTAATTTCTGAAGGGCGGCAACAAGTTATAAGAATGGTTGAACGCGAACAAGTAGTTAAAGCTGCAGAGCTTAGGGCTAGACAGATAATTTCAAAGGCTAGAGATGAATCAAATACTATGCAGCGTCAAGTGGAAGAGTTCTGTGAACAGAGAATAGCAAGTATCGAATTTATCCTCGAAAAGACTTTACAAACGATGAATGCTGGTAGAAAAAAACTTGTTGGTTCCGAGAACTTTTCTGAGCATGAAATAGCCGCTAGCTTTGGTAACGAAATAGATTTAACTGATTCAAAGAGCAATAGTTTAAGCGATAGGGGATATTAGGATGCAGCGGCGGTCTAGTAGCGGAGAAGCTTCATTTAATGTGAATGTTTCTGATATTCGAAAAAAACTTGGTCAGTCAACATCTGTAGATATCGATATTGCCTTTGTTGGTTTGAAAGTCATTGATACCTCAGTTTCAGAAAATCCGATTACGGGAACTCTTTTGCTTGAGTCGGTTGATCGTGGAGTTGTTGTAACTGGTAGTTTAAAATTTGGGTGGGACAGTAACTGTAGGAGATGTCTTGAACCTATCTCTAAAGAAGAGGAAATTTTTGTATCCGATGATTATCTAATTGATGCTCCTGAAGACAGCGAGTCAATAAATTTTGATGGAGTCAATTTAGATCTGGGACCTGTGATTAGGGATTCTGTTTTATCTTCTTTGCCTTTAGTCCCTCTTTGTGATGATAGCTGTCAAGGTCCAGACCCTGATCGGTATCCAACTTTGCAACCCGATGATGCTGAAAAAAAAGTTTTGCCTGATCCTAGATGGGGTGCTTTAGACCAGCTGAAATTTGATTAGGCCAAAACAATGTAGAGTTATCTAAATAAAATGCGTGGTCTAATCGTTGAGCCTAGCTCAATACCTGATATGATATTTAGTTGTGCCCAAAGCTAGTTGGGTTAATGAATAGGATTTATTGTGGCTGTTCCAAAGAAAAAGAAATCAAAATCAAAAACTCGCACACGTCGAGCTTCTTCTTGGGCTTTGTCTGCTCCGTCTTCAAGCAAATGTGATAATTGTGGTGAAGTTAAGCTTCCTCACAGAGTTTGTAGTTCTTGTGGCATTTACAAAGGTAGACAAGTTGTAGAAGCATCTGCTTCATAAAGCTATTTAATGGCTGAAAGATTACCAGTAGCCGTTGACGCTATGGGAGGCGATGATGCCCCGCATAGCATCATTGAGGGTTCTCTAATCGCAAAAAATGAGTTTGGTATTGATGTAGTTCTAGTTGGTGACACCGAACAGCTAGCTGAAGCAGAAGATTTACCAATTATTCATGCCTCTGAAGTTATTGAAATGGGTGCAGAGCCAGCTACCGCAGTTCGTACTTTGAAAGATTCTTCAATGGTTCGTGCCGCCGAGGCAGTCCGAGATGGAAAAGCTTCATGTGTTCTGAGTGCTGGAAATACAGGCGCTGCTATGGCTGCTTCTTTGCTGAGGTTGGGAAGAATAAAAGGCGTTTCAAGACCTGCCATTGCAATCCCATTCCCAGTTTTGGGTAGCACTCCTACTACGGTTTTAGATGTTGGAGCTAATGCTCAATGTCAGCCGGATTGGTTAGTCCAATTTGCTTTGATGGGATTAGTTTATTGTCGTTCAAAGTTCAATATTGAAGAACCAAAAGTTGCGATTCTTACAATTGGTGAAGAGGCTGGCAAGGGCAACACCTTAGTTAAAGAGTCTTCTAAACTGTTAGAGTCAGTAGATTGGAAAGCCTTTGGTGCTGACTATATTGGAAATATTGAAGGTAATGATTTATTAACAGGTGTTGCAGATGTAGTTGTGTGCGATGGTTTCACTGGCAATGTTGTCCTTAAATCGTTAGAAGGGGTCTTTGAACTTTTTGAATCATCTATAACTAGTGTTTTGGGCGAAATCGAAAATTCTAGTGATGCCATTGATTCTGTTAGGCCCGTTTTCGGCGAGCTGGATCCGGTAAATGTCGGGACTGGTATGTTGCTTGGTGTCAAAGGTGTTTCTATGATTGCGCACGGTTCTTCTTCTCCTATAGCTATAGCTAATGCGATTAAAAATGCAAGTATTATCGTCGAGATGGACCTAGTAGAGAAAATCAAAACAGGTTTATTGCCTAGTTAGTTTCATGCTGAAACCGGTATTTGGTTTCAAAATTAATTTATAATCAGCGTTTATGATCTGGAATTATCTTGCAGGTTGGTAAAAAAATATATAAGTAGATATAAAATGGATAATTGTGGTTAGTTTATACTTGACAATAAATAGATTTAAGGAAAAAATTGTATGAATCGAAATGACTGTTTTTCGCTAGTACGCGATCGCCTGGCAGATATTCTAGAAATTGAGCCTGATGAGATTAAAGAAGGGGATTCGTTTGCAGATGATTTAGAAGCAGATTCTCTTGCCTTGATTGAGTTAGTTGAGGCTCTAGAAGAAGAACTTTCTAACAAAACCGAAAATTTTAGAATTGATGACGAAGATCTTCAAGATTTAAAAAGTGTTAGAGATGCCGTTGACTACGTTGAGCAAAAAGTAGGTAAATCTGAGTGAAATAAACTTTAGTGATTTAACCGCAAAACTAGGATACGAATTCTCTAATAATGACTTGCTTGTTCAGGCTCTGACACATAGAAGCTATTGTGCCGAGCATGATGAAGTAAGTTCAAATGAACGACTCGAGTTCTTAGGAGATTCAGTTCTGGGGCTCGTAGTCACAAGTAACATTTTTGAAAATTATCCTAACCTTGCTGAAGGTCAGTTAGCAAAATTGCGTGCCTCTGTTGTAAACACGGTTGCGCTTTCAGAGATTGCTGTACATTTGAATTTAGGTCAGTATCTACGGCTAGGCAAGGGCGAAGATCAGTCTGGTGGCCGTTTGAAACAATCGATTTTAGCTGACAGCGTCGAAGCTGTGATAGGGGCTGTATATATTGATTCGGATTGGCATCGTGTAAGTGTAATAGTTCTGAATCTTACAAAAAATTCTATTATTTCTGCTTCTGAGGAGCCTGGTGGTCGTGATTATAAAACTCAGCTACAAGAAATCAGTGCAAGATTAAATTTAGGAGCTCCAGCTTACGTTCTTGAAGGCAGCGGACCCGACCATAACAAGGTTTTTAGTGCAACAGTTCTGATAGATGGTGATGTAAAAGGTATTGGTGAGGGGACGTCAAAGAAGAGAGCTGAACAAGTTGCTGCAAGAGCCGCTTATGAATCTTTGATAGATAATGTTGAAAGTGGTTCTAATAGGGCCATGAATGTTTGATTTTGTATGATTTTGTATGACATTAATGTAAACGCATTGAAGTTTTTTTGATTGAACAATCCACTCAGGCTTCTGATTTGCTAGTGTTCTAACTGATAGTAAGGAATGCGAGTGACATTAGAACTTGAATTACCAGAGATAGAAACGCTAAGAAGAGACATAGAGCGTGAATTCGTTGGACGAAAAGTAAAAGCAACTGAAATTAATTCGATGAAAATGTTTCCAAAACATCGAACAAAAAAAGAAGTAGAGACTCTTCTTGTAGATTCTAAGGTTGAATCTGTTGAACGATATGGGATGTATATCGCTATCAGATTAGAGAACGCAAACGTTTTTATCATTAAGCTAGGCAAAAAAGGTGTTTTGACTAAGGGAGCAAAAAAGTTCGAAGGCGACTTAATGTTCTCAATGAAATTTACCCAGGGTGGCGACCTTCAACTCTCAGATGAGAAACACACATCAACTATGGTAGTTGTTGCTTCAGAAGATTTAGCTGAAGCTGTGTTTGATCCAGATCGTCCTGGTTTTGACCTGCAAGCAGAACCTCTTTCGTGGGCTCAGTTTGGGCGAATGGTGTTAGCAAAAGACCTTCCTCTTAAAACTCTTCTTACTGATCAGAGTGTTTTTGTTGGTATCGGAGATATTTATTCTAATGAGATTCTCTTTGACGCTGGCCTCAGATATGACCGCTCAAGTAGCGAACTTTCAACTCAAGAAATTCGTCGTCTGTATAGGGCTACTGTGTCTATGCTCCATGAGGCATCTAAATTCGGTGGAACTTCAATTGAGAAGCGCCCATTTCACAATATCATGGGTGAAGAGGGCCAATATGGGGCTCAATTAGCGGTCTTTGGTAAAGATGGCGAATTAAGTCAAAGGTCTCGTACAGAGATAAAAAAGACTAAGTTTAAAAATCAAGTGGTCTACTACTGCAAAACTCAGGTATAAATCAGCTAGATTAGATTCCGGTGTCTTTTTATTAGACCATAGTTATTTACGATGAATGAGGTTGAATGTTCCTTAAAGCTTTGACAATTAAAGGCTTCAAATCATTTGCTGAGCCCGCTAATTTAGAATTGGAACCCGGTATTACTGTGGTTGTAGGTCCAAATGGTAGTGGTAAGTCAAATGTTGTAGATGCAATGGCTTGGGTGCTAGGTGCACAAGCGCCTACTGCTGTACGTTCACAGAAGATGGATGACGTTATTTTCGCTGGAACGTCTAAGAAGAAAGCTTTGGGTAGGGCCGAGGTTTCGTTAACTATTGATAACTCAGATGGTGAGCTTGCGATTGAGTTTACAGAAGTTACGATTACTCGAGTTTTGTTTCGCAATGGTGATTCTGAATATTCTATAAATGGGGTTGAGTGTCGACTTTTAGATATTCAGGAGTTACTTTCAGATTCTGGTGTTGGGAAACAACAACATATTATTGTTTCCCAGGGGCGTATTGATTCGGTGCTTAATGCTCGTCCCGAAGACCGCCGCACAATTATTGAGGAAGCTGCGGGAGTTCTCAAATACCGTAAACGCAAGGAGCGTGCGGAACGTCGTTTGGAATCTACTAGTGAAGATCTGAATCGTCTTCAAGATTTGTCTAGAGAAGTTGGACGCCAAATTCGTCCGCTTGCAAAGCAAGCTGATGCCGCTAGACGCCATGAAGGCTTAGTCACTGAGCTTAATGCTTTAAAAACTTATTTAGCTGGCCGTCAGTTACTTGCTTTGAAGGGTGAAATTGAAGCGAACCTTAATCAGCGAAATAAGTTGGATGAACGTGAAAATGTTGTATCTCAAGAGTTGAGCAGGCTTGATGCTCTTGTTCTTTCGGGTGAGGCGGAGCTTTCTGCACTTGGTGCATCTGATGTTGCAGAGCTACTTGGCGAAGTTAATGGTTTGTCTGAAAGAGTTAAAGGCCAAATTAATGTAATTGCAGAAAGGCAGTTGCGGCTTCAGGGTGAACTTGATTCAGCTGTTGATGAAACTTTGGTAGCTAACCTTGAGGCTGAGTCAGCAAGGATTGATGCAGAGCTAGCTGTGGTGTCGGCTGATTTGGATTCGTTTAAACCAGAATTCCAAGAACTAGAAGTTTCTGAGGCGGCTTTGTATAATAAGCAGCTAAGTTTTGATGCCCAGTGGGGTAGTGGGCTTGCTCCTACGCCTGCTAGGGCTGCTGAAGTAAGAGCACAAATTGATGCTTTAACTGCAGCTTCGAAGCGCAGTGAACGTGAATTAGAACGCATAACTGAACAAATTAATCATCTTGAGCAGCGAAAATCGAATGCTGAAGAACTTGTTAATAAATCATCTGCTGAGATTGAAGAATCAGACAATCGATTACCAGATATTGAAGAGTTATTTACTGAAAAAGTTACATCTGCTGCAGATCTCGAAGCTGCTGTAGAAAATCTGATTGAAGAGCGTCGTGTTGCAGATACAAATGTTAGTCATTGGCAGGCTCGAAAAGATGCTCTTGCTCAAGCTTTGAATGATGCCCGTTCTCAAGCTGGAGCTGAAGCTTTGGCTGGATCTCAGGGTGTTCTTGGGATTCTTCTTGAGATGGTTGAAATTGATAAGGGTTGGGAGCCTGCTGTTGAGGCTGCTCTTGGTTCAGCTTTGCAGGCTATTGTTGTTAAGGGAACTTCGCAAGCTGCGTCTGCTTTGCAGACTCTTTCTGATAAAGGTATTGCTGGCTCTGTTGCTATGCTCAATTCTGGTGCGTGGCCTGCGAATAAGCCTTCTTCGGTTTTGAGGTCACATATTAAGTCTGACAATGCAGAGATTAACAGCTTGTTAGATGTCATGTTGCAAGATGTTGAGTTTATAGATGGAACTTGGCGTGATGGTTGTGATAAAGCTTTAACGTCTCCGGAAGTAACTTTTGTTACTAAAGAGGGTGACAGGTTCTCTCCTGGAAATTGGAAGCTTAGCAACGGGGGCACTAGTGCTACTGGTTCTGCGTTACAAGAGGCTGATTATAGAGTTGAAGAAGTTCAGAAAGAAGCAACAGCTGCGACTGAAAAATTGAAAGCTTCGCAGCTTGCTTTGTCTGAGATTCGTAAAACTAGAAATGGTTTAGAGTCTGAGGTTCAGGAACTTTCTGAGAAGAGATCGCAAGCGGTTCAGGCTAAAGAGTTTGCAAAGATCGAGATTTCAGAATGTGAAACGTCTCAAACTAAGCTGGATGAGCAGCGTTCAGAAATTTTCTCGAATAAGCAAAGAGATGCTGAAGTTCTAAAAGAGTTGATGAATGAGTTGCCTGATGTTGAAATTTTAGAGGCTCAGCATTTTGAAAGAACTGAAGCTTTATCAACCACTCGTTCTGCTTTGGATGAACAGGCTAAAAGTGTTGCTGTGCAAAGAACAGATCTTGTTGTGAAATCTACTGCAGCTCAGGAGCGTAAAGAGTCTTTGATTGCTAGGAGTGCTGAGGTTGAGCAGCGTTTGGCTGGTTTGGCTGTGAAACGTGATGAGGCTCGTCAGAGGCGAGAGACTATTGAGTTAGCTCTTGAAGAGGTGCAGCAATTGGCTGACATTCTTGAAGTTAAATCAAAAGATTTAGATGTTTGGCAGCAGGCTTTGCAAGGTGAGCGTACTGCACAATCGCAAGCTGCTCGTGAGGTTTCTGAAAAGCTAACTGCTAATAGAAAGTCTAGGCAGTCTTATGAAAGTGAGCTTGTAAATTCAAGGGAAATGCTTGGCCGGATAGAAATTTCTGATGCTGAGTGTGCAATAAAGTTGGAAACGTTGACTGATGCTCTTCGTCGTGAGTTAGAGATTGACCCTGACACTGCAATGAATTCTCATTGTCCTGAATTGCCTGATAATAAATCGGCAGAGGCTCAGGTTAGAGAGTTGGAGCGAGAGCTAAAAATTATTGGGGTTATCAATCCTCTTGCTTTACAAGAGTATGAGGAGCTTAAGGAACGGGCTGAGTTCTTAAAAGGTCAGTTGGATGATATTAAGAAAGCTCGTAAAGATTTACGTCAATTAATTAAATCCATTGATGAAGAGATTGTTTCTGTATTTGCTGCCGCTTATGCAGATGTTTCTGAGAACTTTAAAGCATTGTTTACTACGTTGTTTCCTGGTGGTAAGGGGGGAATCCGTATGGTGAACTCTGATGATCTGCTCAATTGTGGTTTGGAGATTGAGGCTAAGCCTTCTGGTAAGAGTGTTAAGAAGCTTTCTCTTCTTTCTGGTGGTGAACGTTCGCTTGTGGCTTTGGCGTTCTTGTTTGCTGTGTTCCGTAGTAGGCCTTCTCCGTTTTATGTTATGGATGAGGTTGAAGCTGCTTTGGACGATATGAACTTAAGCAGGTTTTTGAATTTGGTTGAGGAGTTCCGCAAAGAAGCTCAGTTGATTATTGTGAGCCACCAGAAGCGTACTATGGAGTGTGCTGATGTTCTTTATGGTGTGAGTATGAAACCTGGTGGTTCTTCTAAGGTTGTTTCTGAAAAAGCTGAATCGAATAAAGATTTACAGAGAATCGCTTAGCTCTCGTGTTCTAATCGTGATCCTGTGTTCTGATCGTTATTCTGTGTTCTGATCGTTATTCTGTGTTCTAATCGTCATCCTGCACGGGAATTTGGGAACTCGAAGAGTTCCGACGAATTCCTTGGTTGCAGGATCTCAAGCTTGTAAGTTCTAAGGCCTGTCATTAGCAAGAGCCAACAAAACTAGCGCCTAGACACGGCACGAAGTTCGTGGTACACTGAATTCATGCGAAATGTTACGATAACTATGGAACAACAAGTTGCAGAGTGGGCGCGTGTCGAAGCTGCTAAACAAGACACAAGTGTGTCAAGGTTTGTTGGGCAACTACTAAAAGAGAAGATGCAAAATATTAGTCAATATGACAAGGCAAAAAAATCCTATCTATCGAAGTCCAAAGTATCAGATCTTAGTGGCGGGTCTAAATATGTAGATAGAGATGAACTTTATGATCGATAAGTTTTTTGTTGATACAAATCTTCTAGTCTATGCAAGAGATTCAAGTCACCAGGAGAAGCTGTTAAAAGCCAATATTTGGATGGATCATTTATGGAAAAACAAATTAGGAAGAATTAGTATCCAGGTTCTTAATGAGTTTTATGTAACTGTCACAAAAAAAATTAAGCCTGGTATGAGCAAAAAAACGGCAAGAGCAGATATTGCAGATTTGTTGAGTTGGAACCCCGTTCCATTAGATACCAAAGTACTTAATTCTGCGTTGAAAATTGAAGAAATCAATCAATTCTCATTTTGGGATTCACTTATTATTGGAGCTGCTCTGGTATCTGACTGCAAATATCTGCTAACTGAAGATATGCAACATGAACAGAAGATTGAAGGACTTATTGTTTTAAACCCTTTTGAAGTTAGTCCAAAAGAAATATCGCAATAAATTTACCTGTTCCTGAGAACCGAGATCTGTATATTTAGGGTCTAGACCTCTGGTGTTGGTCGATTGTTACGATAATTTTACTGTAGTTTTAGATGACTGTTTTTCAGGGTTTACATGTACATATAAGGTGTACTTGAATAGACAGTTGCTTAGAGTGGTTTTGTGTTTGGTTCAATCTGTCATGCTTTGGGTTCTATAATTTTAAAACTAATTCTTGTGGTTCTTTATATTTCGAAATATTAATGCTGAACAAACCAGGATGGAAACTCCAGCGACGGTATGAAAAATTCTATTTGTCTTTAAAAAGTCAATTCTTTCTTTTCTTTTCCTTTCGGAGTCCTGGGTCTCTTCCCAAAGTTCTTTGGCTATTTGGTTGTCTTTCTCGATTTGTTCATTCTCGGCAATCAGAAAATTTACATTTTTAGTATATTTTTCAGCAAGCTCTTGAAAATCTTTTACAGTGCTGTGGCTAGTAGGATAGGCGATGCCGCAAATATCTAGGTAACGTACATCCAATTCAGAATAACCAAAGTTTTGTGTTCCATCGTAAGCAATTTGAGCTACCTGATCATCCATGCCGTAATCCTCATGAACGTTTTTTGTTTGGAGGTCTTCATTTGCAAGAAAAATGTATTCAGATTCAACTTCTTCGGGAACATTATCCATCAGATCTTCATCAACACGAATTGTTATAGATACTGTAGAAATGTTTTCGGCTGGCAAACCAATGTTGAAATACTTTGAATAAACCGTTTCAACATTTTTGTGTTCGTCTTCATCGTATGGATTTATTTCAACTTCAACTATTGTGCCTAAGTAAGCACTGGTTGGGATTCTGTTGAGTGCCTTAATTTCATATTCCGGTTTGGAGATTGAACACGCATGAGCTAGATCCGCGGAAAAAAAGAAAAAGCTGGATATGTGAATACGGCTAGTTTCTTCAAGACTTCAGTTCCCCGGCCATATTGAATTCTATCATCGGAATCATTTGGTGTATTTCATCTTCATGTATCTGTAATAACGTATGCGGCTGATAATTCCAGTCTGTCAACGGCATATGCATAAGAAATTTATTTGAATTATAAAACGGCAACACCACACTCGTAACCGCCCCGGCCACCATTACGGGAAACCTCACGACTGATAGTCGAAGAAGCCCGGCCCAAATCCCTACCAATCTCAGCAAAAGACCTACCAGAAGAAACAAGCCTTTCAATAACAGAACGCTCGCAAATAGATAAACAACAAGCCATAATAAATACCGACCTCCATCGAGGAACAAATAATTTAACAACAAAGACTAACAAGCCTTTGCGTTCACCGATGGAGATCACCTATACCCTAAATAGACACTTGCTTAGAGTGAGGTTGCGTTGATTGGATGTCGTTTAGTTTGAACATACAATTAGTTATGTGAGAATAGTTTTAGATGGCAGTAAAATAAAGTCGGTTGATGATTTCTATAATTTTATTGATCATAATTTTTGTAAAGACAGAGATTGGGGTCGAAACCTATCGTCTCTTTGGGATATTTTTTCGACCGATATTGAACGGCCAATTGAATTGATTTGGAAAGATTCCAATGAATCTTCGATAGGGATTGGTAAAAAAGTTTTTGATTCTATATGTTAAATATTTGTTGATGTATCAGTTCAAGATGAAAAAACGGGATTGGAAGATAAATTTACTTTCATTAAAAATTAGAATCATATATCTTAATCCCTTAAACTGGAGCTGACCCCTTAAACCGGAGTTTGGTTTAGGCGAATTCCCTTCAATAGAACTCCGGTTTAAGGGGTCAACTCCAACTGTTTATCTTAGGTTATAGTGCCCCCAAGTTAGTTTCATAATGGATTTGTGTTATTTTTTAGTGTCGAAAGGTTGAATTTATGGGGTTTCTAGATAAAGCAAAAAAGGCTGCTGAGAAAAGTGTTGAGGCAGCTAAGGCTGTTCAAGACAAAGCTGATCAATTTCAAGAGCAAAAGCAACAAGCTTTAGAACAGCAAGGAATTCTACACAAACTTAAATCTTTAGAAGGTTCTGTAACCTTATTCAATGACAGATTAGAAATGAAAAGTTTAACAGGAACTAAGAACCATACAATTCCTTATAATAAAATTACTTCAGTCCATATGAAGAAAACAGGTGCGCTGAAAAAAAGTGCTGCAGCTACAATGACAGCAGGACTTTCATTGGCGGCCACGAAAAAAACTTTAGTAATAAATGCAGGTGGGCTCCCTTTAGAGATTGATTTTAGAACTGAAAAGCTATCGAGCATTAACAAAGCTATAGCAGTTATTACTGAGCGAAGTAATTCTTCAACGAACATGAATAATTTTCCTACACAACAAACTGTCGTAAACAGTGCTCCTCTGAGCGATGCCGATGAACTAAAAAAACTCGCTGACTTAAGGGATTCAGGTATTCTCACTGAAGAAGAATTTTTAGCTAAGAAAAATCAGATTCTCGGTCTTTAGAATTTCCCAGTCCATCCGTTGCTGTCATTTGAACGAATAGATAACAAACTTATGGAAGTCTTTGGAACCATACCAAACTAAGAGTCCCAGCTCCGGTTAGTAATAATAAGCCAAAGGCTATAAACCAGTCGCTAATATCTCTAGTTCCTTGTTCATAGCCAATAGATGATCCGATGTCTTCATAGATAAGTTCTAGTTGCTCTAACGAAGAAGCTTGAAAAAATGATCCATTGCTGTCTTCTGCAATCTTTCGTAAATTTGATTCCGAAGCAGGAACTCTGGTAGCAGTAGCTCCAAGTTCTGGCTGGGTAGGGTCTTCAATAAACACATAGCCATCAGGGGTTCCAAAGGCAATAGTAGATATCGGAACATCTGCACGCAAAGCTTGACTAACCGCATCGTACTCGTCTATCCCAGCAGTAGTTTCTCCATCTGAAAGCAAAATTATTCGTACAGGAATATCTTTGCCTTGTTCGTCTTCAGCAGCCTTCAAAGCCAAAACAATAGCTTCACCAATTGCTGTAGATTCAGCTAACCTAAGCCTGTCGATTCCTGCGAAAAGAACCTGTCTATCTTGAGTCGGGGGCACCTCAACGGCTGCCACACCAGAAAAAGAGATTAAACCAACATTCAATTCATCTGGTAATTCATTAACAAATTCCTTTGCAGCTTCTTGAGCAGCCACAAACCTTGTAGGTGAAACATCGTCAGCGTTCATAGACAAAGAAACATCAATAGCTAAAATTACTGTAGCTCGTTCTTTTGCAATTTTCGAATTTATGTTTGGCCCAGCGAATCCAAAAACCATGCTAGCGCTTGCACATAAAAACAGTATCGCTGGGATATGTCTCCTGAACCCGGGTGATTCATCTACAACCGAGCTGAGTAGTTCCGCAGAGCTAAACCGCAGGGCATACTTTTCTCTCTTTTCTTGTAGGTAATAATATGAAATAGCTGCCCCTGCTATGAAAAGTAGTAAGAGAAGTCTCCATGGGGATGTAAACATCATGAAATTCTTCGCCTGCTGGTATTACCTGCTTTTTTTCTTAAATCAATAAAGGCGTAAACGTCATCAATCCAATCTCGTTCTGTTGAAAGCATCATATGGTGTGCACCGCATTGCCTAAGAGTGTTTTCGATTTCTGTTTGCCGTTTTGTAGCAGCTTCTGCAAACCTGTCACGTACTGTTTGTTTATGCGTTGCAACTTCTACAGTTTTGCCTGTCGCAGGATCTTTAAGAACTGCTAACCCAATATTTGGCAGCTCTCTGTCTCTTCTGTCGCACACTTGTACAGCTAGAACCTCATGTCTCATACATGCAGATTTTAATTCTGCTTGCCAATTAGATTTGACTAAAAAATCTGAAACAATAACTAATATCGATCGAGTTTTGCAAAGCGATACAGCTGTTTTGATTCCGTCAGCAATATCTGTTTCTCCTGTATTATCATCTGCTCTTGTTTCGATAACTCTTAGTAGGATTTGTTGTAAATGTTTCCGTGAACCCCTTGGAGGTATGATCTCTTCGTTGTCGCCACCAATTAGTAGCGCCCCTAGTTTATTTCCAGAGCCACTATTTAGAAACCCGAATGAAGCACATGCAGCTAGGGACAAATCACTTTTTGAGTACTTTGCTGTTCCGAACTTAACTCTTGGCGAGTTATCAACTAGCAGCCAAGTTGTTAATTCTCTGTCTGCTCTAGTCTCTCGAATATGGGTGTCACTTAAACGTGCCGTAACATTCCAATCAATTCTTCGGACGTCGTCGCCTGGCTGATATTTTCTTGTCTCTCCAAGTTCTGTGCCTTGACCCGAAATTAGGCTCATAAAGTCACCATGTACAAAGCCATTAAGTTTTGCATGGATCTTTAATTCAAGTTTTGATAGCAACTCTCGTTTTTTGTTGATCTCTTCAATCGTAATTTGCACGAATTGATGCCCTTAGTTCTCTGCAGTTGCTATTGCAGCTGCGGGCACGACCGTAAGGATTCTGTTTATCACGTCATCGGGTTTAACATCTTTAGCGAGGGCTTCATAGGTAAGAAGGAGTCGATGTCTAAAAACGTCACGTGTTATATCAAATACGTCTTGTGCCGTGCAATATGTTCTTCCTTTTATTATTGCCATTGCTTTAGCTCCTGAAAGCAAAGCTAAAGTTGCCCTAGGGCTAACCCCAAATTCAACTAAGGGTTTAATTTCGCTAAGCCCGTATTTGTCTGGGGTTCTAGTGGCCATAACTAAATCTACTGCGTACTGAGAGACTGAAGAGTCTACAAATACTTTTGATGTTAGCTTTTGTAGATCTTCTAGTTCGCCGATGCTCATTATTTCATGAGGTTCTGGCGGTTGGCTAGACATGCGGTTTACAATCTCAAGTTCTTGATTATGGTCAGGGAAGTCAACCATAATTTTCATCATGAATCGGTCTCGCTGTGCTTCTGGTAATGAATAAACCCCTTCTGATTCAATAGGGTTTTGAGTTGCAAGTACAAGAAAGGGAGACGGCAAGGGTTTAGTTGAGCCACCTATTGATACTTGGCGTTCAGCCATCACTTCCAATAAAGCAGATTGAACCTTTGCTGGAGCTCTATTTATTTCATCTGCCAAAATAAAATTTGCGAAAATTGGGCCCCATTCAATATCAAACTTTTCTTCACTATTTTTCCAAATCCGTGTCCCTAAAAGATCTGATGGTAGTAAATCGGGAGTGAATTGAAATCTAACAAACCTTGCTCCAACCGATTTTGATAAGGTTGACACTGCAAGAGTTTTTGCTACTCCTGGTAGACCTTCTAATAAGACGTGACCCTTAGCAAGTAAAGCTACAAGCAGTCTTTCAAGCATATGGTCTTGGCCTACAATGATTTTTTTCATTTCAAACAAGAGTTTTTCGATGCTAGCTGTTTGGGTTTCAGTCTCCATGTTTAGTCCTGTGTTGATAATTTGGCGGATTTATCAAGATTAATGCTAGCACGGCTGGTTTATAACTGGAAAGATAGGGAATATCTTCTAACAATATTGTGTTTTTTAAGTGAACATTGTTATGAATATGCTAATGATTGGTCATAGTTGTTTAAATGAAGTTATTCTTAATAGTAGGTTTAAATCTGGAGTGGTAAGTGACTGATAATCATATAAATAAAAATGAATCGTTTTTCTTACCTGTAGAACAAGGCGCTCCAGGTGTACCTAATAGCGATTCCAAGATGAATGAAGTCAATGCTGACCAGTTTGGCTCTGAGCCGCAACAATATGTTGATTCTGACTCAGAATTAATGTGGGAAGAAGAGTCACCAATAGCTAAAGACTTTAAGTCTGAAGGTATAGAATGGATCAAGGAAGAGAACTTTAGGAAGCAAGCTTACCATGATTTTAATGTAAAAAAGAATTGGGCAGGTCTAAGGTTTAGTTTTTTTCAAGGTACTATATCTGTGAATACGGAGCGACAAACATTAAAACGTGTTGAGAAAATGTGGGACGTTGCGGAAGCTCTTAAGGGTTATCTTTATAAAAAAGGTACAAGATTCACAGAAAAAAAATTAGAAAAGCTTAGAGAGAAACAAAATAAGAATCGAAAGCAAACTTCAGGTGACGATCAAGAAGCATAAGCAGCTTGAGCCTTATAATCTCTAATTGACATACCGATAAAGAAATAAAGCTTCTTTCTGATTTAAGAGAGGGGAGCTTTTCTAATTCTATACCCTGTTAAGACCCGAAAAAAGAAGGGCAACAAGATGCCAAAAAGGTATCAAAGAGATCGCCAGTGTTGATGCGACAGCACTTGCTATGAGTGGAGTTATAACCCAGACTATCCCAGATGCCAAAATAGTGTAAGTATTTTAAGGCTTAGGTCGTGCGCCACAAAAAAAATTAAAACCTACCTATCTAAATCTTGCTAGTGATGTTGCATCTAGAAAAACAGAATTAAATAATTTAATCAGCAATATTGAAATAGCGACTAAACTAATCGAATGATGAAGGGATTAAATGCGATAATTGAAAACTTAAGAGACTTAAGTCTTTCTGAAATCTATGAATTCTGAAATAATCAAAAAGATATTTTTATTATTAAGTATGATGGAGAAAGAGAAAACAATAAGTTTACTATCATAATTGTAAGTAGTGAATCAAAGTTCGAGAGTATTAGGTGGGACAGTGAAGATATATATACAGGTCTAGAAGGTGCCTTTAAGGGTTACCGGGTTATGTTAGAAAAACATGATGAAGAAAATCTACCCAGCTAGTTGCTGAATCTTCTTTTTAGTGATAAATTGATTTTGATAATGGTCAGCAATTAGGAGTTACTTTTCAGCATCCGATTTATTCGACTACAGCAGGAGATTGGAAGTTAGCAGGAGAATTAGAGATAGGAGAAAAAATACTTACTAAAGAAGGTGAAGCAACTGTTGTCAGCTCATGTAAAAAAGAAGGGTCTGAAACTGTCTATAATCTTGAGGTTAAGGAGTTGCATAAATTCTTGGTT
>ENA-ORXT01003103-ORXT01003103.1-marine-metagenome-genome-assembly--contig:-NODE-3103-length-18769-cov-2.961962_pt1 | contig 18769 bp, 19 predicted proteins | sample MGYA00237868_ERZ511482 | MGnify/ENA metagenome assembly ERZ511482 | reverse complement strand
GAAGGACGTGCTCGGCGTGGAACTGCCGATTGCAGGTGTTGCCGGCGATCAGCACGGCGGCGATCTGACCGAGGGATCCGCCGACGTCACCCATCGCCGCCACCGAAGCCTGATCCACCAGTTCCAGCAGCTTGTCGAGGAACACCACAAACACGGTCGTGAAGAAGATCGCGCCCGGAACATCAACCAGCACCGACCGAACAATCTTGCCCGGCTCGCCCGCCGCCAAAGACTTGATGATCGACATGAACAAACCGCCGAGGATCATCACCATCGCCATTCCCAACACCATGCTCCGCAACCCAGACAGAGCCGTGAGATCGTTGGCGAAGTCGATCCCAGACGTGGCCATCATCATCGAAATCAACGTGTCAGTCACCGCGGTGACCGCCCCAACAATGAGACCAAAGATGAACTGCACTATCACGTCGAGCGCCGCACCGGCCGCTTCACCAACCGCGCCGCCCAACCATCCTCCAATGTCGCCGAACGGATCGAGATCAATCGCAAAGACACTCATCACGGCGTCAGCGCTTCATCGCTGTAACCGCTGAGAATCCCCACCAGCGCACTCGCAGCAGTCGGAACCTGGCTTGGGTTTCTCGCAGGCGTCGGGCCCGGCACCGAGACAGAACTGTCCATCTTCCAAGTGCCGTCTTCCCAGCGCATCGAATAGGTAACCGTCGTCCACTTGTCGACCGCGGTATCAGCCCCGATCGCAACGACCTGCGTGTACCAAATCGACACGTCAAACGCGTCGCCGCCACCCGAGCTGCGAGCCTCGATCGGAGCGATCCAGATCTCGATGCCCTGAGGGGCCTGAGTCTGCAGGTTCACCATCTGGGCTTCGACTTCGCCGGCGAGCCGGTCCGCTGACGCGGCCGTTGACACCAGCCGCTGCGTATCCCCGGCTTCGGTCGGGCTCATCGACACCACATCTTCGGTCGCCTCCAACAACGCGACCGCTGCGTGCACCGCGCCCTGCTCAGTCCGCGGGAACCCGCCCTCGATCACCGGCCTGGCAGCCTCCACCGAAACACCAGTCCCCTCAAGCACCGGTGCCGCTCCCCCACCACCCTCATCAGTGACAGACGGTTGGATCGTCGTATCTCCCTGGACCTGATCGGACAGGTCCACGGGCGGCGATGAGGGCGTGTCATCGCCTCCGAGAATCGCGAACACGGCCAGGACTGCCACGACACCAAACCCGATCAGCAACCTCAGCCGCACCGGGGTCACGGCGCCAGGCCCGACAAGCTGTTCACGATCGTCGCTCCGAGCCCGATCACGACCGCGCCAGCCGCACCACCGAGGGCGTATTGGCGTCCTTTCGACGCCGCGATCGAGTTGCCGCCCTGCTGGGAAAGACCCCACACCGCGCCCCCCAAGAACAGTGACGCCAACGACCCAGCCAATCCAAGCCACTTCAGCCAGCCGAGCATCTCCTGGGCCAGCTGCCCCCCAGGGAAGGCATTCGATGGAGCCGGGTCCGCGATCTGCGCAGCGAAAAAGTTCCCTGCAGCGATCTGTGTTCTAAATATTGCCTCTGTGATCATGTGCTCTGTCTCCTTGGAGGTTGAGAGGCCCAACTGGCCCCTGCACACCAACTAGGGACACCCAGCCACACCCAAACCGGTCACCGCCACCCAAATTTCTTTCGCGCAACCCGCCGCGTTGGCCTCCCAACCCGCCCTACTTCTTGAGCGTGTGTGACCTGTTGACGCTGCGAAAGTGTCCCTAGTTGGGTGATGACAAAACACCCAGATTCTCAACCAACCGACGACGCTGACACTGCACAGATCATTGATCTGCCCACCGTCACCGCCGCGGTCCGAAAACTCGTCTCATGGTTCGACGATCTACTCGCCGGCAAAGACCCTCCGATCGGCGGCCTCAACGCCGTCATGAAAGAACTCCAAGCGCTCCCCGGCATACCGGGACGGCTTGGACGAGACATCACGCTCATCGCAGGCGGCGGCGCTGGAGCAAATCGAGTCGAAGTCGTCGCCGCGCTCAACCGGCTCCGCCACGTCGCATCAATGGAACCCGAGCCCCAACCAAAACCCCCAGCGATCTACGAGGAGCGAAAGACGTCTCGTCGCACCCGGCGCAAACCAGCACCCCCACCACAAGCCACGCTCCCAGGCCTGGCCTCCAACTAGAAAGACCAGGCCACCCAATGTCCAGCATCCACGCCATAGGCGTCATCGCAACCGATCTCGTCCGCAAAGAAACCCGCCAAGGAGTACTCACAACATTCCGCTTCGCCTCCGGCCTACCCGGCCGAGGCCAGCTATGGATCGACGTCGAAACATGGGGCCACGCCGCCGGCGTCCTCAACGCCCACGGCAACACCGGCCGCGGCATCGCCCTCGCCGGCCGAATCACACAAAAATCGTGGCGAGACCGAAACACCGGACAGGCCCGCAGCCGACTCGTCATCACATCCGAAGACTTCGACTTCCTAGACCCCGCAGACAAAGGCCAAGTCGACATCCCCAACCACGTCATGATCACAGGCCAACTCGCCAGCAACCCACAGAACGACCCGACAGCCACATCGGACGCACTCGGCTTCGCAATCGCAACCGGCAAAGCCGGATCGAAAACCGGGCGACTCCTATTGGCTGCCGAAGCATGGGGGCGCACACTCGACCCAGCAAAAGGACTCCGCAAAGGTACGCACGTCGCAGCGTCCGGGCGACTCTCCTACCGGACACGACCCAACCCAGAAACCGGCGAGAAGCAGGGCCAGTTCTACCTATCGATCTACAACCTCGACATAGTCCAGCGCCTCGCGCTCACCGGAGCAACTACCTGAAATCGCACGAGCGGAACAGCGGCCATTCACTCTCTCAAGAAAGCGTAAACACAGGGCCCATGCAAGCATCAGCGTTTCGCGAACACCTGGAGCCTTAGTCCACGCCGCCTCCCCGATCTGGCCGTGAGCTCCACGATTGCTGAACCAGCGAATACGACAACCAGCATTGCCTTTTGGGCAATCTCCTTGGCACGGTTCATGTGCGAAGCCACCTCGACGGCTCGATGAGGTCGTCGGGATTGTCCAGCTCCGCTAACCCGCCCAGTATTACGAGCTACTGCAATTGGGCCGTTATCGCGCACCTGCTTGGTGTCGACGCCGGGTGTGTACGGGTGCGTGTTATCGAGTGGCGCCCGTTCTTGGCGGGGCGGCACCAGATCGCACCGTCATTCTGGTCGCTGGTTTGCCCAGGGGCGTGTGCGCCATGCGGGGAATCCGGTGTCCAGCCAGGCCAGGATCATGTCTTCGTAGTCTGGAGTCCTGTCTAACCAAGCGATCTCGGCGAGGTCCTCATCGACAAACAGTGAATCGAGGTACTCATCGAGGCTTTTCGCCACGGGCCCGAAGGAGTCGGTCATCGAACCGCCCGCCCATGCGGGGAGCCCATGTACGAAGGCCCACACTTCGCCTCGGTGATCAGATCCAAGTCGTAAGTACAGCGTGGAACCGCCTCCGTCTCGGGCGATCGGCAACAGATCATCTGGCAATTCGTTCGAATGGTGGGCGTCTTTGGCCAATCGCCACTCACCGAGCACTGAGCCCCAGCTGTACGCACCGCTGGCACCTGGTTCGAGCGTGAACCAGTCGCTGAAGCAGATTGGTTCGCCTTGCTCGCCGGGTGGCAACTTGACGGAGTACTCGACGGTGCCGCCGTGGTTGGCCTGTAGGAAGGCGAGGTACTGTTCGGGCAAGGGGATACCCAGCTCGGCTTGGAGCAGGTCGAGGCTCTCTTGAGTGAAGGGCGTGAACGGGCCCCACACGTAGCGACCGCAGTACGTGCGGAAACGGTCGTCGTCATGGGAAGCAGGCACCCCGAGAGACTAGTTCGCTCGCTCAGCCGTCGAGGAAGGTTCAGAAGCCGCCGGTATGTCCCGAACGGCGATAGCCAAGACTCTCTTCGGTCGGTGATATTGCGGCAGCGCAATGGGACCGTTCCCGAGTGGCGCTCGGGCATTCTTCAACGGAGGTCAGCTACGCGGGTCGCACGCAATCGAGGCGCTGCGACGGTTCGAGGCTGGCACTGTGCTCGATCGGCAGACAGTGATCCAGGTGCCAGCGTCGCAGTAGTGGCAGCGAGCACCGCCCTCCGCCTACAACTGGCGCATCCGTCCGGCTCGTGCCGCGAATATGCGGTGCTCCATCAGGGCCGTGATGCGGTACGTTGCGCCTGTCTGACTGCGTGATTGTGTGCTGCTGATATGTTGCGACGGCGGCGCTCTTCTCATCTGAGAACTTGGTGGTTCACCCTCGGTGTCAGCGCCCTCGGGTTCGCCGGAACCAAAAGTAATCCGCAATGCAGACAATGCGTGCGACACTGACTGTGTGGGGACCGACATCAGTTTCGTGGTTGAGCAGAAGGTTGATCCCGACGGGCCATGGGTGCTCGCGACTCGCCCTGGATCGTCGAGCCTGGATTGGTACGAGGAGGGCAAATACGAGTGCTTCTCGCTGCTGACAGGCCTCGATTTCAGCGCCCGAACGCTCCGGCCACTCGCACCAGTTGCTACTCTTCGTGGTTGGCCCCCTGACCTGTCAAACAGTGCTAGGGAGAGGCTGGTCTCTTGGTCCGACGACTCATCGTTTGGCAGATCGTGGCTCGATGTGTCCGACTTAGGTGCCTACGACTGGGACGCCAACATGACGTGGACCTTCATGGCAGGCCCGCCCCGGGAGGTTCTCGTCACCGATCAGGTGACCAAGGAGATCAAGGCTTACCTCGAAGAGCATCGGCACCTACCGTCCGGTTGGAATCCCGCCGGTTGGACACGTGACGGCTTCGATGTCTGTACGGAGACAACGCCTCGAGAACAATCTGGTCAGTTCCTTGATGTCATGAAAGACATGACCAAGCTGGCAGGAGAGAATCCCGGCTCGGTGCGATGCGTCTTTGAGTTCACTCGGTAACGACAATGTCGGTGAGAGCCACTCGCGCCACATCACCGGCGAAGTCGCCTAGCAGGACCGCACCAAAGCCAGCTCATAATCACCATCACGTGGCGTCGTCACACGTTCCGCTCAGCTTGGTTCAATGGAAACAGCCCTCCCACATGTTCACCAGGCCGCGTAGCCCAGTCGAACTCCTGCAAGGTCTCTACTACTAGTTCTGCGCCTGCTCCGCCGTACCACTGATGCTCTGTCGACGGGTGAGTGTTGCGTACAGTTCTTCGGTTTCTGGTTGGAGTTCCTCAAACGCCGAATGAGACTCAGCGACTTCAGTCGCACGCCGGTACGCGTCCTCGACTCCCTTACCGTCACCAGCAAGCGAAGCAGCCCGCATCTGAATCCGGCGCATCGCTTCATGATCAGGCTGGCCAAGAAGCCCCTTCTCAGCAGCCCACTGAGCCAGCTCGATATCGGCTACGTCGTCGGCCAAAGCCAAGTCGCCCAACTTGTGCGCCGCGTCGGTGATCTTGCGGGCCAGCTCGCTGTAGATCGCATGATCGTCGCGCAACCAGCCGTAGTACTTCCTCGGAGCGTCAACTGTCGGTGCGCCCGTGACGAGTTGCAGAGCAGCCTCCAGAATCGCCATCTGATCCGCTGATGAAGACACACAAGCCGCGAGCAACACGAGCTGGTTGAACCGTTCCCAATCGCATCCAGCTTCATCGGAAACCTCATAGCGGCCGGTATTGCGCGAGAAGGAAAGCCGAGACGCTCCATCGGGAGCCGTACCGAGGCGTTGCCTGATCTTCGCGATCGCGTTGTCTGAGGTCGATCGGTTCAGCGATGATGGCCAGAACTCGTTGCGCACCTTCTCCGACAACACAGACCGATGAAACACCAGGTAAGTGACAACGGCTTCGATCTTGGCCGACGGTTGTTCCGTGAGACCTGTGACTTCTGGTTTCGGACACAGAACCCGAACCTCGATCGGTTTCGGAGCGACGATCGCAAGGATCTTCGCCACCGTCTCTTTGCTCGGCGCAGCAGCTCCGGACACCGTTGCGTATTCTGCTGTCGACCCATTGACCGCGACCGACGCTGGAGTCACCGACGAATCACAATCCTGAGACCCCGTGGCGTGTTGCTTTCGTCCATCCCCGCCAGGACCTGCAGGTGGCTCATCATCGTCGCCGTCGCCCTCTTCGAGTGAAGCTGCAGCGGCGGCAGGGATCGCCTCGGCCATTGGGGAGGCGGCGGTCAGATCGATATCGACAGGCGCTTCGTGATCCTGATAGTCCATTGGTTCGCCGTAGTACTCATTATCTGGAGGCGGTTCGTCCTGGTGAGGGGACCACTCGACGTGCTGCTCCGGTGCGACACCTTGGGAATCAACAACCAGCCCGGATTCGGCCGGTTCAGTTTCTGTTGGTTCCGCGCTTTCTGGGTGAGGCTCCGTGGTGGATGGAGAAGGCTCGTCGAGCAGCTGATCTGTTGGGACCGTGATGCTCTGCGAAGCAGCAGCTATCAGCTCAGTGGTGAGTCGGACGGCATCTGCTGCGGTCACTGTTGGACTGAAATCCAGTCCGGTGGGTTCGAGCGACCCGGAGTCCGGAGACAATTCGAGCCGGTAGGCGTCAGCGATGGGCGCCGCGGCCACGACTGTGATGGGCGCATGGGCGAGACAGCTCACTTCGCCAAGGTACTGGGCGACGCCTTCGTAGCCGGGGCCGATCAGGACAATGGTCGGGTAGTGGATCTCGCCCGGATTCACGCGGGACGCATACGGGGACACTGGCAGGCGTTTGGCAGTCGCGGCCATCACCGTTGCCGTGCGTTGCGCCCATGCCTGCGGATCGGCCGGGACCGTCACCTGAGCTATACCATCGAGCGCATCGTCGACGCCGATGGCGACGACCTCGCATTCTTGTGACCATGGTGTCGAGGTGACACCGATAGCCACCGAACGCATCCAGCCAAGCATCGTGTCGTCGTCACCACTGACCGAAACCGTGTCGAGTTGTTCCAAATCGAGGAGAAGATCTCCAACGTCGGTTTCACCAACCGGCAACAGAGCCGGACAGTACGGGTGCGCGTAAGCCGACACACTCTCGATCTCGCTGAGCTCAAGTGCTCCATCGAGTCGCCAAGCTCGATCCCCTGCGGACACGAATCCGTCCACCGGTGGACATTCTTCGTCGAGAAGTATCTCAACGCCATGAACACCCGCGCGCATCGCGATGACAGCCGGCAGCTGCGGAACAGTCGCCTCTGAAAGCTTGTGAGAAAGGAACTGATTCGTCGCCACGAGCCATTGCACTGCCTCGACATCGGCAACCGGTCGGATCTTTGACTCAAACACAACCGCATCTTCAGGCGCGGGTTCAACCCAGGTCTCTGGGCGGCGTCGAGCTCCTTGATAACGACGGAGCCGCCGCAGCAGAAACAGGAGCGCTCCCCCACCAATCGCAGTGCCCGATATGCCCAACGCCACTGTTTGCATGTCACGCCCTTCGGACTCTTCGGACCCATCGTCCTCCACGCCGGCAGCCGGAGGCAGCGCTGGTGTTTCAGTCGGATCGCTGTCTGGGATCACAGCCTGCTCTGCGACCTCATCCGCAATGTCTGGTGCGGCCACATCTGTGGCCGTGTCTGGCGTCTGTGTGGTCGTCTCTTCGGTTGCTGGCTCGGCTTCGGTTGGTAGCCCAGACAGATCAGGACCGGCACGAACAATCGCAGGCGACGACGGCGTGAACTGATCCAAGCCCGCAAGCGAATAGGTGCCCGAAAGATTGTCGATACTGCCATCTCCACTCGCCGGAATCGGTGGGAGTAGGACCTCGAATTCCTGGTCAACGAACACCAAATCCGGATCGGCACCGTCACTCACGAGGTGTTCGCGGTTCGCTTCCACCATCGCTGACCAATACGGCTGAATCTCCACATCAGTCGCCGGACGACCCCACGCCTCGGTCAGAACCGTCTCGGAGATCTTCCAAAAATGATCCCCCTCAACAACACGCCACGACCCCACCACCACACGACCAGTAGCTGTGTCTCGACCAGTGTCAAGCGTCGGAGCAGAAGCCGGAGCAATCACCTCAGCTGAGCTTGGGGTCTCACCAGCGGCCAACCCAGGAATGATCAGTGACCAACCCGCCCGCAGCACACTGAAATCATGGGCAAGCGTCGAACCGTCACCCATCGTCCGCCCGACATTCGCGTCCCTGATCTCTTCCCACCGCTCACCATCACCCAGATGCGTCTCAGCCAAACTCCACAGCGTCTCACGGCGCTCAACCACCACCTCCGCACCAACACTCAAAGCGTCAACATCGTCTTCGACCAGGACAAACCCACCGGCGCCCGCAGTCTGGGTCAGCGTCCCGAGTGTCATCGTTGCCGCCGGGTTCGACTCCGCCAGCGAATCTGACGTCGCAGCGACCGGCAACGGCACAGATGCTCCTGCGACTCCAGCGGTGGTCGCCTGAAGAAGGATCGACGTGGCAAGCACCACGTGACCGACAACCCCCGCCGCCAACCATTGCGTCGCGCCCAGACCTCGCACAGCCGCCGCGGTTCCGCCGCGAATAGCCGCCGCGATCTCAACCAGAAAACTCGCCGCGAGATGCGCCCACGCCACCCACGCAACCACCGCAACGATCTTCACCCACGTCCACGCGGCGATCTCGCCAGTCGTGATCGAGTGACTGAAATCAGCCCAGCTCGGCACAACAGTCGGAAGCGGATTCCCAATCAACTGCCACAACAGCATAGGAATACCCGCCATGAAGAAGCCGGTAGCGACCAGCGCCAGCAGCGCTTTGAAGATCGCTACAGGGCGTGAGATGACACTCATGTTTCTGCTCCTTGAACTCCGCGCACAATGCGCGCTCTTCCAACTCCAGTTACGGTCTTTGATCCGACGCCAACTGCGCTCATCAGCTGCATATCCACAATCTTGGTCACCGTCACCGTCACGGTGTCGCCCGCCACGGTCACGCTTCCGCTATATCCCTGCGATAACAAGAAGTTCTGAGCCGCCGTCGTCGCCTTCCCGACATTGATGTCGGTGCCGCCCTGGCGAACACTTGCGCCATCGACAGCCTGCACTCCAGCCAACGCGGCGTTCTGAGCCACATCGAGCGCGGCCCGCCGCTCCGTTAAGACACGGCCGCCGTCAAAGGCGAGTCCGGCCATCACCACCATGGGAACCACGAACAACAAGACAAACGGTGTGACCCCGCCGCGTTCGCCCACCATGCGCTGCGACCACACAGGTTCCACCTCGGGTATACGCCTCGATCGAACCGCCGACGCCACCGCCGACGCCACCGCAGACAGAAACGCTGTCTTAGCGAGCAGCCGCCGTGGTGTGATCAGCGAACCCATGTCACCCTCCTCGGTGGGCATCGACCGGGCTGGTCGACGTGGCAGACACGGTGCGGGACCCGGGGATACCGAGACCGGCGACATCGCCCAGCCCAACCACACAAGTCACAGTTGCGCTCACCTGACCGCCCGGTTGCAGCTGGCTCGTGTCAACACTCACGCTCAGACTCTGACAACCAATGCCGCTCTTCGACATCGTGTTCGTAGCGGCCTGGTTCGCATCGGCTTGAGCCGCCGCCGGGTACTGGCGCAGCGAAGCCGCTCGCGCTGCATCTCGCGACGCCGAAGTCACATCCTGGCCACTCGTTGAAAGTCGCCCAACCATGATGGCGAACCCCAACAACAACATGATCATCGGGATGAGGACAATCAGTTCACCAGCCGCGGTGCCGGCGTCCCCTCTACAGCGGCGCGTCCTCGGGTTGTTCATCGGCTCGACTCGCTCGTGAACCCCTCGCGCGCACCGGAAGCTTCCACCGCAACGGTCCCGTCAAAGAACGGGATAAGCGACGTGACCTGCGCGGTGATTGTCACCGTGACCAGCGACCCCGACGCGCTCACCGCGATCAACTCGTTTTCCAACAGTGAACCTGACCCGTTAAGGATCTGGTTCGCCGCGAAACGTGCATCGGTGTCCGTTCCGTTTTCGTTCTGGTATGCCCGCGCCCCGTCTTGAGCCGCAGCAGACATCACCGAACGTGCGTGATAGTAGAGCCCCATCTGAATGACCAACATCACGACCATCACCATCACCGGCGTCACGACCACCAGAGGACCGACGTCGCCTCGGTCGCCACGCAGCCGACGACGGGCATCAGAGACGGAGTCGGGGACGCGACCGTGAACAGGACCAAGACCAGGTGCGGCTTGGGACCGGTTCGATCTTTCGACCCGCAATCGCGCCCTCATCGACTCTCGCTCATCATTCATCACGTCGTTATCGAGCGTTCGGGTCACGGCCCGAGGTTGATAGTCGTTTCCTTGGTCGTGATCTTTCCGACGATGAGGCCAGTGACCAGAACAGCGACACCCGTCATCGCCGCTATCCCCACGGTGCGAGGCGTGATGTCGCCTCGTTCGTCACGGATATCAAGACGCTTACCGAGAGCTGCGCCCGCTTCGTTCGCGCGAGTTGTCACAGCGACATGGCCAAGGATGGCTCTTTCATTCAATTTGTTCATTGGTTTCCCTTTGTGTTGTTTGTTGTGTGTTGCACCGGCCGGTACTCGGCCAGATCTTTTGTGGGGGGGTTGATCACAGCCCCATGACTGCTTCGACGGCGGGGTAAAGCAGTAGGAACACGAATCCGGTCAACATGAGACCGGTCGGTCCTGCCATTGCCGTCGTGCGACCGGAGGCTTCCCGCTCGACTTCTGCGATCTGATGAGTACGCAGAGCCTTCGCTTTCGTCATCAACGACTCCCGAATATGGGCACCCGACGTCCCGGCAAGTTCCATCGTGGCTGCGAGCTCGACGAGGGTTTCGATCTCGAGGCGTTCGCCTTCGGCCGCCATCGACTCCCACGGCGATATGCCACGAACTCTGGCATCAGTCAGCGTTCTGCGAAGGAGCTGAAAACTCCATCCTTCGCCCTGCTCCACTGCGTCCTGCAGTGCCTGGTTGGTGCCCGCGCCGCCAGCCATCAGGATCGAAACCAAACCCAGATAGGTGACCAACGTCGCGTTGAACTCTTTGCGGCGGGCTTCGGCCTTTGACCTTGTTTGGCTGTCCGTGAGGAACCAGCCTCCAACCGCCAACCCGACCGACACCAATGCCGCGAACCCCGGCGAGAACCACGCCGAACCGCTACTCAGGATCGGCAGGACCCAAAAGATTGGAGGCAGAACCGCCCAGAAAAGTCCCGTGCGCAGACGTTCCAGAAGATGATGTTGTTCGGAACGGTCCAACAGGTCCAGATCTGTTTTCAGGTTCGACATGTCGGTGCTGGTCACATTCATGATCCACGTGCCGAAGCGGTGCGCCCACGCGCCCAGGCTGTCCGGGTCAGCTTCGCCCTCAGCAACCGACAAACGAGGATGTCCCAGAGAACTCAACGTCGCCGCCAACGGCTTCGACGGAACCAAAAACGCGCGAGCGATAGACCACAGACCGGCACCAAGAAGCGCCCCGAGAGCGATAGGTACCAACATCAGGCATCCACCTCCTCAAACGACAAGATCCGCGGCGGGCGCCGCACCTTTGACAGCTCAGCAATGCCATAGATCGCGAGCGCCCACATCGCGCCCACCACCGCCATCACCACCTGCCCGACGAACGAATCAAACGGGCTGAGATATCCCCGGTTGACCAGCAGCAACAACAAGAACACCCCGAACACGATGCTGGTCACCGCTTTGGCATCGGAATAGGTTTGCGCCCGACTGGTTTCGGTCCGCATCCTCATCGTTGCCTCTTCGCGCGCAGCAGCCGCGACATCCGACAGCAGCGACGTCAGGTTCTGGCCTCGGCGTTCTGACGCCATAATCAACGCGATTGCGACCTGGTCCGCCGCCGGGTCATCGACCTTCACCGCGAACCTGCGCAGCAATACCGACAAGTTCTCACGTCGCATCCCCGTCGCTACTTCCTGCACTTCTGCCCTGATCTCTTTCGGCGCGACCCGCGCCGTCACGGTGATCGATTCTTGGAGCCCTGACGCGGAACCAATCGTGTCGCGGAGCTGCTCGGCCCACGTCGCGATCGCCTCACTCCTCGCTACGGCTTCTTTGCGGCGGCCGGCTGCGCCCGCGATCGTTGGGCTTACGAAACCGCCGACAGCCGCCAAAAAGATCGCTACCGGCCACGGAGCCAAGAAAATCATGATGATCGCCCCGGTGACCGCCAGGCCCATCCTTAAACGCAACCGGTCAATGCCTCTGATCCGTTCGACAACATTGAACGAGTCATCCACACCAACCTTCGACAGCTCTTTTTCTTCGACGCCAACAACGCCCATCGCGAACATCAACAGACCACACCCGGTTCCGAGACCCGCCAGGAGTGCCACGAGGAAACTCATGCTGCGTGACCGCCTTCCAGAAGACTCAGATGATCAAACCCAGACGCACGGAGCCGTTCCATCAGCCGGGGCGACACCCCAGCTTCAGTTGCCCGAAGCTGATCGTTCTCGTCCAACGCGAAGATCTCGTTGGTGTCGATCCGGGAACCGTCAGCGCCCGTTACCTCGCGCACCGAGCTGACAAGGCGCCGCCCGTTCGGCCGCTTGGTGATGTGGACCACCAGATGCAAAACAAGACTGATCAGCTGCGCTGAGGCTTCCATCGACAACGCGTCTTCGCCCTGCAGCGCACTGGTTTGCATCTTCGACAGCGCCGACAGGGCCGAGTCCGCGTGGATCGTGCTCATCGAACCCTCGTGACCAGAGTTGAGCGCATTGAGAACCGCACGGACCTCGTCGCCTTTGCGTGACTCACCAACAATCACCCGGTCCGGGCGCATCCGCAGAGCCTGCTCCCCCAAAGTTTTCATACTGATACCACCCACGCCTTCGAGGTTCGGTTGGCGGACCTCCATCTCGACGCAGTACTTCGATCGCTCCGGATCCAGTTCCAAACTCAGCTCGGAACTGTCCTCGATCACCACCAGCCGCTCCGACGGCGGAATACACGAAATCAGACCCCGAAGGAACGTGGTCTTACCCGTCGCTGTTCCCCCGGCAACCATCACCGCGCACGGCAACGGAGGCGCAACTGCGCAATGCAAAAAGTGGGCAAGCGCTGGAGTGATCGTTCCCAACTCGACAAGCTCAGGCAGCGACATCGTGGTGTGGCCGTGCCGACGAATCGTGACCGTCAACCGGTTCGTGACCTGCTTGATTGCATGAAGCCGTGAACCATCAGGGAGCCGCAGATCGAGATACGGCTGAGCATCATCGAACCGGCGCTCGGTCTTGCCTGCGGTGGCGGCCAACCGGCGAATCGTGTCCTCGAACTCGCGGGCGGAGTCTGCGAGAGGCGGGCCTTCTTCACGTCGCCCACCAACCCGTACCAAGGTCACGTTGTCATGGCCGTTCGCCATGATCTCCTCAAGCGTTGGATCACTGAGAAGAGCGTCGAGGGGTCCGTGCCCAAACACATGGGACCGCACTGCTTCGATAACCAGATCTTCTTCGACGGTAGTGAGAGCGGTTTCGCCTTTCGCCATCATCGATCGGCCCGAAGCCTCAACCGCATCCATGATCGCTTTTTCGCCCCACGCCGATGACGCATCAGAGGTTGGTGCATGACCATTCCTGGCCTGGTAATCAGACTCCCAAGCCGCGACCTTGCGCGCGACGCTGTCGCGGACCTCATTCGTCACCGTGCGGATACGACTGGTCATGATCGCTCCCCGTCACTGTCATAAACAGAGCTGCCGTTTGGGCGATCACGAACCAACGAAGCGAAACCAACCGGCGCCGGCCCCTCAAGGTCGACCAGCTGGTCCGTAGCGCCGCCAAGCTCGACCTCGATAGGCCGTTGATGAGGCACCAGACTCTGCGCGCAACCCACCTGCACATGACTGGCCAGCTCCCCCATCCGCCTCGCCAATTGGCTCTTCGAAAATGACCGCCCCGCGCTGAACCCATCAGTGTTGAACGCGGTCGCGGCCCGCTCATCATCGGGCATCACCCCGACAAGATCGACCTGGCAACTCTCAGCAATCTCGGTTGGGTGATACTGACCCTCCCCAACACAAACAAGACCAACAGTGCAACCAGCATCCTGAAGCTCACGAATCCCGGGCTGGACCGCATACACCTCATCCAAATTCGGGCGACACACAACAATCGTCAGAGCCGCCCGGCGGGCCAAAGCAACCGCCGGTCTCGACGGCGACAACCGCCCACAATCCACAAACACCCGGACACCAGGGGCAGCAGCCAAAGCCGCCGCACCCTTGTCTCCAAGAGCCATCAACGCCGACTCGATCTGCCCCGGCCCAGGCGGAGCAGCCGCGATACACACGTTCTCAGCAAGAGGCTGCGTGACCGTCCGCAGACTGTCGCCGTCGAGCTGGCCACGCATCGCCGACATCGCCAAAAGACCCGGATCCCAAGACAGATCATGCGCCGAATTCCAGCGGGCAGCCAAAGTCCCACCCGACGCGTCGGCTTCAACAATCACACGCAACACATCAGGCTCCTGCCAAAACCCGGCCAACAACGCCGTCAACGTCGTGACCCCCGGGCTCGCCTTGCGACTGGCCACAGCGACGATCATTCGCCCGCTCCGATCAACACAAGCCGAAGACGATTCTGACTAATCGTGTTCGCCACCACCGCCGCATCATCCGCGTTGACCTCAAGCGAAATGAACAACTGAGGCGCACCGCCCGTCAACAACTGCTCAACCGTCCAAATCTTCGCAGTACCCAAAACCTCCAAACGCTCGTTGCCAACCGTCGTCGCCGGGATCACCCTCACAAGTTCAACCCGGTCACCAGACCGCAGCGACGACGTCGGATACTCCCCCGGTTCAAGCGACGCGCCAACAATCGCGCTACCCGCCGGCACAGCATCAGATTCAGCGACCAGCAACGGCGACAAAGGCGTCCCAGCCGGAATCGGGCCGCGGGCGACCTCACCAATCACCAACCCGCCCTCATCCGCGGTGAGCAGCCTCACACCAGCGTCAGCCCCCACCGAAACCGTCGTAACGTCCGCCCGCTCAATGACCTGACCAGCATCGATATCTCGCGCCGCGACCAGCACCGGCGTCCGCTCCGCCTGGTTCAACGTCCACAACGCGAACCCGAGAATCGAACACGCCACAAGCAGGATCCCAAACACCGCCCACGGCAACTGCCTGCGTCGCTGCGGTGTTCCACCAGCCGACAGACCAACCGGTGCCGGCGCGTCCTTCTTCCGGAACTTCTTCCCGTCTGTTTTCGCTCTATCAATCGTTGGTGTTGCCACATCAGCCTCCTGGGGCCAAGCCGACAGCTTGAAGCTCGGCTACTCGAACAGGGCGAGAACTTGTGATGACGAAATCCGGAAGCGAACCGGTGCCGCAGAACTGATTGCACGCCCAGGTCACGCGCCACCGAATCGTCACGTTGAGCGTGTACGAGCCGACGTCACTCGAATTGCTCCATGTCATGGCACAGCTCGTTGATTGCGCGTCATCGTCGATAGCGAAGTTGTAGATCGAGCCCGCGTTATTGCCACATGACATCACCTCGCCGTCACTGGCAAAGATCACCTCATAAGGCGTCGCCGTGACTGTCGCAGAGGTTCCAAACACCGGTGCTGCTGTCGCAGAGTGTGGCTGCCAATCAGATGGATCGATCCAGAGCCATGTCGCAAAGTTCGTGATCAGTGGCGCCGCAACATCGCCAGCCGGTGAGGACGTTCCTATCGAAACCGGCAACGACACCGACGCCGCCGAACGGGCAACAATCCAATCCAAAACTATTTGAGGGGGCGCACTACTGATCTCCCACGCCTCAAGGATTCCCGTGAAAACAATTCCGGGGTTGTACGCGATCACGTTCGGGTCGGTCGTGTTGCAAAACACGACCGACCACGGCTGATCCGGATCCCAGCCCAGTGCGATGTAATCGGCTTTGATCGGCTGATCTCCAATGGGGAACCGCTGCCAGGCGTAGAGGTTGTATTCGAAATAGCTCATGACCGTCCAGGTGCACCCAAGCATCCACGACGGCAATCCCGGCCCTACCGCCGTGGCACCACCGCTGCCACCCGAGATAACGATCTCCGGACCATTCGGACCGCTACCACCGGTAACAAGAACGTTCCCTTGGCCATCACCGATCTCGGCCGACACCGGCGGCGCAGCAAAGAACAGCACAGAAAGCGAACCGACGGAGATAAGGCCGACTACAAGTCTGCGAACGTGTCTGGATCGCACCTGTTCTCACCCCCGGTTATGAAGTCCTCGATGAACCAAACTCCGTCAATCTTGACCAGCTTCGTGTTTCTCCATTTCCAGAAGTCGTCAGCCGGAACCTGAAGTACACCGGCTTCGCTCCAGCCCTCACCACGACCCTGAGAACAGTCGAAGACTGACGCACGGTCGCCAAGGATCTCGACCTCCGAAATATTCGAGTCATACCCTGGTGAAACCCTCAACAACTGCTGTTCCTCGAGCGAGTCGGCGAAGTCGCGGGAGCGCTGATTCTGCGGATCAACCGCCAACTCATCGAGCACGTCAAAATTGGACCTGCGACCGTCAACCCGCTCATCAATTGCGTTGAACTCGGTCATCCAGCGGGTGTGCACCTCACGGATCGCTGCCTCATCATCAACAACCGGCACCTCAGTCGGCGTCGGCGGAACCGACGTTGCAGTCGGCTGGACAGGAGTTTCCGTTGGAACAGGCTTAGGAGTAACCGTCGCCGGAACTGACGTCGCGGTCGGTGCTGCAGTGGGCTCTGCAGTCGCGCCAGGCTCAGCTACCTCTCCCCCGCTACCGCCGCATCCTGTGACAACCAGCGCGACAACAACCAACCAAAGAAATGGCTGCACTCTTCGAAGAACGCTCATAGGCGACTTCCTCTCAACGTGTTTCGAACGGAGAGGAAGACAGATGCGTCCACGACGCGTAACTGATGCGCCCGTGTCTTCCGATCGGGTCGCCTCCACAAGGCTACCAGCGCAAACAGAACCCCCTGAGATCCCCGCCCCAGCAGCCCCGTGCGACAGCACCTCAGCATCACCGCCTCGGACCATCACTTCTGAACACAGTACTTTTGCACGTTCATCCGTGCAACTCGAATTCCGCATTGCTGGCCTCCGCCTTTTTGTCCACGGTCACACCAACTAGGGACACTTCGTCAGACAAAACAGGTCAGCGACCGAGAAACTCTTCCATGTTTAGCCAAAATGAGTGACCGGTTGGCGTACCCCAGATGTCCCTAGTTGGACATGAAACGCATCCTTCAAGCCCTAATACTCCTCACAGTCGCGACTACCGCGTGCAGTAGTTCGACAAACGAGGCACCCACTGATTCGGGAGCTCCGCCCGTCGACACCGCAACCCCGACACCGCATCTCGGCCCACCCAGCACGTCTTCTCCCACCGAAACAACGCCCACCCCCCTCAGAACCGCGGGAACGCTGCAGCTCAACCTTGCGACGGAACCCACCCCACTACCGAACGACGCAGCCGGCGCCGGACCCGGCGAACCAATCGACTACACCGAACAGTTCCACGACCACAGCGACCACACAATCACCGGGCCGCTGCCCTGGCCCGACACCCCTCCGGCGAACGCTCCCCCACTCCTGGTTGCCGAGTTCGTAACCGCCGTCATCACCAACACATCGCCGGACCAACCAATGGACCCCAACGTCATCGCCCCGTGGCTGGTACCCGACCTGGCCGCAGAATTCCGACTCGCAACAACTGGCGCGAACACCACCGCTTCCACTGCAGCAGTCCTCGTGCAGTCCTCACTCGTCGATGAAACACAAACCGCCCACCGCGCCCAAGTCCGCCTCTTGTTTGAACAGCACACAGCCGGCGTCAGCGCCTTCGTTCACGTCGAGGCACTCCTCGTCCTCGATACCGAATCTCGCTGGGTCATTGCTCACCTCACGATCAGAAACCAATGATCGTCGTCAAGATCCTGCTCGCCGCGACGATCTCGACCGTCTTACTCGTCCTCTTCGCGATCCTGCTCATCGTCCCCATCGCCGCCACATCCGTGGGAGCCGGAGCGACCGCCGGAGTCCTATCCATCGACGCCTCCGGCGAGGCCACCACCGACATACCCGCCATCTTGTTACCCATCTACATCGCCGCCGCATCTCGATGCGACGGCCTCCCCTGGACCGTGGTCGCCGGAATCGGCAAAGTCGAATCCAACCACGCCCGATTCGGTGGATCAGCCATCAACCCAGACGGACGGGTCCACCCCCCGATCATTGGAATACGTCTCGACGGAACCAACAACACCGCGACGATCCGCGACACCGATGGCGGAGCACTCGACGGCGACACCGAATATGACCGTGCTGTTGGACCGTTCCAGTTCATCCCCAGCTCATGGAACAGCTACGGCCGCGACGGCAACAGCGACGGACTAAAAGATCCCCACAACGTCCACGACGCCATACCGGCTGCGGTAGCTCACCTATGCCCGAACGGATCCATCACCGACATCGAAACCGCAATCTTCAGCTACAACCATTCAACCGCTTACGTCGCGGACGTGCTCGCCTGGTCAACCCGCTATACCGGCACCGTCATCGCCATCCCAGTCGCCGGCTACGCACTCCCCCTTGGCGCCATGACCGAAGCCCTCGCCACGCGCCCCCACCACGACTACCCCGCCTGGGACGCAGGCGTCCCGGTCGGCACCCCGACGTTCGCGATGGTCGACGGAACCGTCACAGTCGCGATTCAAAACGCCGGGATCTACGACGGCTCCAACTTCGGCAAATGCGGCAACACCATCATCATCGATGGCACAGACGGCGTCCGCTACAC
>ENA-ORXT01003102-ORXT01003102.1-marine-metagenome-genome-assembly--contig:-NODE-3102-length-18788-cov-12.117150_pt1 | contig 18788 bp, 15 predicted proteins | sample MGYA00237868_ERZ511482 | MGnify/ENA metagenome assembly ERZ511482 | reverse complement strand
ATTGATCAACGTAGGAACAAGGCATTGCCTTGTTCCTACGTTGATCTGTTAACTTAACTTTCTCTGCCGTCTTTTTTGAGTTTTTTAAATACTTTAGAAAGTCAGAATGGATAGTTATTTATTTCTCATCCCTTGGAAGGAGCCAACAAGCCAATTGGTTAACGAGCCAACAAGCAAAAAAACAATGAGTAAAAATCCACAAAATACTTCTTCAGAAAAATTTACGGTCATAGAAAAAATAATGGCCTGGTCGGTTCACCTGCTCACCGCTAGTGGATTAGTCGCTGGATTCATGGCGATTCTGGCAATTAATGATCTGGCGTGGAGGGGAGCGATGTTATGGCTGGTGGTTGCCTTGGTGATCGATGGGATCGACGGAACCTTTGCGCGCATCTTTCGCGTGCAAGAAGTGCTGCCCAATATGAATGGGCAGACAATGGATTATATTATTGACTTTGCGACCTATGCGATTATTCCCGCCTACTTTTTTCATCAAGCTGGATTGGTAGATCCTCCACTTACCTTGCCCTGTACTATTTTAATTTTGTTGGTCTCGGCGTTGTACTATTCCAAAGAAGGAATGGTTTCGGAAGATTATTATTTTGTGGGATTTCCGGTGATGTGGAATATGGTGGTTTTTTACTTGTATTTTGTTTTTGACTTTTCTTCGTTGGCCAATGCACTATTGGTTATATTTTTTGCGATCCTGCATTTTGTGCCCATTAAATTTGTGTATCCGAGTCGGGGCAAACACTTTCGTCGTTTGACGATTGCGATTACGACCCTGTTGATTATCGACCTTGGCGTTATCTTGTATTATCATCCGGGAAAATATTTTTGGTTGTCGTTGATCGCTATTTTGGCGGGCGTTTATTATGGAGTGTTGGCGGTTTATAATACCTGGTGGGAGGAGTAGGCGATCAGTTCACGGGGGAGTAATACGAGAGAGGAGTGCCAAAGTATATTCCTCATCCCTTTTATAAGTTTCTATGTAAAAGATCACCGATCCACCGATCCACTCCTACCCATTCCTTTCAATATAAGCCATCGCATAATCCACCTTCTCCGGCCCCATCCGCCCATCCAGCGCCGCAATCACATCCTTCCGCCGAATCGGATCAGGCAAATCTTCCATCAACTCTAAAATCTGTTTTAACTCCGTTTTGGAAATCAACCTTTTGAGTTCTATCTCGGCTCCATTGGCGTAGAGCGCTGCGAGGCGACTACTCACTTCCTGAGGTGTCAAACCATGGCGCATCGCAATTTCGGTAAGCGGCAGTCCGCGTTTGAGCAGTTGAATCATTCCTTCAGATTTTTCGTCCAGTGAAGGTTTTACCGCTGCTCCCCTGCCACCACCTTGCTCCGCCTGATACCGCGCAATCGCGCGCATAAAGATCGGACCGTACTGCTCCATCTTCACATCACCAACCCCGCTGATCGCCCGAAAATCTACCTCTGTAACGGGCAATTCTGCGGCCATTTCCTGCAAAGTCGCATCGGAGAAAACAATGTATGGTGGAATTCCTTTTTTACGAGCCAGATCTTTTCGCAGTTGTCGCAAAACCTTAAATAAATCATTTTTAACCCGGTTTCGTTTTTTATCTTTTTGTACATCGCGCTTGCTTTTTTCTCGTCTTTCCTTCACCTCGGCCATTCTCGCCAACTGGATTTTTTGTTTGCCAAACAAAACCCGTTGCGCTTCGTCGGTCAGCCGCAGTACGTGATGTTGATCATATGCAATTTCCAGTAAACCGATATTGATAATTTGCTGAATTAAATACTGCCAGTCCCGGCTACTGATGTCCGCACCGGCCCCGTAGGTTTTTATTTTATCGTATCCTCGTTCCAGAACTTCCCGCCTACGGGAGCCCCGTAAAATATCGATGAGTAAATTTACCCCAATTCGTTCCTTGGCCCGTGCTACTGCGGAGAGGGCCTTTTGAGCGATGATCGTTCCGTCAAAAAGGTTAGGCGGATTTTTACATATATCACAGTTACCACAATTCTCTCCCAGGTTTTCACTAAAATAATTTAACAGGATTTTTCTACGACAGATCAACGCTTCGGCGTACTGTTGCATCCGTTCGAGTTTGGCCAGTTGAATACTTTCTTGTTCACTTACATTCCTTTCGATGATATCCCGCAAGGTCATTACATCGCTATAAGAATAAAATAACAAAGTATCTGCGGGAGCTCCATCTCGTCCTGCGCGACCAATTTCCTGATAATATCCTTCCAGATTTTTGGGCATATTATAATGAATGACCCAACGTACATTGGATTTGTCAATACCCATTCCAAAAGCAATCGTTGCACAAACAATCGGAATTTTATCATTAATAAAATCCGTCTGTACATCGTTACGTTCGCGGCTCGTCATCCCGGCGTGGTAATAATCGGCATGGTATCCGGCACCCGATAATTTACGCGCCAGCGATTCACAACCTTTGCGACTTAGACAGTAAATGATGCCCGAAGTATTTTTTCGCTTACGCACAAATTGTACAATCTGCTCGTAGCGTTTTTGGCCCGGACTTACGGTCAGGCTCAGATTAGGTCGATCAAAAGATGAGATAAAAACGTGTGGATTTTCCAGTCCTAACTGCGAAGTAATATCCCGACGGGTCAGCTTATCAGCCGTTGCCGTCAAGGCAATCACGGGTATATCGGGAAAAGTCTTTTTTAGAAATTTCATCTTTGTATACTCCGGACGAAAATCGTGCCCCCAGGAAGAAATACAGTGCGCCTCGTCAATCGCAAAAAGGTTGACCGCTCCCTGTCGCATGATGGGCAAAAAGTTTGGAGACAACATCTTCTCGGGCGAGACGTAAAGCAGCTTAATCTCTCCGTGGTAAATTTTATTTTCAATCGTCGTCTGTTCATCGAGCGTCTGAGAACTATTCAGAAATGCGGCCGAAATTCCGTTGGCCAGTAACCCTTCCACCTGATCTTTCATCAACGAGATTAACGGAGAAACCACTACGGCCATCCCATCCATGGTAATCGCCGGAATCTGAAAACACATCGATTTACCACCTCCCGTTGGCATCAGCACGAGCGTATCCCGTTTATCATAGACCCCCTGAATAATTTCTTCTTGTCCGGGACGGAAGTTATCGTACCCAAAATATTTTTTGAGCGCGGTGCGGGCGTGGTCGAGTTGAGCGGTGGCCATAAATATAGAGCTAGTTAAAAAATGGTTAATAGATTCAAAAGAATTTGAGACAGACCAAGATCGTAAAACTATGGATCAGCTTCAGCATCTTGTTTCTGATGATGATGGTGTTAAATTTGTTATGGGTTTTGTTGATCGAGTTGCTCGACCTGAAAGTAATCGGGTAGCGGCAGCTCAACTAAATTCGTTGGTGAAACATTCCTCGATGCCTTCATTTCTGTCTACATTCGATAAGTTGCTTTTAAAAGTTGGGGCACGGCTTGCCCCTTTAATCCCTGTGGTTGTAATTCCTCTTGCCCGTAAAAGAATGAAATCGTTTGTTGGTCATTTAGTTGCTCCAGTAGATGACAAACCTTTAGCAGCACATCTTAGTGTTCAAGCTCAACAGGGTTACGAGCAAAATGTGAATGTTTTAGGTGAAGCGGTTTTGGGTGAATCAGAAGCACAAGCCCGGCTCGACACTCTAATGCACGTATTAGAACAGCCTGATGTTGATTATGTATCTGTAAAGATTTCTGCTGTTGCTTCTCAACTTAATCATTGGTCATATGAGGATAGTTTGCAACGAATTATTGAACGTGCTGAAATTTTAATTGACGCAGCTGTCGAAAGAGACGCTTTCGTTAATTTTGATATGGAAGAATATAAAGATCTTCATATGACGGTTGAAGCTTTTAAACATGTGCTTGGAACACCAGCTCGAAAAGATGTTGACGCTGGGATTGTTTTACAAGCCTATTTGCCAGACACGTTTGATATTCTAAAAGATTTAGCTGATTGGGGTAATAAGCGGGCGGCTACTGGTGGAGGATCTATAAAAATTCGTCTTGTGAAGGGCGCCAACTTGGCGATGGAAAAAGTTGATGCCGCTATACATGGATGGGAACAAGCCCCATATGAATCTAAGGTTGAAACTGATGCAAATTATAGGCGTTGTGTTGATTGGATACTGACAAATGAGAACCTCCAAGGTGTAAGGCTTGGACTTGCAAGCCACAATTTATTCGATATCGCTTGGGCAAAATTAATTGCTGACGCCCGTGAAGTGTGTGAGAGTGTACAGTTCGAGATGCTGCAGGGGATGGCTCCAGGACATGCAAAAGCAATCAATACCGATACTCAATTAAACGGATATTCTCAAATGCTTTTATATACCCCAGTGGTGGCTGCGAAAGATTTTGAAGTTGCGATAGGATATTTGTTTAGACGACTTGAAGAGAATGCTTCAGATGATAACTTCTTGAAGTCACTTTTTAGTCTCACCCCTGATTCTTCAGAGTTTAGAATTCAGGCTGAGTTCTTTCGCCAAGGTGTAAAAATGCGATCGCAAGTTTCAGCATCTCAAAAGCGGACTCAGGACAGAAATGCTACTCCAGTTGCTTGGAATGTAGGAGATAGCTTTCAAAACGAACCAGACACAGATCCAATATTGCCGGCAAACAAGAGTTGGATTGCTTCAATCGTAGAATTAGAACCTCATAAGTTGAATTCTGAGGTTGTTGAAGATTTACAAATAGTAAAAGAAGTAATTCAGTCAGCTAAGAGCAGTTTTAAGAGTTGGAAAGATCTTCCAGCTTCCGATAGAAGAGCTTTACTTCACAAAATTGGTGATGAGATCTCAAAAAATCGGTCGCTTCTAATTGCCACGATGATGTCTGAAGCATCTAAAACAATTTCTGAAGCGGACGTTGAGATTTCTGAAGCAATTGACTTTGCAAGATATTACGCTGAAAGAGTTTCCGAACTCTCCGAAATTAGTGGAGCAAAGTTTGATCCGCTAGGCGTTGTTTCAATCATTCCTCCTTGGAACTTTCCTGTTGCTATTCCTGCTGGTGGTGTTTTAAGTTCTTTAGCTGCAGGTAATTGTGTGATTTTCAAACCTGCACCTGCAACTCGAGCTTGTGCAGAATTGATTGCAGAACTTTGCTGGAAAGCCGGTGTCCCTAAAGAAGTTCTACACTTCCTTCCAATCCCAGATAATAATTTAGGTATCTACCTTATCGAGAACACTGATGCAGTTATTCTGACCGGTTCAACAGAAACTGCGGAGATGTTTAAATCTGTAAAGCCAGACATAAATTTGTTTGCAGAGACTTCAGGTAAGAATGCGTTAATAATTTCTCCTAACGCTGATATGGATCTAGCTGCTCAAGACCTTGTCAGATCAGCGTTCGGCCACTCTGGTCAGAAATGTTCCGCTGCTAGTATCGCTATTCTCATTGGAGATATATATTCATCAAAAAGGTTTAGACGCCAGATCGTTGATGCCGCAAAGAGCCTCACATTAGGCCCGTCTGCTGATCTGTCTACAGATATGGCGCCGCTGGTTGGTTCTGTCAATGACAGGCTTAAACGGGCTGTTAGCACCTTAGACGAGGGTGAGAGCTGGTTGTTAGAACCAAAGTTGGTTGGTAATGTTCTTTCTCCTGGGATTCGTGACGGAGTTAAGGTTAATTCGTGGTTTCATCGGACTGAATGTTTTGGCCCCATTCTTGGTTTGATGTACGCCGAGGATCTTAACGAAGCTATTTCTATAGCAAATCAAAGCTCATTTGGTTTAACAGGCGGCATTCATTCACTTGATCCGGCTGAGACTGACGAGTGGATGGAAAAAATCGAAGTCGGAAATTGTTACATAAATCGTGGTATTACCGGTGCAATTGTGCAGCGTCAACCGTTTGGTGGTTGGAAACAAAGTTCTGTTGGGTTGGGAGCTAAGGCTGGTGGCCCAAACTATGTGATGCAGTTGGGGGAGTGGAGCTCGGTAGATTCTTCTGATGATTATCAAGATCAGTGGTTGAATCATTTTTCTATTAACCATGATGCAACTGGTCTATTCTGTGAAGCAAATATTTTCAGATATCGACCTTTGGAACATATCGGAGTTCGCATTGGTGATACTTCTAGCCGGCATAGCCAGTCTTTAGTTGAGAAAGCAATTGGTATTGTTGGTGTTAAAGCCGATATTTCTTTTCAAACAAAAGAGTCCGATACTGATTTTATTCAAAGGATGATAGACCGCAAAGTTCCTCGTGTTCGACTAGTAGACACTGGTCTTTCTGCCCAAGCTATTAAACTTGCTAATAGTGCAAATATCCATATCATTGATTCTGCTGTTACCGCTTCTGGAAGAGTTGAGCTTCAAAATTATGTTAGAGAGCAAGCTGTATCGATTACTACACATAGGTTCGGCAATTTAGTTAGGTCTTATTAAAAGGAAAAAATATGAGTAGGAAAGTTGGATTTGTGGGTGTGCCGATGGACTTGGGGGGAGCTAGGCGCGGCACTAATGTTGGGCCTACCGGGGTGCGCCACGCGGGGATGGCCGAAGCTATTGAGTCTTTGGGTATTGAATTCACAGATACCGGCAATATAGAGATCGCTGACGTTATTGAGTTAAAGGCAAAAGATTCTACAGCTAAGTATTTGCAAGAGATATCAGCTGCTTGTGTAGCTTTGAGAGACCGTGTAAAAACAATATTTGAAAAAGGTGAAATTCCTCTAAGCGTTGGGGGAGATCATTCAATAGCCGTTGGAACAGTCGCGGGAGCAAGCGATATTTATTATTCAAAGGGTGACTCTATTGGTTTGCTTTGGTTCGATGCACACGGAGATATGAATACTCCAGATTCCACCGAGAGTGGCAATGTTCACGGTATGCCTTTGGCGGCCTGTTTGGGATTAGGTCGAGCCGAATTGACTAAAATGGGTAGCAGATTCCCTTTGGTTGATCCTAGTAATGCTTGTGTTGTAGGAGTCAGAAGCTTAGATCATAGAGAGAAGGATCTCATTAAAGAAATCGGATTAAGAGTTTTTACAATGCGAGAAATTGATATCCGCGGTATGCACGATGTGATGGTTGAAGCGCTTGAAATTGTAAATAGTGGAACAGCTGGTTTTCATTTGTCTTTTGATGTTGATGGCGCTGACCCTTCAATAGCTCCTGGAGTTGGTACACCTGTGCCGGCGGGGCTTGGTTTACGTGAATGTCATCTGTTTATGGAGATGGTCGCTGAAACCGAGAATATGGTTAGTCTGGACGTTACTGAGATTAACCCTTTGTTAGATAATCATAATGAAACTTCGAAGTTGGCTGTTGAGCTGTGCCAGTCTGCTTTTGGAAAATTGATTCTGTAGTTAATGATTACATATCTAAGTTGACAGAAACTTTTCTTGACGAACTTAGATCTAAACCCTTAATGTCAAAACGTGCTTCGATCTTCCACTTCTGTTGCTTTGTTGTTCCAGAGAGTGCTTGAGCGGCAGTAGCTAGGCCACCAACCCAACCAGGTACTTGGTAATTTAAACCCGCTAGGCTGGGCGCTTGTTCAGGGACGGGAAGCATCCCAGTAAAATCTTGAGTTCCCAGCGAAAATGTTACATCAGATTATATGTTGGATTTGAACGATCTTTTGCAACACAGGTTTCTAAGAATAATGAGCCCAAGAGTTCCAAAAACTACAAATACAAAAAATATACTACTTAGGAATAAGATTAATGCAGCCGCAAAGTCATTTGAAAAGATCATCAAAGGGGTTATGAGAAATAAAAATAGGCCTAAGACCGTATAAACATTTTTTTCGGATTCAGTTAAACATTCAGAATCATTCATAATTTAGTTTATCATGTAGTCTTAATTTAGCGTTTCGTAAAGCTGATATAGATGGCATCATAACTCCTACCCAAGGAGCCTGGTCGTCCCAAATAACAGCTATCGTTTATATCAGATGGTAACGTTAGTCACTTCAGATCAAATCATTGATTTAGCTTTAGCTTCAGGACTTTCTGCAGCAGGGGTTGTGCAAGCCCAAAAGCTTACTTTGTCATTAGATGTTTTGAAAAAAAGAAAAAAAGGTGGTTTGGCAGGTGAAATGCAATTCACCTATCGAAACCCGGCTAGATCGTCTGACCCTTATGCCGTGCTGCCTTCAGCTAAATCACTAATCGCTGGAGCATACTCTTATGGAGATCCAAGCAAAGCCGCTTATGAAGATCTACAAGATAAAGCAGGTTATGGGGTTGTTGCTAGATACGCTCGTGAAAATTCTTATGATGGTTTACGTAAATCCTTAAAGTCGGTTGCAGATTTTTTAAAAAGTCAAGGTTATAAAGCTGTTGTTGTCGCTGATAGTAATGCTCTAGTTGACCGTGAAGTTGCCTGGATAGCGGGTTTAGGGTGGTATGGAAAAAATTCTAATATGTTGTTACCAGATGTAGGTAGCTGGTTTGTTTTAGGATCAATTGTCACAAATGCTGAATTAGAAAATAGTGGAGAAATTAAACCTGATGGATGCGGTTCTTGCAATAAATGCATTGACGACTGCCCAACACAAGCCATTGTCGGGCCAGGAATAGTTGATGCTACACGTTGTATATCTTGGTTGGTGCAAAGCCCAGAGCCAATACCGTTAGAGTTTCGAGAACTTGTTGGGACAAGAATTTATGGTTGCGATGATTGTCAAGAAGTTTGCCCTCCAAACCATTTAGAAATTAAACGTTCAAAAAATTCTAGTAAATCTTCCGAGGGAGCATTAGTCGATATGTTCTGGTTGTTGTCTGCCGAAGACAATGAAATTTTAGATCGCTTCACTCTTTGGTATATCCCAAAAAGGAATCCTGATTTTGTTAGAAGAACAGCCTTAGTTGTTCTTGGTAATTCAGCTGTAGAAGAAAACACTAATGTACCACCTTTACTTAAAAAATATCTAGAACATAAAAACCCCCTATTAAGGGCTCATGCTGTTTGGGCCGCAAAAAGATTAGGTCTTAGTTCCTTGCTAGAATTAGTAGATGGGGAGACTAACGATATGGTTCGATCAGAAATTTGTGCAGAAGTGCGACCAAGGTTATCAAACAAATGACGACTGCTAAACATCTTTTAGTTACGAACGACTTTCCACCAAAAATTGGTGGCATACAAAATTATCTTTGGGAACTTTGGCGGAGACTCCCATCTGATTCTTTTATTGTTTATACAACTCCTTACAAAGGTTCTGAAGAGTTTGATAAAAGCCAAGATTTTAGAATTATTAGATCAAAAGAGAAGTGGCTGGCTCCGTATCCATGGCTTTCAGGTCGAATAAAAAAAATTTGTAAGGTAAACAACATTGAGCATGTCATTTACGATCCTGCTTGGCCTTTGGGGTCCATTGCTAAAAAAGTTGGATTGCCTTATGGGCTAGTGCTACATGGTGCTGAAGTAGCAATCCCTGCTCGTCTGCCTGTTAGTAAACAGATGATTAAAAGTACTTTAAAGGGATCTTCATTAGCCATCAGCGCAGGCAACTATCCATTGTTCGAAGCTGAAAGAACCACAGCAGGCAAGCTAGATTCTGTTGTTATACCTCCTGGTGTTGATACTGGCAGATTTCATCCAATTACGGGTGATGAGAGAGCTAGAATAAGAGATTCCTACGGCATAGAAGATAACCAGATATTAATTTCTGCCGTTAGCCGCCTTGTTCCTAGAAAAGGGTTCTCAAATCTGATATCTGCAGTTGATCAAGTTAAACAAGACTTTAATATTCGTCTTCTAATTGGTGGATCAGGTCGAGAACACAAAAGGTTGAGCAGGCAAATCAAAAAAATGGATGCTCCTGTGAATCTGCTCGGAAGAGTTTCAGATTCTGAACTAGTTGAACTGTATGCGTCTTCTGACATAATGGCGATGGTTTGTAACGAGCGCTGGTTTGGTTTAGAACAGGAAGGTTTCGGTATTGTGTTTTTAGAAGCAGCTGCATGTGGAATTCCACAAATCGCTGGAAGATCTGGAGGGTCTCATGAAGCTGTTAGCAGCGTTGAGTCAGGATTAATTGTTGACGTACCTGGATCAGTGTCTGAGATTGTAAATAATCTTCAAACGTTATGTGAGAACAAGGAGCTTCGTCTAGAGATGGACAGAGTTGCACGGATTAGGTCACTTGAATTTGAATATGATGTTCTAGCAGTAAAATTGCAAGATTCATTAAGGACTTGGATGAGAACCCACGATAATCTAGGCAAATTTAACTAATTATAACAGTACTTAGTTTTACGATTTTGGTAAAAGATAATGATTCTATTGTCATAAACCCACTTGAGTATTAGTCTGAGTGCAATGACCGATTCTAAAAAAGCTACTGCACAAACACAAATAGCTGCATCAGTCCAGAACTGTTTTGATGTTGCCTCCAACTTGTCAGACTATCCCAGTTGGGCTGATGGTATCGAATTAGTTGAGATCAAAGAAACTGATTCAGAGGGGCATGCCTCAATAGTAGAGTTCAAGGCTGAATCATTTGGTCGCAAAATGCGTTACACTCTAAAATACGACTTTTCAGACGCTCCTAATGCTATTTCTTGGTCTTTGGTTGAAGGTGATCTGGTGACACAGCTAGACGGAAAATATAGCTTTGCTTCTAATGATACTAACGAAACAGAAGTTTCTTATTCTCTAGAAATTGACTTATCAGTGGCTCTGCCAGGGTTTATTAAACGTAGGGCGGAAGAAAAAGTTTTAGAGTCAGCTTTAGAAGCTTTCAAAAATCAAGTAGAAGCTCTAAATTAATATATCTGAAGTTAATTTGAGATTGTAGACAATTTTACGAAAGTCGGGCCATAAAGTTGTCGAAGATCTACCATGCGACTACTTAGATTAGATTTTATAGATGATCTCACGACGATGGAACTACATCCTCTAGTGACAATAATTCAATCTGACGAAGTTGAAAGACAACTTAGACTCATCAAAGCATTAAGAAAGATTTCTACAGGTTCAGTTTCAGGTGTATCTGGTTTAGTAGAACATCAAGGTTTATTAGTAGAACTGGATGGGACAACTAAAAATAAACTATCTCAATTCGGAACTGATAAAGAAGTAATCGCATACATAGGTTCTGAAAATGATGAAAGTGTGAACAAACTGCTGCATGCTGAAATATCTGAGATTGAAAAAACAATTGAAATATCGGCTGTTAATCTTGAAGAGCTCCGTGCAGATATAGATCCAAGTATAAAAGCCAAAATATTCGAGTTGCGAAAACAACTATCATACGCTGACGGTGATATTGATGCACCCAGCGAATTCACTTTGGCTGAAAAACAGCTAGAAGCAGTTCGGCGAGCATACAATGAGACACAAAAAATTGATCAGTTCGGAATTTCTTTTCCTCCAGGAGTAGTTGAATTAAAAACTAGGTGGATGGAATGGAACAAGCAGAATGATTTGTGTAAACAAAAACATGAATCTCAGTATAATAATATAAAAGATCTTACGCGTCTTGTTGAACAGGCTGAGGCTGACTACAACCAAGCAAAAAAAGATGCAAAACCTGTTTTGTTATCTCAAGAAGAAGAAGCCCGGTTAGAAATTCTCAATGATCCTGAATCTGATCCAAGTAGGAAAGGTAAATGGAGGAATCAATTAAAGGAAGAAGAAAAAACCGAGTTGCAAACTTTGTTAGATAAAGTTGGTGTTTCTAGTGCAACTTCATATTCTCTTTTTAGATTAAACCCACAACCTAAAGCGGAACAAATCACAAAATTAAATGCTTCAAAACTAGAATTGCAATCTACAAAGTCAAAGCTAGATATCGCTAATAAGGAAATATTAGCTGATCGAGAACTACAAGATCTTGACGAAATATATTCAGAAATCAAACGAGAAGCTATTAAGTACTTAGGAGTGATGCTTCCTGCAGATGTAGGTGGGGCTTTAGATCAGCTTGGTGAAAAGTTTGAGTCTGAAGATTGGCAAGAAAAAGTCATAAAATTAAGAGATGTGCTTAGTAGCAATGAATTAAATCCTCCAAGTGATTTACTTGCACATGAGATATTGGAGTGGACTGATTCTTGGCTAAGAGGTCAATCAAGTATCAACTCAGAACCCAAAAAAACTGTGCCAATTGATGTTGAATCAATTTTATTAGAAATATCTGTACTCGAAAAAAAATATTTACTTCATACTAGGGCACTAACCAAACTAAGTTTGTTAGAAAGAGAATATCAAAAAGTTAAGAGACAATCGGACGAGCTCAAAAACAGTCTTTCAAAGTACTCAACTGAAAATAGTGGCAATGAAATTGAAATTCTTGAAGAGGGAATTGTTGAAACTGTGAGTGGTATTCTAGGAGATTCAGGTAGCTCCGTTCCGATTGCCATTGTGTCTCAATTTAGTGGATTAGATTCATCACAATTAAAAAAACTATTAGCCTCTTTAGAAGAGCTCTCAAAGCACTTACAGGTCATAATTATAACAGACCGAAGAGAAGCAATAGCCTGGGCAGAAGAAATAGGACTGCAAAGGGCTTCAGCTGTTGCAGAAAGACTAAGGGTTGGAGCATAACTGCTCGTAAAATGTAATAGAGTATCTTCATGGAATTTAGAAGAATAAACAACCTGCCACCATATGTTTTTTCTATCATAAATGGATTGAAAATAGAAGCTAGGCGAGCTGGAGAGGACGTAATTGATTTCGGTTTTGGAAATCCTGATTTGCCTTCTCCTAAAGTTGCAGTAGAGAAGGTCGCAGAAGCTGCTGCAAATAGCAGAAACCACCGTTATTCTTTAAGTAGGGGTATTCCAAAATTAAGAGAAGCCGTTGCCGATTACTACACTAAACGATTTGGCGTAACTCTTGATCCTGATTCTGAAGTAATTAACGTAATAGGAGCGAAGGAAGGGTGCACTCACCTGATGTGGGTACTCCTTCAGCCAGGTGACTCGTGCCTCGTACCTGCTCCTTCGTATCCAATTCATATTTGGGGACCAATATTTGCAGGAGCGGCAATCCGTGAGGTTCCACTAGCCGAGGGTGATGAGTTTATAGATAATCTTAAACGATCTTGGGAGTCAGCTTGGCCAAAGCCAAAGACGTTAATTATTTCTTTCCCACATAATCCAACGACTATTTGTGTAGACGTTGAATTCTTCACTAAAATTGTTAATTTTGCAAAAGAAAAAGATCTTATAGTTGTACATGACAACGCATATGCTGATCTTGGTTTTGATGGATACGATCCTCCTTCAATTCTTGAAGCTCCAGGAGCAAAAGACTGCTGTGTTGAACTTTATTCAATGACTAAGTCTTTTTCTATGGCTGGTTGGCGAGTAGCATTCTTAGTAGGAAATAAAGAAGTAGTTGCAGCTTTAGCAAAATTAAAAAGTTACTTAGATTATGGGACCTTTCAACCCATACAGATTGCTGCAACTGTTGCTCTACAAGAAGCTTCAGATCATCCAAGCCATGTCCGTGAAATTTATGAACAACGTCGCAATGTTTTATGCGATGGGCTAAATCGAATTGGCTGGAAAGTTAAAAGGCCTAAGGGGACTATGTTTGTTTGGGCTCCGATTCCTGAAGAGTATAGTCACATGGGGTCACTAGAACTTAGTTCCTACTTGGCAAAAGATGCTAATGTTGCAACTTCCCCAGGAGTAGGTTTCGGCCCAGGCGGTGAGGGCAATATTCGTTTTGCACTGATAGAGAATGAACAAAGAACACTACAAGCTATTAGGAATTTGAAAAAAGCGTTACCGAAATTAACCCCAGGAGAATAAAATGAAAGTTGGAGTTTTGACCGGAGGCGGTGATTGCCCAGGATTAAATGCGGTTATTAGAGCTGTAGTCAGAAAAGCCGAACGAACTTACGGTGATACTATATTTGGGTTTGCTGATGGATGGCGTGGACTTGTAGAAAATGATTTTGAGCTATTATCTGTGCAGCGGCTCAGAGGAACATTGCCTCGCGGAGGAACCATTCTTGGAACTAGCAGGACAAATCCTTTCAAAGTAAAAGATGGAGAACGTCTCGTCAAAGAGTCTTTTGAAAAAAACCAATTAGATGCTGTGATTGCAATTGGCGGGGAAGGAACACTTTCTTGTACCTCTGAATTTAGTAAAAGAGGTTTGAATGTAGTTGGTGTACCCAAAACAATTGATAACGATGTTGGATTAACTGAAAAAACATTTGGGTTTGATACAGCAGTAGCAATAGCAACTGAAGCAATCGATCGTCTACATACAACTGCTGAAAGCCATGATCGTATTATGGTTGTCGAGGTTATGGGTCGTCACGTTGGCCATATAGCGACTTGGGCAGGAATTGCTGGGGGAGCAACTATAACTCTGATTCCTGAAGAACCTTTTGATATTGCTGAAGTGTGTGAAAGTTTGAAACGTCGCCATGAGGCTGGGAGATATGCGTCGATTGTTGTTGTAGCTGAAGGAGCTAAGCCCAAAGATGGGACGATAGATATACCAGAAGATCAATTTGATGAGTTCGGACATATCAGATTAGGTGGCATTTCAAATAGGGTTGCTTCTGAGATTGAAAATCGAACAGGATATGAGACCAGAGTAACAATTCTAGGTCATGTTCAAAGGGGAGGGTCTCCGACAGCAAGCGACAGGGTCCTTTCCACCAGGTATGGTATTGCCGCAATTGATGCTGTTCATGATAAAGCATGGGGGCAAATGGTTGCCTTGCAAAAGGATAAAATGGTTAGAGTACCTTTAGTCGATGCTGTAAAAGAGCTTAAATATGTTGATGAACAACTATGGGACACTGCACAGAACTTCTTCCCGTAGAAGTCACGGAGTTTCTAGATCAGGTTTTGCGATTGGTATACAGTTACCAAAATCTTCGGGTCTTGCGGGTCTGTTTATAGATACAGTCTCATCATCAATTGCAATGATTCGACCCTGAGAGTCTTCAATGATTACGCCCGTAATTTCTCCAACTTTTGTATTTTCTAGGATCTGGAACCAATCTAATGTGCAAACAATTTGAGCAAATATTCTTTTAGTTCGATCAGTGTCTGTTTGAGCAGTATTCCTAAGGTTTGCTTCATCATTAACTTTTATTACTATCTCTCCTGACTTTGTATCTGTTTCTGAAAGTATCGGGTTCAAGCTTGGTGGAAGTTCGGTCTTTAAAAACCCAAATGAATTTATCTCAGTTGCAAGTATTGGTTGGGTTAAAGCGTCTAAAACATCTTGTGGGGTAGGTGCATCTTTAAATCTTCTATTTATTGCGACTAAATTGTCATTTTCATCAACAAGATATAACCGGCCTGTTTTTTCATCATCTAAAGCCGGACCAAGATTTGTTGTTGTGGTCGGTTCAAATAGGTCAGCGTCGACTCGATCAGAGTCGATTTCAAAAGCGGTATTGTTATCAGTAGGTATTCCACAACCTGCTACAAGTAAAAGAATAGCTAAAGGATAGTATCTTTTATTCATACAGCCATTTCCTCATTATGTTCAATTCTTTCTCCAATAGGAATTTCAACAACAAACCGGGCTCCTTGTTTGCCATCAATTCGGTCAGTCACCCATACTTTGCCGCCATGGAGCCTAATATGTTCTGCTACTAGGGATAGGCCTAATCCTACTCCAGAACCTGAGGCGCGGTTTCCAGCGTCGCTGACACCACGTGAGAATCTCTCGAATATTCTTTGTCTTTCTTCAACAGCAATACCTGGACCTTGATCTTCTACTGTTATTTGAACAGATTTTCCGACTTGTCTAAATGCAATGTTCTTGGCTCCGCCCGCATACTTGTCTGCATTAGAAATCAAGTTGCTCAGAACTTGAGCGATTCTTCTTTTATCTGCTGAAATTATTAAGTCTCTATCTCTGTTCGAGTGCCTTAGTTCGATATCTGGGTTGCTTGATTGAGCAATCACATTTACTAAAAATTCAGGTAGTTCGAATGGTGTTAATTGCAGTTGAACTGCTCCAGCATCCATTCTAGAAATTTCTAATAGATCTTCAACCAGGTCTTCAAATCTTTTTAGATCATGTTTAATCAGTGTTACTGCTTGTCTGGCTGTCTCTGGCATTTCGTCTTTTTTTCTATCCAGCAGTTCGGTTGAAGCAGTTAGAGTCATTAGCGGTGATCTTAACTCATGGCTCACATCTGAAGTAAATCTTTGATCTCTTTCAACTTTTGTTCTTAACTGGTCTACCATCTCGTTGAATGAAGAACTTAGAATTGCCAGATCTGGGTCTACCTCAACGTCGAGCCTTGTTTGAAAGTTCCCTTTGGCTATTTCCTGGGCAGCAGATGAAACTCGACTTATTGGTGCTAAAGCTCTTTTGGCAGCGTAATAACCTAATGTCGCACCGGCTAGAGATGAAATAATTGCAGCACCAATCAAAATTCTTCTTAGTTCTAAAAGAGTATTATCTAGCGCTGTTAAGCTGTGGATTTCAAGATAATCAGCGTCGATCTCGCCGTTTACATTGTCTAGCCTGGCTCCAACTATGTACCTTTTTTCGCCATCCCATGTGTAATACATTCCGGCAAGCCTTGTTTCGTCTAGCTCTTGTGTAAGAGCAATAGGGATCTCTCTTTCATCCCTATTTGTTAATCTGACTCCTATGTTTTTTAGAACCAAGACGGAGTCGCTTGATCCACTATGTTTTAGTTTCTCATTAATAGCTGTGAGGACAGTTCCACCGGTTTCTGTATCTGGGTTATCTGGTAATCCAAGTAAACCATTTCTTGTTTCTCGGACGTTCTCACTGAGTTGTATTAATGCGGTGTCTTCAAATGCTCCAATTAAACGTTCTTGAGCTATTGTAAAAGTAAAATATGCGATCGAGGTAGAAAGCACAAGTGATCCAAATGCGTAGGCAATTGTAACTCTGGAAAGTAAACCCCTCCACCATTGTGTTTTAAAAACTGTATTGTAAAGACTAGTTAACAAGGGAGTCCTCGTTATCTATGGCTGTAACTTGTAGCCAAGACCTCGAGAGGTTACAACGTATCTTGGGCTTGCAGCATCTTCTTCTACTTTAGTTCTAAGCCGTCTGACGTGAACATCAACTAATCTGCCATCTCCAAAGTAGTCGTAACCCCAAACTCTTTCTAAGAGTACTTCGCGGCTAAATACTTTTCCAGGTTGGCCAGCTAATTCAACTAGAAGTTTGAATTCAGTTTTTGTTAGATGAAGCTCTTCACCATTTTTTAGAACAAGTCCTTCGTCTGCACTTATTTCTAGCTCTCCCACCTTAATTCTTTCAAGGCTGCCATTCTCTGGGCTTCTTGTTCTCCTGAGCATTGCTCTGATTCTTGCTGAAAGTTCTTTTGGCGCAAATGGTTTAGTTAAATAGTCATCAGCTCCAGCTTCTAAACCAGCTACCACGTCATGGGTATCAGCTCTAGCTGTAACCATAATTATTGGCACGTCTGAGTCTTTGCGGATTGATCGACAAACTTCAAAGCCATCTATGCCTGGGAGCATGATGTCGATTAGAACTACATCTGGTGATTTGTCTACATCAGCAAAAATCTCTAAAGCTTGTTCGCCTGTTCCAGCTTCATCAACTTCCCAGCCTTCTTCTTTAAGTGCGAGGGTTACTGCCTGACGGATTCTTTCGTCATCTTCGATTGTTAGAATTCGAGTACTCAATTTTTGAATACACCTTATCTCTAGGGAATATTATTTTCGGAATTATGTTTGTTGATATTGTAGTCAACTTACTACCTCATTTGACGTTTAGTCTGAAATGCTTTGAATTTCTTCACTTTCTTTCCACTCAATTTTTGCTTGTAACCCTAAGCTAACAATTATTCCCACACCGAATGAAACAAATATTGCACTAAAAATAATGCTTGCATACTGAATTAGAATTGATGTTGTTAGAATTTTGCTTACAGCGAATCCGGTTAATCCACCTAATGCTCCTCCCACTAAGATTAAAAAAAACCCTATAAATCTTATCTTTGGGTTAGGTATCGGATTTATAGTATATTTTTCAGCTTGATTAGCAAGTTTTTGTTTATCAAGCTCTGTTATGTTAATAGGCTCAATATCTTTATTTTTGACCACGATAACTAGCATAGAGAATTTTTGTCTAGTATTATTGTTTGCAAGGAGGATCATCATGCCATTATCGAATAATGAACAAAGAATTTTAGATGAGATAGAAAGAGAGCTCACAAATTCTGGTTCTTTATTAGAAGAACAAGTTCTTTTAGAGCCTGCATATAAAGATGCATTAGATTCCATTAAATGGCTTTTAGTTGGATGTTTCTTCGGATTTGTTTCCATGATATTAATGTTGTTTATTAACTTTTGGATATCAGTTGTTTCTCTTTTAGCGATTCTTGTTTGTGCTGTCTTAGCTGAAAAACGAGTAAGTAATTTACGCGAATAATCTGGAAATTTTTTAGATGCTCAGCTATAGAAGTTGTGACTTGGCATTTTAAACCATCTTATGCTTTTTGAATTCTCAGAAGTATGTCTGAAAATTCTTTTTGGGTTCAAAGTCTTCCACCACACAGATAAAAACGAACTTTTGTTTCGGATAATTTTTTCGCATTCCCGTGATTGTAAGTTAGCAGTTTCTGCATCCTGAATTGTGACACCTTGTGGGTTATAACAAGATTTTGTCATTGCTTGGGCTAACGAATCTATCTGAATGTTTTCTAATCCAGGTTCAAGCTTAAGTCTGCTTGCAAATTCAGTAGCTGTTTCGTGGCCGTTTCTTCTATAGTCAGTGTAAAGAGATATAAGGTCGGTGGTCTGCTGCCAAGCAATCTGTGTGCGTTGAGCAGTTGCCTCAACTGTTTGCTGAGCTGCCAAACCGGATGCTTTATTCCACAAATAGCTTCTTCTCAAGAAA
>ENA-ORXT01003101-ORXT01003101.1-marine-metagenome-genome-assembly--contig:-NODE-3101-length-18792-cov-3.707775_pt1 | contig 18792 bp, 14 predicted proteins | sample MGYA00237868_ERZ511482 | MGnify/ENA metagenome assembly ERZ511482 | reverse complement strand
TTTAGAAGCTCGTGATTTTTGTTTGAGATTTTCTTCTATCGGAGTTTTGCTAGGAATTTCCTTCTCTACATTTGGATTAGTTTTTAATTGATCAGGATACTTTTCAGTTTCTGAAAGATCGGTTTTTAATTTTGTTAGTGCGTCACTGTTTTCTTTAATATTTTTCATAATTATCTTTTTTATATAATTACTAGCTATACTTATTTATTTTTACATTGTTCGGTTTTTATGTAAAATTTCCACTTCTTTATATGAAGATTAGTATATTGACCAGAAGATATATGTGTCACTATATTATTTTGGTACTCGTTTATCATAGTATTTCTCACACTAAGATTAGAAGCGAATAAGTTAGCATGGACGATATCTCGATTCTAATTGGATATATCAGCAGATAAGCACCTATCGAGAAGCGAAAGAGCGTAAATGTAGCGAGGCTTTTTAACATTGAGATTATAATATTAGACATCGTGTAAAGGTCCAAGCTCAAGAGTTCTTGATATTACTGCTATTATGTGAAATGGACTAATATATTTAAATAGAAACTCAAACAGATAGCTTCCAATTCACAGAATAAAACTATTGAAAGTCAAATCACTAAACGACAAATGAATTTTCATCCCAGCTTAACTTAAATTTAAAATATAATTTTATGAAATTATTAAATTGCCCAAATTGCAGCACATTATTATATTTTGAAAATTATAATTGCCTTACCTGTAATACACAAGTAGGTTTTGACATTGATTCCTTTAATTTTGTTAATCTAACATTATTGCCTCCACAATCAATATGTCTGAATAGGCAGAGTACAGGATGTAATTGGGTTAATAATAATAATAATAATACATTTTGTCAATCTTGTAATTTGACAAATCGTCGACCAGACATCAATGACTTAGATAATTTTTCTAAATATGCATTATTAGAAAAAGCTAAGCGTAGATTAATTTATCAATTATATAATTTTGGTTTACCCTTGATATCTAAAAAGATAAACTTCAAATCAGGCTTAGAATTTGATTTTATAAATGCAAATAATACACAGGGCATCATGACTGGTCATCATAGTGGCACCATCACGATTCTGCTAAATGAGGCTGACTCTGTGAAGAGAGAGCAACTGCGTAAACAAATGTCAGAGCCATACAGAACATTAGTCGGTCATTTTCGTCATGAGATTGGACATTATTATTGGAATATTATTTTGGATGAGCACAATTTGGACCAATTTAGAAATTTATTCGGTGATGAAAGACGCGACTACTCTAAAGCCTTAGCATTATATTATGAAAATGGTGCTCCTGATAATTGGTCGTATAATTACATCAGTAAATATGCAAGCTCTCATCCTCTTGAGGATTGGGCAGAAAGCTGGGCTCACTACATGCACATAATGGATATGTTGGAGACAGCTCACGCCTGTGGAATAAGCTTAAGCCCTACCATTGGAAATCCTGATGGAAAGTCATACTCCTATAATGACCCTTATCAAAAAAGCGACTTTAACAAGTTATATAATAAAAGTAAGGTATTAACGAATGGTATTAATAATCTGAATAGATCTATGGGAATACCAGACATATATCCATTTGCAGTGCCCGATGCTGCATATGATAAATTAAATTACATACATCAATTGGTCATGCTGTAGAATAATAAAATTAGATCTTTTAATCTTAGCCGAGCGTATTTAATATTGGCTTGATATATAACAAATTTTTTTCTTTTTTAAAATGAATATATTATAGCTTAATGCCCGCTTCTAGCAAGCGCAGTTAAATTTGAGCCTTCATGTATTAGCTGCCTGACTAATCTCTTCGTTAAATGCCTCGTCATAATTTTAGATGTACCTGAGCTTTTTCGTCAGACACTAATAAAATACTAATAATTATTTTATTGATTTATTTCGAACAATCTAGTCATTGAAAAGTAAAGTAGGTGAACAAAAACTAAAAATAATGAATACTGATACAATTAAAAATGGATTGCAAGATCTTATTTACAGATTACAAGATGCTGAAAAAGGCTATCGTGAAATAATATTAGCCTCAAATAATCCAGCCTTAAATAGTTGGTTAGAAAAGTATGCAAAAGAAAGGCATGAAATGCATCAAAAACTTGAATCCTATATTGTTGAATTAGGAGGAAGTCCTAAAGTAGATACTACCTTCTTAGGTGAATTACATCGCATGTTTATTGAAATAAAATTAAATAATACGAAGGCAGAAAATGAATTTAATGCCATCGTAACAGAAATTGAAAGAGGTGCAAAGGCCCTCATATCTGATTATGAAAAAGTCTTGTCGGATGTTGAAATGTCAGCTGAGTATGTCTCTACTTTAAATATGCAGAAATCAACTATTCAGGCAGAATTAGATACCTTAATAGAACTAAGAGAAGAATTTAGCAGTGTAAGGGTATAAATAGCTATATAAAAAATAATTTATTTTTCTTTCTTAGAATTAATGTGTAGATCAAAAATTTACTCTCACAGTAAACTTATATCTACTCTGAGCTTAAAAAATACCAATCACGAGATAGACAAGATAACAGAATATCATAATAAAAGATAGAATGGTTCTTATCAGATGGGTCATGGAGAGTTTTGTGATCTAACAACTATGCTGCAAATCAAATTAACATCGTAGACGAATACAGACATGAAGGGGACTTGATCCAAGAGATATGAGTATACTGTTCGCATTGGAGATGACTAATAAAGCAAAAAGTAAATTATTGCTCACATACGACCCCACAGCCGATCGAGAATTCGCGTGGTTTATGAAATAAGTATGCCAACTCCATGACGATAAAATCAAACTGAATAAAATGCAAAAGCAGTCATGGTGTAAAAATGTTAGAAATTCATAAATTTATCTAAGTCATGTTTATTCTTAATATTCGCATTTGCATCTATATTCAGAGAATCTATTTGTTTTTCTATACAGCGAATATAGCTTGCATCTTGATAATCTTGTATTTTAAGATGTTGTAGGATCGATTGTAACTTCTTCATCACTATCAAATCGTGTTTAACATATACTCTATAAGCTGCAAAACAATTATTTAAAAGATTACAAAACATAGCTCTATTTTCTTGAATTTTATAGGATTTGTTTTTTGAAATGTGAATATGATAATCCTGCACTTTCATTCGTTCACAAAACAGTACAGACAAATAATCAAGGGTGATGAGTGCAGTAGCGGGATCATTAATGCCCGGCGACATTGCGCGTACACCCACTTCAGTAATTTGGTCTATTCCAAATATATAATGAGACATCATATCATTCTGATCATTCAGATAAAGATGATCTAAAATAGCCTCTACTTTTTCTTGGTCAATGATTTTACTAATGCGCATGACTGAAAATTTTGGCATTATAAATTGTCCTATATGAACATCAATGACGATGTCAAAGGAATTCTCATCACACATTTTCAATAACTCTTCTTTGTTAAATCCTTGGTAGTAGCCTGACTTAGTAGAGTATACAGTAATCCATTTTTCTAATATGTCATCAGGTATTGGTTCTATATCTTGACCCTGCTCGCATAATCTATTTATGCTGGTTTTAGTTTTCTTGTGAATTTTATATAAAATATTCTTAATCTGAATGCTGCTACTGATATTATGAATGAAATAAATAAATAAACCTAAGCACACAACTCCAAGTAATATCCCCACTAAGATGGATAATACATTAAGTGTATATGATTTACCAGATGGTAACACACTGATGAGTACAATCAAATTATAAATAATGGTACCCAAGTAGACACCTAAGACAAATTGGTTTTTCTTTTCAGAGATAAGCCCAGGAAGTAGTCTAGGAGAAAAATTAGCACTTGCTTGACTCAATGTAACCATCACCATTGAAAAGCTAAAGACAGTCAGCGAGATTACACCTCCGATTAAGGTCGATAAAATAACCCGAGCCGTATCTGCATTATTAATAACTAAATATGGCATATGATTATCTAATATTTTTTTCATGCCAGCGCCATCAATATTCAATAGCGCCACAGATAATAATAATAGACCCACTGCAACCGTCGTTGGATAGAAAGCAATGCTATTTATAATTTTATTAAAAAATCGTATTTGAAAAGACTTAAATCTTGAAAACATCTATTCACTTTTTATAATATTGAGTAAAAACCGAACTATCTAATCATAGTTGGGTAAAGTAAGTATTATAACACATTTATAACCAATTAAATTTGGAAGGCTATAATAAACCACGAAGTAAATAAAATCTGATATTGAATAAAGCTAAAAACCAAAATGCCTTAGAATCTCCTCTACATAATCTAAAAAGCACAGGAGAAGCTTTAAAAGTAATAAGACTGAAGGGGTTAATATCATCTTACTTAAGCTTTTACACCTAATCAAAAATTACTAAATGATCAAAAAAGAAATATTAAACCAACTTAGAAGTCAAGAATCACCTAATTCGGTATCCATCTATATACCAACAGATCTCACTGGAGACTATCAAGCTAATAGAATAAGGTGGAAGAATGCCTGCAGTGAAGCACTTCAAGTGTTGGAAAATAAAGGAGTAGAAAAAACATCTTTTCTGAAGCCTGCGATGGACTTGATTGATAATATGGATTTTTGGGCTCACCAATCTGCTGGATTAGCTGGTTTTTACTCTGAGAATCATCACAGCCATCATCACTTATTACACAAGCATGATTTGTTGACCATAGTAGACAATACATTTCACTTGTCCTTACTCCTTCAAGAAATCGTAAATCAGGATCGGATATTTGTATTAGCCATAAGTCAGCAAGAAGTTAGATTTTTCGAGGCTGTTAATTCAGGAATCTATCCAGTACTAATTTCAGATGTTGTTCCTGCCAATATGGAAATCGCTCTTTACTTAGACATTGATGGCAATAGCGTTCAATCTCATTCCGCAGGAGGTGCGACACAATTTCATGGCAATGACTCTGGACAAGACAAAGAAAACATTAGATTAAAACAATACTTCAGATCGGTAGATACTGGACTTTTAGAATTTATACATGATGAAAAAGTACCCTTAGTTTTAGCGGCTGTGGAAGAGTACTATCCTATGTACAAGGAGATCACAGAATATAATTATTTTTCTCCTCATATGATTACGGGTAATCCTGAGAATCTAAGTCCTGCGGATATTAGAAAACAGCTCGATCCGGTGTTTAAAGAATTCCATGACCAACGAGTGAACACATTTGTAGATGACTACAATGCTAAATCTCAAGAGAGCTTGACAATCGATGGAATGTTACAGCTATCAGAATATGCCAAAAATAAAAATATTGATACTATGCTCGTATGCCAAAGCCATTGGAATAGTATGAGCAAGGATGAAAAGAAAAAATTTGATGAACTTTTATTTTCAGTATACGATCAAGGTGGAGATATCATCATCACTCCATCAGAGAACCACGAATGTGACACCCTCCACGCAATCAAACGATACTAATCTCAAATCAAATAATACACAGAATGAAAGCATCTGATCTACTAGTTAAATCTTTAGAAGGAGAAGGAGTAAATTATATTTTTGGTATTCCTGGAGAAGAGAATTTAGATTTTCTTGAATCCCTAAGACAGTCCTCGATCCAAGTAATCATAACCAGGCATGAACAAGCTGCTGGATTTATGGCAGCTACTTATGGTAGACTCACGGGTAAGGTGGGAGTATGTATGTCTACCTTAGGCCCTGGCGCGACCAACCTTGTAACAGCAGCTGCATTCGCACAGCTCGGAGGGATGCCCTTATGCTTAATAACTGGACAAAAACCCATAAAACAGTCTAAACAAGGTCAATTTCAAATCATTGATATTATAGACCTAATGCAGCCGCTAACCAAGACTACTCAGCGTATAATAGTGGGAAATCAAATACCTAGTTTTATTAGAAATGCATTTCGTGTGGCTACCAATGAAAGACCTGGGGCTGTACATCTTGAGTTGCCAGAAGACGTAGCTCAAGAATCCTGTGAGGCACAGATTATTCCAAAAAGCGAAATCCTACGTCCTGTCGCGCCTACAGAATCATTGGACCAAGCCGTAGACATGATTAAGAGCGCAAAAAGTCCACTACTCTTGGTAGGTGCTGGAGCGAATAGAAAAAGAATTTGTCAAGTGCTTTATGAGTTTATAGAAAAAACGCAGATGTACTTTTTCACCACTCAGATGGGTAAAGGAGTCATTGATGAGCGCTCACCGTATTGCTTAGGAACGGCAGCACTTTCTGATCACGACTTTTTGCATTGCGCTATCGACAAGGCAGATTTGATTATTAATGTTGGCCATGACATCGTAGAGAAACCACCTTTTTTGATGAAAGAGGATGGTAAGAAAGTCATCCATATAAATTACAATGCCGCAGAAATCGATGAAGTCTATTTTCCTCATTTAGATGTAGTGGGAGATATTGCACATTCAGTAGATTATCTATCTACAGCCCTAGAGAAATGTAAAGAATGGGAACATGATTATTTTTTTAGAATAAAGAAAGAACTAGATATGCATCTATCTAAATACTTTCTGGATGATCGCTTCCCCATGCTACCTCAACGGTTGGTACATCTCATGAGAGCCAATCTATCGGATGATGCTATTATATCTTTGGATAATGGAATGTACAAAATATGGTTTGCTAGAAATTATAAATGCTATTTACCTAATACCCTTCTTCTAGATAATGCATTGGCAACGATGGGCGCTGGCTTTCCTTCTGCAATGGCCGCTAAACTAATTTACCCTGAAAGAGATGTAGTAGCGATATGTGGTGATGGTGGATTTATGATGAATTCTCAAGAATTAGAAACTGCCGTAAGGCTTAAACTTAATCTCACTATCTTAATACTGAATGATCATGGTTATGGGATGATACAATGGAAGCAAGAAGATATGGGATTTGATGACTATGGCCTAAGTTACGGAAATCCTGATTTCAAATTATATGCAGAATCATATGGTGCACATGGGTATAGACCATCTAATGATCAAGAATTTCAAGAAACTTTGCAGCATTGTCTGTCGACAGATGGAGTTCATCTTATTGACTTAGCAATCGATTATTCACTCAACCATGAAATACTTAATGTTTTACTAAAAGAAAAAACTTGTATGCTCTAACTTGTGTAAAGTAACATGCCAATTTCAGTCATTTTAAATTCGACTTCTCCAGATCCGAACAAAAAGTTAAGTTGGTAGTTAGGTTACTAAATTAATACAATATGTCTAATATTATTCCATCAGAAGAATCGATCCGAAAACTAATCGCTACCAATGTAGCGAAGGCAACTACCATTGCTGCACTTCCTATACCGTTTGTTGATAGTGCTGGAGTGATGTTTATCCAATATCAGATGATCGAGAAATTAGCACAAAACCACGGGAAGATTGTCAATAACAAGCAAGTAGCCTTAATCGTCACTGGACTTTCCGCAATAATGACCAAGCTAATTACAGAATCTTTTAACGGATTTAGTCAAAAAACTAACATGAATAAACTCTTTAGTAAAGCTATGGTAAGCGCCACTGTTGTCAGCATATTTACAACAGGCATTGGAGAATTATTTCATTTACATTTTAAAAATGGCGGAACGTTAGGTGATTTTGGATTAGACTCTGTCACAAATTATGCACAGGTACAAATGGCCTCAGAAAAATTGTCCATCCAAAATATTGGTGGTAGTTTAGTTTCAAGTGTCATGAACCAGATTTAAACATACTTAAATAGATTAATACAGATCAAAAAATACTATTATGATTATAGGTTTTGTTATTGCAGGATTAGCTTTTTTGATAGGTGCAAAATTACTTTCTGGTGTCACCATGAAAAGTATACCTCAAGCATTTATTGTCGCTATCGTCATAGGATTATTGGATGTGACCCTTGGTACAGTACTGAAAATCGTGACTCTTGGGATTCTATCCCTTAGTATATTTAATTGGTTTTTAAATGCAATATTGATCCAGGTAGCAGATTGGTTTTTGCCAGGATTTAAAGTAAAAAACTTTTGGTGGGCTTTGGGTCTAGCAGCAATTGTGAGTATCGTATCAGGGATGTTAGAGTCGATTATATAGCTGATTAGTAGATGCCCTAGGATTAAAATATAACCTTCGAAATTTTATATTATTTCGTGTTTTTTATCCATTAGTATCAAGTCTATTATTGGCCATTTTTTTATTCTTCAGTAAACATACATTAATATGAGTCCTCGTAATTGTATCTAAATTAAAATGCATCAAGCAGTATGACTTAATACATAGTGAAACTCTGAAAAACTTACAAATAAATTAGTTTTTATATAGGCGATATTACCAGATTGATACGACTTGCATGATTCTCATGATCTTATACAGTCGTATAATTAGTTAGTTAAAGGGAAGATGATTAATTTTCAATCGAATATGATATGCCATTTTCAAAATGCGACTTTAAACCATCAGGTAGACCTTACACTTCGTTAGGAGAAAAACCAAATTGATCTGATTCTTCATTTGAAATAACACTTATTTTTGAATAGGTTTTTAATTCTTACGCATATATCTGTTCAACTGATTTTAATCCGTTTTATCTGATGGGTGCATAAACTTCTGGCTTTAGAATTCTCTCTTTCTTCATATTCTCAACGATAAATTCACCTTCATAAATAATAATTGAGGTAATGATTTTATAAGCTCTTTTAACTTATGTAGATAAATACATCACTTTAGTGACGCCATACTGTAAGATCATGAGTACCAGGATGCTAAAAAATCAACCTCGATAACTTATTTATTTGACTATAACAGTCGACGCTACAATTGAGCCCAATGATGCAGTTGCTATAAAAAAAAATTATTCAGATCTGAAGTCATCTTTGCCAAATATTCGGGTATAAACAACAATGAGCCCATAGTTTGAAATAGCTGAGATCAATATTCTAAAGAAAAGAGATTATCATAGTTTAGTGTGACAAGATTTTCCATCGTTTATGATCGTTGATTTCGAATGTATTTCTTATGATTTATTGCAGCTTGTTTAGCCCACTTCTGAGGACGTTCTCCAAAACATTCTAAAATCGCATCGACCCCAATTATTGTCCCTTTTGCTAACCGACCCAACAAAGCAATCGGCAAATTGGAAGCCTTTGTCGACTGAAGAAATCCATTCTCATCTGTAGAGACACCTAAGTCATCATGTACAGCTTCTATGAGCTCATCGGAGAGCATGTTTTTTACGAGTGGTGAGTTCACTGATTTGATTTGAGGCGCACTTAATACGGAGTTAATCATGATATCAGCGGTTATCGATTTCCCATCCTTAGAGAAGTACCACCCATCATCTAATAATTTAAAATCAGGATTGTTCACCATATCCGTAGTCATCACATCAGCTTTAATCAATGCCAACAGTTGCTGCATACTCTCTACGGGAGGACCGTAAGAATAACGTTTGGTAGATTCATCTAATGCAATGATCTCTGCAAACACCTCTTCTGTACAAGCATTATATGATAGCTGTTTGTAAATAGAAGCTTGACAATACCGCCAAACTTGACCGACACAATAATCCAAACTTATGGCATGATGACCAAGTGCCATAGTGATATGTTCTTGTATTGTTTTTTGCACAGGCTGATGCACACTCATTAAAGTAGCGTGTTCATGATCATTATTTCGTAACCAGGCTGTGATTACCTGCTCTATTTCATTTGTTATGTAGTGACCATGTCCATAAGTTTGATCCAAGTCTATAAAGGTTTCTGCAGCAATTGGAGCAAATGCTTGAATCAGAAAATCAGTGTTGTGTGCTTGTTGCTGTAACAATGTATTACCGATCTGAGTTTCAAAATTTCTAAGCTGCTGAGCTGTTGGTTTATACCATTCGTCAACTAGTGCGTTGATAGGTTTAGGGACAGGCGGTAAGCCATCAAGTGAAAATGGAATAAGCATTTCCTTAAGGTTGTAGGATGTGGCATATGTACAAGATTTATTCTTGTCATCGTGAGTGACGAATTTTCCAAATTTGTGTGCAATTGATCTGACCACATCGATCATAGCAAGTCCAAAGCCACGTATGCCAACTTTACTTTCCTCAGTTAACTGCTCATGATTGATAAACTGCCGAATCGGATAAGGTGCTGTGTAAAGAGTCAAACTCGGATTACGGTTAGCAAATTTTTCCCAGTTTGATAATTGTTCTGATAATTGTGTAGGCTGATGCCCAATGGTCAATAATGCTTCATCAATATCTTTATAAAAATTAAGATTAGTATTAATTTGAATTTTATTCTCCACATTGACTGATACTTCTTCGACCTTATCTGTATGAAGAGTTGCTAGATTTACGTTCACTAAGGGTTCAATAAAGGATTGGAATCTCTGATGTAGATAAGCTCCAATCTTAGCTCGCGGAGGATACGTATCTGCTTGCTCCTTTAATATCATATCAAAGTCTAAATTTGCCCAGGAATGATATGATGGAAATGCGGGAATTTGACAACTTGGCGAATCAATTTTAGCTCTCTCACCTAAAAGCAATATCCTTTCAGAAATATTTATCCAGTTACTTTGAATTTGATTTGTATCGTAGACTTTACCATTACCATAATGTCCTGTTTCTTCAAAAAGTAAAAGATGAATATGCCTAAGTTGATCTTGTTGATGTAGTTCTAAAATGAAATTTTCTAATGCCCAAGTTCCTCTTGGACCTAATCCAATGATCGCTACATTTCGTCTAATAGCCATTTTTTTATTGATTCTTTTCTCAATGCTTTATAAGCGCAATTGATTTATTATTTACGAGAAAGTCTAAAAAGGGAAATCAACGTATATATACCGTTTTGATATTCGTAAATTCGCGTATACCATAATAGCTTAATTCTCGGCCATATCCACTAGTCTTAATCCCACCAAAAGGTAATCGTGGATCTGATTTTACAAAGTGATTAACAAAACAACATCCAGCTTCTATCTGCTCTCGTGCTATTTGTTCTCCTCGTTCGATATCTTCAGTGAATACACAAGCGCCCAGTCCAAAAACAGTGTCATTAGCAATGCGAATGGCATCCTTTTCATTCTTGGCTTTTATCACAGATGCTACTGGGCCAAATATTTCATCATCATAGGCCGGCATGCCTGGTGTTACATCTGTTAGTATTGTCGCTGGATAAAATGCTCCCTCCAGATCAGGCACTTGTCCACCGAGTACTAATGTGGCACCAGCCTTTACACTTTCTAGTACTTGCCCATGTACCTCATCTCTCAGATCATGTCGAGCCATCGGTCCCAAGCTTACATCATGTAATGGATTTCCCATAGTTGCCTCTTCCATTTTCTGTTTGAATAATTTGAGAAACTCTTCATATATTGATGCTACAGCTATGAATCGCTTAGCACCTATGCAGCTTTGACCAGTATTGAGTAATCTGGACTGTGCACAATGGTCAGCTGCATGTTCGATATCCGCATCGTGTAAGACTATATAGGGGTCGCTCCCTCCAAGTTCTAAGACAGTTTTTTTGATGTGTTTTCCAGCCAGAGATGCTACCGCAGAGCCTGCGCCACCGCTTCCTGTGAGAGTAGCTGCTTTGACAAATTTATTTTCTAAAATTGATTTTACTTGATCGCTCTTTACTAATAAAGTTTTGAATGTATTGGGATTAAATCCTGCTTCTAGAAATACACTTTCGATATTGAGTGCTGACTGGGGAACATTGGAAGCATGTTTGAGTAAGGCTACATTACCTGCCATCAACGCAGGAGCTGCAAATCGGAATACTTGCCAAAATGGATAATTCCAAGGCATCACTGCAAGGATTATACCCATCGGTTGATAACTAATATAGCTTTTAGTAGCTTCAGTACTTACCTTCTCATTTGCTAAAAACTCTTCCGCGCGATCTGCATAATACCTACATACCCAAGCACACTTTTCAACTTCCGCTTTTGCTGAAATTATTGTTTTTCCCATTTCTTCAGTCATCGTAGCAGCAAATTCTTCTTTCCGATTTTCTAATATCTCCGCTGCACGATACATTTTTTGTTTCCTTTCTTGGAAGCTAGTATGTTTATACATATCAAATCGCTGTTGAGCATTGCTTATATGTGCCACTACAGCATCTGGTGTCATTAAATTATAAGTGGCAACTTTCTTATTCGTAGCTGGATTGATGCTTGTTATTGTATTCATGTAATCGTTTCTTAAAAAATATTATTCCTGTGTAACCTACTTATTTTATTACGATATGTTCTATAAATATTATATTAAAATTATCCATTTGATGTATATCACTCAATTCATTCTCAATATCGCAGATTAGACAGTACAACTTTAGCGAACTTTGTAAACAAGATAGACCTAAACCCCTTTTGAATATTTGTAATATAAATTAGTTTATGAAAAAGATCAAAGTAACCTCTCTCCCATTGATAGAAGTCATTCAAGATTTGGCTACTGCATTAGGAGCTCCATTAGTCAATCAATGTGATGAGTATAAAATGAATATTCCGAGTGATATCGGCATTGGTTATATTCAGGGTTTAGATTTTGATGGTGGGATAGGTTTGATTCAATATGATTGCTTACTCCAAGAAGAATTAGCTATAGAATTTGTAGAAAATGATGTACACCCACTTAAATTTCTATATTGTTCTAAAGGCCATTTGTCTCATAGATTTGAAAGTGACCAAGACGATAATCACTATATTGATCAGTACCAAGGTGTGATAGTCGCTAGCGATCGAAAAAATGGTCATGTGGTAAGAATTCCTAAGAACACACATCTAAGGATGACGAGTATTGAAATTAACCGTGAAAAATTTGTTGAAAGATACTTTTGTGATCTTGAAAGTTTACACCCTAGTTTGAAAAATCTGTTTTTGGATGTTCATGCAACTAATGGGTTTTATCAACATGGTGATTTTAGCTTACAACTATCAGAACTGATAGACTTAATGTCTAAGTACAAACATCAAGGATTTGTAAGGCGACTATATTTAGAGTCTAAAGCTTATGAATTGTTATCGACACAAATCCACATGTATGAAGATGATGTATTAGATGAACCAAAGCGTTCTATACTACGTAAATCTGAGGTTGCGGCAATACATGATGCGAGCACAATAATTAATGAAAATGTCAAAGACATAGACAGTATAGACACATTGAGCAAAAGAGTAGGAATGAATGCTCATAAATTACAAGAAGGATTTCAATACTTCTTTCACCAATCTGTAAACCAATATATCCAAAATGCTAGACTGAATCAAGCTAAGGAGCTATTGAAAGAGAGAGACAAATCTATAGCGCATATAGCGGAACTCGTTGGTTGGTCAAGTACAAGTCATTTTAATAAAATGTTCAAAGAAAAAATGGGTCTTACTCCAAGTCAATATCGTAATACTTACATGTCTAATTTTAAATCTAATAATGGCTTTTCTTTATCGTAAAGTAGACACATTCATATAAAGAAACTCTATTGAAGTATTGAAGTAACATACTGAGTTCGAAGAAATAATCAAATTCAGATTATTAATATAAAAAGCCCTGCATAAATCAATACACAAGGCTTTTCTCGTTTTGAATGTTTATATTTTTACGATTAGAAGAAAGTAAATCTTTCATCTTCTACATTGGCTAATTTCCTCATCGAATCAATCAATTTTTGACCCACAGTATTACGTAAAGTATTTGCTTCAGTCGATCTGAATGATGGCAAATTAGTCGCAGCACCGGCTTCAGTTTTATTCGTTGGCTTGACAATAAATACCCCTGAATTTCCAACAATCGGTTGACTTACATTATTGACATCAGAGCCAAAAGCCTGTGCGATAACCTTAGGTTCTTGTCCCAAAGTTGGTACAAACCTAGAATTAAATGTCACTCCAGAAGCTGACTCTATCCCTACTCCAAATGCTGAAGCTGCAGCATCTATTCCTTTGCCGTTAAGTCTTTCAGCGATGATTGCTCCTTTCTTCTCATTTCTAACTAAAGGCCCGATTTCATCCATAGCACTTGCTACTGATCTGAGCCCAGCTGGCTCTATAGATTTTAATCCTGCTAAGACATATTTACTATTATAAAACAAATTAGGCTCAGTATAAATGAATACATCTGGTGCCATATCATTTACATCAGTTGTTCCATTAAAAGCCCATCTGATGATATCTCTTGATGTATTTCCTGAAGGCAAATCTGCAAAGACAAAATCATTGGCTTTTATATTAGTGACTCTATCAATTGCTACATCATTTCTCTCTGAAATGACACTTATCATATCATCTAAATATGGGTGACTCGCTACGAGATCGGCAACTTCTTCATTGACTCTATCTTGAGTCTCAGTAGATGGAATAATCGCTTTGTTAATAAACGCTAATTTATATTTAGGATTATTATCTAAAAATTTCTGGTCTTGAATATGAATTAAGTGAACGCCAGCATTTGTTCTTACTTTATAATATCCACCTTCTTTTCCATAAATAAAACAAGCATTCTTGAATTGTGGAAGCATCGTTTCTTGAACAAAATATCCTAACTCTCCACCTTTCGACTTTGAACCAGGATCTTGGCTTAATTCATTTGCCAATGTTTCGAATCTTTCTGACCCTCTTTCAACAAGATTTAAAATACTATCAATTGTGCCATTCGCCCTTTCAAGCCCAGCGGCATCACCGGCAGTTACCATTCTTAATATATGTCTCGCCTTGACAGAATCAGGCACAACTCGCTTATCTAGTAATTTAATATTCCTATAGATGTTATTTTCCTCAATCGGACCAACAACTTCACCAATAGCCATATTCTGGATATTATTTCTAATAGATTCTGTGAAGTTTTTTTCTAGACCTTCTTGTGAATAATAAATATCTCTATAAAACCCTTCATTTGAAAAGGCAAACAATGAATCATCATTTGTCTCTGCAAATCTAGCTTTCAAGTCAACCATTTGCTGATTGATCGCCTGTTTGTCTGCATCGGTAGGCGACACATCAAAGACAACATATTCTAATGTCCTAGTCTCTTCGGTATTTGTATATCGGTCTTTATGCGTATTGAGATAATTACTGTAGTCAGCATCTTCTATAGTAATATCTGAATCGTTAATTTGATCGAAAGGTATTTTTACAAATTCAAAATCAACTTTAGCGTTCTGCTCACTATATGCTTGCTCTGCTAGCCAACTTGGAGTATATATGGCCTTAGATACTAAGTTAGTAATTTTGTTTTGCTTGTGATATTTGATAATTTGGTGTTCTTGCTCAGCCCAGAAATCTCGGAATCTAGGATCAAGTTCTTCATTATTTTCAATCGCTGTTTTGAAAGAATTAAGTTGATTTCGATCGATTTGTCCAGTTTGTGGATTTCTCCAATTTTGTGACATGATCGGACTCATATTCGATCCGAATTGTAAATCCATCAATTCATCCTTGCTCACTGAAATACCGAGATCATCAGACTCATTATCGATAATAGATTTTTCTACGTAGTAATTCCAGACATTATCACGAGTCGTATAAGGATCTCCCTGATTTCCAAAATAGACCTGCTCAGTTCGTTGAAAATCTCTGTAGCTGATCTTCTGTCCGTTAACTTCTCCAAGCTTCATATCAGCCTGACCACCACCTAATCCAGCAGCGGAACTAACGTCCATTACCACGAAAGCAGCGAGTGCGAGCCCTAATAATAACAAGACAAACCAAAAATTCTTTCTTATTTTTCCTATTAATGCCATAAGATCTTAGTCTTTGAATGTTTTTAAATCGCTGATAAATAGACTGTTATGAGAAATAGTCATGAAAAAATAGGTCTATTTTTCAAGGAGTGCAAAAATATAATCTTTAGGTGGTTTATTCAAATAACAAGGGATTTAAAAACCATTAAGTGCTTTCAGCTGATAATACTGAAATTCCCTTCTCATCTCCACTAATAAAATTCAAAGATTCACATAGCGTATAATCCATTTGGCTTCATTAAATTTTCAGCAGAAACCAAATGGACTAATTTTACCAGAGAAATATATATCGAAAATGAACCTTCGTAATCTAAAAATTCTTTTCGATGCAATTTGTCTGGATGCTAGTGCCGAAACTGGTATTGTTGATAAATTGATCAACTTTACAGCTTCAGCAGGTACGGAATATTATATTGCTGTCAGAGGCTATGAAGGATCACAAGGCAGCTATAAATTTGACTCTCACTTGTACTGATCCATGTGAGGAAGATATGACACTTGTCAGCCCAGACGACGATATTCCTGGAGCAGCCTATTTCATTGGAACAAATAAATCTATTTATGCGACGAATAAAATAACAGCTGTGAGTTTTGTTGAATATTCTGCTGGGCTAGATATTGGTGCTGGACCGACACAGGCTATTCATTTGAATGCAGGGTTTGAAGTAGGAATTGGTAGAAATTTCCATGTCGATATAGCTGGATTTGGAGTAATTTCTGCAAAAGATGAAAATACAAATTCTAGAACAAGAAGAAATTAAGTAAGAGATAAATCTGTCAGGTCTTGAAGATCTGACAGATTTATTTTTTAAATCAAAGATCTAACACAATTCTTAGCTCCTTGAGTTGCGCTTTATCAACAGGCGACGGCGCATCAATCATCATATCTCTACCTTGATTATTCTTCGGAAACGCAATGAAATCTCTGATCGACGACTGTCCATTCATGACAGCTGCTAATCGATCAAATCCAAATGCTATCCCGCCATGAGGTGGCGCACCATATTCGAAAGCGTCCATCAAAAAGCCAAACTGAGCTTGTGCTTCTTCTTTTGAAAATCCAAGAAGATCAAAGTTTTTAGATTGCAATTCTCGATCATGAATTCTAATCGATCCCCCACCGATTTCTGATCCGTTAATCACAAGATCATATGCATCTGCTTTGAGACTTTTCATTGTATCATGATCGCCTGTCAACATCTTGTCTACTTCTTCTTTTTTAGGTGAAGTAAATGGATGATGCATTGCGTGAAAACGCCCTGAGTCTTCATCCCACTCTAACAATGGAAAATCAATCACCCACAATGGTTTGAAAACGCCTTCTTTCATTAAGCCTAATCGTCGACCCATTTCAAGTCTTAACTCGCTAAGTTGTTTTCTCGTTTTTTCTTCTTCGCCGCTTAGGACGAATAGTACGTCGCCAGCTTCTGCGCCTATTTTCTCACCTAGAGCTTTGAGGACATCGTCACTATAAAACTTGCCTACAGTAGACTTGATCGTTCCATCAGTATTAAATTTGATATAGACTAAGCCTTTCGCTCCGATTTGTGGCCGTTGCACCCATTCAGTCAAAGCCTTCATTTGCTTATTAGAGTACTCTTCTGCGATACCTTTGGCGACGATCCCGACAACTGTCTCTGCACTATCAAAGACATTAAAGCCATGACCTTTCATCTCTTCATTCAAGTAAATGAACTCCATATCAAATCTCAAATCTGGCTTATCAGAACCATATCTTTCTAGAGCCTCATCATAACTCATATGGGGAAATTTACCCAAATCAACACCTTTCAATTCCTTGAATAAATGATGAGTCAATCCTTCAAATGTTTCCAGAATCTGATCCCTTGTCACATATGACATCTCGCAGTCAATCTGTGTAAACTCAGGCTGTCTGTCTGCTCTTAAATCCTCATCTCTAAAGCACTTAACAATCTGGAAATACTTATCCAATCCTGCGACCATTAAGATCTGTTTGAAGGTTTGCGGTGATTGCGGTAAGGCATAAAACTGACCTTCATTCAATCGACTCGGCACGACAAAATCTCTAGCTCCTTCTGGTGTACTTTTGATTAAAAATGGTGTCTCGACCTCAATGAAATCTTGACCATCCATATACTTACGCGTCTCTATGGCCAATTTACTTCGAAACTTAATATTCCGCTGCAGCGGTCCTCTTCTCAGATCAAGATATCTGTACTGCATCCTTAGTTCGTCACCGCCATCGGATTCTTCTTCGATTGTAAAAGGAGGCACTTTTGATGCATTCAATATTTCCATCGATATCACTTCTATTTCAATATCTCCGGTATCTCTATTTGGATTTTTATTTGATCGCTCTCTAACCTTTCCGACTGACTTAATGACAAATTCTCTACCCAATCCTCTCGCTTGTGTGCACAGTGATTGGTCATCATCCATGTTAAAGACCAGCTGAGTAATACCATATCTATCTCTCAAATCAACGAATGTCAATCCACCAAAGTCACGACTGACCTGCACCCATCCTGAAAGTGTTACTTCTGTGCCAACATCTGAAAGTCTTAATTCTCCACAATTATGTGTCCTGTACATGAATGAAATTTTTATTAACTACAATATAAAAGATTGCAAAAGTAATGCAAAATTATGAAGAGACACGAACCATCGCTTCTTTTGGAATGAGACGCGATGCATCCCGTCTTTACTAAAATTCTTTTTTCCCCAAACTCACTCTGATGCAATTTCATTTTGGATCTTGGCTGATTCAGCTTCCTGGGTGTTTTAGATATCTAAATTGATAACCGACTTCCCAATTCAGATCACCCATGGGTTTTTTATAGTCCATCATTTCTGCTACTGCTCGGAATGAAGAAGTATCTATGATCTGATTTTTGGTAAAAAGAATTTCTACTAGGTCTTTAAAAGAAGAATTAGTTGCAGCCGGTGGTAAAGCTACAGGTCTTAAATTTGATGTAACTGATTATGAAGCTATGACTAAAGCGATCGATGAATTCACAAAAACTGTGGCGCCAATTTCTGGTCTAGTAAACAATGCTGGTATTTCAAAAGACACTC
>ENA-ORXT01003100-ORXT01003100.1-marine-metagenome-genome-assembly--contig:-NODE-3100-length-18795-cov-7.264825_pt1 | contig 18795 bp, 12 predicted proteins | sample MGYA00237868_ERZ511482 | MGnify/ENA metagenome assembly ERZ511482 | reverse complement strand
CAGCGCGGCAAAATATGAATAGCCACAAGATGGAGAAACATCCTTGCCACAGCGTGGCAACATATAAATAGCCACAAGATGGAGAAACATCCTTGCCACAGCGTGGCAACATATAAATAGCCACAAAATGGAGAAACAACCTTGCCACAGCGTGGCAAAATATGAATACCCACAAGGTGAAGAAATATCCTTGCCACAGCGCGGCAAAATATGAATAGCCACAAGATGGAGAAACATCCTTGCCACAGCGTGGCAACATATAAATAGCCACAAAATGGAGAAACATCCTTGCCACAGCGTGGCAAAATATCAATAGCCCCAGCGGAGCATAGAATCAATCGCTCCAGCGGAGTGAAATATTATTTCTTTTTTGGTATCTAGAGCAAAATTTAGAAAATTAAAGAAATTCATTTTAAGATGTCATATAAGAATCTTGTTTTAAGCTTTACTGTCACAATGATATTATTCCTTATGCTCTCCTGTAATGTGCCAACTGTTGAGAATTTAGGTGGCACCATCCTAAAAATTCAAACTGACAGCCAAAATATCAAGACGACAGAAGTAACTCTAAAAGATAGATTTTCGTCCTTTTTGGATGATCCAGAAAATATGACCTCCTCAATTGATGGTAATATTATACTCCTTGAATTTCCAGGCCTTTTTGATACCACAATGATTCGGTCTATGGTAGAATGGGATCGGAGTTTTAGATTATGCCGCGGACTTGATCCATCTGTGCAAATTAAAGTGAGAAAACATCTTAGTGAATTGCTAAACATCTCTGAAAAAGTAAAGCCTTATAAACCAACCTCCATGGTTGGTCTCGTGTCTGATAACAATCAAAAGAAAGTTATAGATAAAATCTCGTCTGAAGAATTTAAACAACAATTCCCAGAGGTTCGCGATTACTACTGGGGTGTAAAAAAAATGGAAGGTATGTCCGCATTGTTTATGGAATCCTCAAGCTCAGCATTCATTACGGAAGATATGTTTTCGCAACTAGAAGGGTTTGCGAGTGAAGATGAAACGGAAGGTATTTTTTCCTTACAATTAAAAGAGGAATATGGGGAAAGGATCGGTCAATTAACCGGAAATGACTCTATTTATTTATTGCATGTTTTCCATCGTGAAGTTTACATCAGTAAGATCATCGAGCCTCATATTACTCGAGTTAATTTTGGGATGTCCGGCGCATTTACTGTAGCTGAGGCTAAAGCGCTAGGAGCATTGTGGGCAAGTGAGGATATTGATCAGGAGGTAAAGATTATAGCTTTGGATACAGTGAAGGCCGAGTAAGAATTATTTTTTCTTTACAAGTTGTTTTCACAAATGTATTTCAATTTTTTGCCAAAAAACACTAAGACTCAAAAATTTTATTGTTTTCAACTTACTTATTAATGGCGGAAATTTATAGGCAAGTATTTAAATGAGTTACATTTTATTAAATTAAGATGTACCCTAAAAATTGACTAAATGAGCTAGCATTATTGAAGCGAAAGTTAAGGTGAGGAAGAAGCCCATCATATCTGTAATTGTTGTCAGTATCGGACCCGAGGCCAGTGCCGGGTCAACTCCAAATCCCTTGAGGATCAGCGGAATTGTACCTCCAAGTGAGACTGCTAAAAGTGTATTGAGCATTAATGCACTCCCTACAACTATTCCTAAGTAAACATTTCCTTTCCATAGAAAGGCAGCAACACCGATCAGTAATCCGAGAACCATTCCATTGATTATTCCCACGGATGCTTCCTGCCACCAAACCCGAAATACTTCCCGTGGCTCAACGACACCAATAGACAATTCCCTCATACTAACAGCCACTGCTTGATTCCCCGAGCAGCCGCTCATATCTGAAATGATTGGCAAAAATACTGCAAGCGCAATGACGGATGTAAGAATATCTTGGTGATACGCTATAACGCTAGCTGCAAGCATATTCAGAAGGATATTAACGGACAACCAAGACAGCCGTCGTTTGGCCCTTAAGAGAATCGGCATTGTACGTAATTCTTCACCACCTATGATACCTTGGCTTTCTAAATGTTCTAGCGAGACACGATAAGTCTCTTCTTCCAAAACATCTCTGCGCAGCAGAACACCTACAAGGAGTTGATTATTGTCAAGGACAGGAACTCCAAAAAGATCATGTGTGCCAAAATGTTCAACCAATGTCTCAAAGACATCCAAGTGATTAACTGAAATGAAATCAGTCCTTGAAACGTCATTAAGTTTTAATTCAGGCTTACCAAGTAACAGGCTTTGTATCTCAACAACACCTGTCATTTTTCCGTTTGCGCTGGTCGCAAATATCTTTTTTAGTGGATAATGCTGATAAACTTCAGAGTTTTTCTGCAGTTCATTTATAACTTCTGCAATGGTCAGATCATTTTTGAAAACAAAGATCTCAGTATGCATCATGCCACCAGCGGTATCTTCATCATAAGATAATAACTTGCGCGCAGAAGCAGCTTCGCTAGGTTCCATTTCCTCCAGAATTGCCTCTGCATTTTCATCCACTAATTCCTGGAGGAGATCAACCTGAACATCACTTTCCATTTCGCTAATAATTGCAGCAGCATCTTCGACCTGCATGTCCTCAATTATATCGATAGCCTGTATTTCTGGTATATCCTCCATTACTTCCGCGGCATCTTCTGGACTCAAAATCGTAAATAGCTGGATTTGTTGGGTTCTGTTTAAGTGACTAATAAGGTGGATGATATCTCTATTTTCAATGACTTCAAACAAGTCATGAAGTCCTTTTTCATCATCCTGATGAATCAACTCAATGACACTTTCTCTTAGATCTTTTGTATTGGTTTCGTGCATCTAAAATTTACTATGACTGCCTTAAAAAATACTTGAAACTACATAATTTATATCAGCTAACAATATGAGATCAAGTGAGTTCTAGGTCATGAACTCCTTACTATTCAGATGCGGAAAATTTGGGGCACGAAGGATGGGTGTTTTTATATGAAAATTTCTAGCACTTTTCATCTTAAGGATAAAGTAAGAATAATTATCATCGTCGCTTAAATAAGTTTCTCATTCGTGTCTTTCCTTATATCTCATATTATCCTCAAAGACAATAATTCTATATTATCTAAGCTAATTATTTCTCAAAGTAATTAACTAAAAATATAAATGTCAGGTAAACCCAAAATATGCTAAAAATTATATGAACACCTGTTTCAAAATTTTTGCCTTTCCATAGCTTACTTGAGTAACCAAAAAATTGGACAATGAGTCTAATCAGCCAAAAAATGCCTATACCCAATGAAATTGTTTTTCCAAATTCTGTATTAATTAAGTCGCTTGTTGAATGCAAACATAGTGCTCCGATCATGAAGACAATGAGTCCAATGAAAAAGGTATGAAACTTCATCATTTGTCTGTTCATCAAACTTAAATCTTTTAGTTCCTCTTTCCAATTGAAATACCTCGGGAATATTAAATGAATCATAGATAGTCCAATGAGTAATACTCCAATTAAGTTAAAATGCACACGGAGTATTTCTGGTGAGATCATAGCTGGTATTCAAATATTGACATGAATGGGGTGAATTTCTTTTCTCGTAAGGTAGAGAACCCAGCAGCTTCAAAAGCCTCCATCCATACCTTTCTCGAAAAGAAATGATTAAACCCAATCGTGAATGCTAGAAAGTTTGGGAAGTCTCTTAAATGTTCTACCAGTATTACCTTACCCTTCGGTTTACATATTCTGTGGCATTCTTTTAGAAATTCTACTTTTTCTGGAAACGCTCTGATTTCATGGGCTGATGATAATAGAAATACAACATCAATTGACTCATCCTTTTGAGGTATAGCGTCAGATTTAATTTGTTGGGTATTAGGATAGACCAGGCTTACTTTTCTTGCTCTTACAATCGCTGGCTCTGTGTGAAGATCTTGGTCATAAAAATCATAAACTTGTAAATCAGCATTCTCAATCTTGTCCTTAATTAAAAAACTTGTTTCGTCAAACCCTGCATTTATATTTACAATTTTTAAGGGCAATGATTTATCTTCTATAAATTGATCTAGCCATTTCAAAGAGTAATATCCCGAAAAGTCATAGACATAAGCAGAAATAATTAGGGGCATTAATAATCCATAAGAAAATCCAGCAATAATGAGTGCACTTATAATTATAGGAAGATTTAGAATGTAAGCGATTACTAGTAGCAATAGTAAGGCAGCTATTCCATAGAAATAGAAGTGTCTGTTGAAATCAAGGATGTTTAATACTCCTTGGAGTGGTCGTCTTTCTAATTCCATAGGTCTTTCTTTCCTTTTTTCCAAAAATAGGGGATGTCACATATTTCGAAAGCGTTGGCTAGTATAACACCGTCAAGTTTGAGTTGGTCTAAAAATTCAAAGTAATAGTCCTTGACTGTTATGGCCTTTGGTTTCCAATTAGTTCTTACGCCTTCTATTATGAGTACTGATTTATCTGTATCATCATATGTGAAGGTGAATGGCAGTGGGCCTGCATATCTACGTGCCTCCTTCCATTCATTAAAAGGTGAGTCTGATGGTAAGTTAGCATTAAGATCAGAAGTATCGACTCTTAATTGAAAGTTTGAGTTGTTCGATGAAAAATCTCTAAAATCATTTTCTTCCAAAATATTTATGTCAGTCGTTGTATAGTTATAGTGCGTAAAGATATTTCCAAAGAATTCCATTTTCTTTTTGTTGGTCTCAGACTTTATGATGTAAAGTCCTCTCAGTCTTTTGCCGTAGCTTGTTTTATATCTCACGAAAATTCTATATCCAATCAGAAAGAAATCGTTGCCGAACATTTTGGGGATCCCCTTAGGCCTAAGGTCCTTGGTTTGTACCATAGCAACAGCAATGAATGCCCATTTATTTTGGAAGGTATCTAATTCAAGGCAATTAGGTATAAATGAAAGAAGTTGATCTTTAGGAACTGCAAAAGTAAGGACTGTAGAGCGCTCAAAATGTGCGGAGACTGCAAACGGATGATTTTTTAGAAACTTCATAACAATCAGTTTAATTGATGCTTCTTAGACAGTACGAATTCATTGTACCATACTATTGATAAGAACAGTATGGCAAATAGAAAGTTCATTCTGCCCCACAATAATAAATCTGGTACTAATAAGGATTCCAATATATTCATGGTCAATACAATAACCATTTGTAATACTACATTCAACCTAGATTTATACCCTGACACAATCCAAATAGCCATAATTATTTCTGAGAAACCAATGAGTACGGTCAGAAATCTGGAATGCTCCTGCCCTAAGATTTCTGCGACTATTTGTTGATGACGCGGCACTAAGTTTAAAACCTTACACACTAATCCGTTAAGCAGCCATACAGTTGCAATTGTTATAGTTAGTATTCTGTGTATATTTTGATTTTTCATTCACTGTAAGGGCCTAGCGATTTTGTCTATCAGATTTTTCTGTTAAACTTAATCAATTCTAATGGCCATTCAGTTGTCATCCTTAATTAAGTGACGTAAATATAATTCAGGGTTGTTTAAAAATCCTTTTGTAATTCGATAGTGTTCTGTGTCTTCCAATTTTGTTTTGTCCATCCCATCTTCCGTTACTTCAAAAATTGTTGCATTTGGAATTGACATAATAATTGTAGAATGGGTTGCAATTATGAATTGGGACATGTTTGATCCTAGATGCTCAGCTTTTTAACGTACCTCTTTTTTTATAAAGAATATAAATTCCATCAATTCCCTAACTTTGCCACATGAGTTCAAATCAAAAAGATGAAAAGGCGATACTTGCCAAGCTAGGAATTTCAGAATTAAATGCAATGCAGCTCAAGGCAAATGAGACCATCAGTACACAAGCGGAAGTGGTCCTGTTGTCTCCGACAGGGACCGGAAAAACCCTGGCCTTCTTACTCCCACTCATTAAATTAATAGATCCTGCGCTGGACCATATTCAGCTCTTGATCATCGTCCCTTCACGGGAACTCGCGATACAAATTCAGCAGGTACTTCAGGAAATGGGAAGTGGTTTTAAAAGCGCGGTGGTTTACGGCGGGCGATCTGGTTCAAAGGATCGTAGCGAACTAAAACATCCATCACATATTTTAGTTGGGACTGCGGGAAGGGTAGCAGATCACATCAGGAATGAAGTGATCGAGACAGAATATATCCATACACTGGTACTAGATGAATTTGATAAGTCTTTGGAGGTGGGGTTTGAGGAGGAGATGGAAGAGATTATCTACGGTCTTCCTAGCTTGACTAAAAAGGTACTCACCTCCGCCACTCAAAAGTCCAAAATTCCTTCCTTTGTCGGATTAGAAAATCCAATAGAATTAAATTTTCTGAAGCAGTCCAAACCTTCCATTGATTTTAAAGTGGTTGAAACTGATAAAGAAGATACTTTGGAAACTTTGCTGCACTTACTTCGGCACATAGGGAACAAAAACGGGATTGTCTTTTGTAATTTCAAAAGTACCATTCCTGAAGTCAGTGCTTTCCTACGCAGACACAAGATTGATCACGCGACTTTTCATGGAGATCTAGAGCAGCGAGATAGAGCGCGTGCACTTATTAAATTCAGAAATGGAACACATCGCTTGCTGATTGCCACCGACCTCGCCGCTCGAGGAATTGATGTGCCTGCCTTGGACTTTATCATTCACTATGAGTTGCCACCTCGACCAGATGAGTTTGTTCATAGAAATGGACGGACCGGTAGAATGAATAATAATGGGACGGCATATATTTTAAAGTGGAAGGAAAGAGAACTTCCCGTATTTATCAAAGCTTCAGAGGTCATTCAATTAAAGGCTAGCAAAGAAAGAATTTCTAAAGATTGGGTGACACTTTACATCACTGGAGGAAAACGAGATAAAATATCCAAGGGCGATGTGGCCGGACTCTTTTTTAAGAAAGGTGCTTTAAAGAAAGGCGAACTGGGAATCATTGAAATTCATCCAGATTGTGCCTATGTTTCTGTACCACCGTCTAAGGCAAAAGTCTTGATCCATTCACTGAATAATGAGCGGCTGAAAAAGAAAAAGGTGCGGATTAGTTTGTTGGAATAGTTGTATGCTGATTTATCACCATCGATTATGAATGTATTGAAAGGTATCAAGTGAATCATTAATCCCGTAATCCGAGAAAGCACAGAAAATAGTTTGCCTCGAGATAGATGTATCTTCCTGAAAAAGAAATAAAAATCAAGCGCATCTTATGATTCTAGAATCCTGATTCAGAAGGGTTTCAACTGCGGAGCCTATTATTAGGAGACATTTTATATTTGGAAAAAATCAAAGGGATTGCTGTTTCTGGAAACTCCGAAACGTTTCTATTCTTTCTTCAATCAATTGTCACCCTCATCTCATTCTTCTCCCCAAACAACTGAAAAATCTCGAAGGAAATAATAGAAATTTCTTCAAGCAGTTGTTGTTTGACTAGCGTTTTATAGTTTTTAAATTGCTTAGAATAGCTTTCAATGTCAAAGCCTAATTTTCTTAAAATCGAATTAGTTTGACGGTGGAAAAAATGACCAATCTCTCTTTCATTTATTGCATGGAATCTGAATTCAGCTTCATCCCCATTGACAATCAAGCTTAATGATAATTTGTCCTTTTTAATTTCAAATTCTACTTTGTTTAATGTATCTGTATCAAGTCTATCTAGTAATTCTAAAAGTTCATCATTATCAATGCTCAGTTCAGGTGTGATGGATTTTAACTCCTCAAGTTTTTTTCTGCACTTCTCAATCGTAATCTTGCATGAACTTACCCTAGCGTCACGTAAGGCTTTCCGTATTTCCTCATTTAAATACTCATAGCCTGCTGTTTCAGGAGATAGGGTGCGCTCTATAGCAAGTTCTTTTCTTCCAATGGTCGCAATTAATTGATTGATTCGGTTGAAATGTGGATTCTGTAAATTTTTCAACACGTTCAATTTATTTCTAGTGTAGACTACTGGACCTTTATATGCCTCAGCAGCTTCGAAATCCCATTCAGTTATGCACGCATCCATAGAAGTTTTTAGATGGTCATATTCTATTTGAAAATGTTCAATGAGTATTTCTAAGTCCGTTTTCATTTATCTAAAGCTATCTTCTATTGAATTTTAATTTGCTACTTCATTGTTTAACTTCCTCCATTATTTTTACTTCAAATATTTTAGAAAGCTCTATTTTCTGATCATCATTCAATTGATCATGTCCTAGGTTGAAATTTTCCAAAGCCACCTGATTCCTTTTATCTGCAATACAGGTTTTTAGGGTATTAAACACTTCGAGGTAAGTTTTATAAATTGTCTTTTTATTACAACTCAATAAAATGACTTGTTGATCAGTTAGAGCTTCATCTATGCTTTCGCACATTTGATTTATCTCTATAATTTTCAAACCATATTGAATTTCACTTTTATCATTCACATGTATTCGTGTGGCATCTTCAGGTATGGGTATTTCTTTTTTCTCTTTGAATTTAGAAGATAACTGATCTAAATTATATTCCGCTGTGTTGGGAATTCTTCTATACAATTCTTGAAGCATAAAGGAATTTTTAAGCTTACTTTCTCCTTCTGCTTTCGCCATAGCTTTTATGATGGTCTTCGCACTTACTTCTTTGTATTCTGTAGGGGACCTAGCATAAAATATTTTTTGCATCTCAAGTTTTTTTACGAGTTGGTTGCTCCAGTGCCGATCCGTACAATCCTCATTGAATTGGGCCCTTCTTATGCAGTATCTCAAAGACTCGTCACCAAAAGTAAAAAGACGTTCTGAGAAATCTTCCAGATGAAAGTCGGGCAAGTTCCAAGTACTTACCTCTTCTAGAAGACTAATTTTGCTGTCAAATGAATCAGAAATTTTACCCATCTGGATCAAGCTAGTGTTAAAGGCATCTAACTCTTTAAAGTAATCCCAGGATTCACCATTGTAGTTTTCTTCGATGCAATCACAGATTCGCTGTTCTCGAGATTGACTCATGACACAATGGAGAAAGCTCATGGTCAATAATATTATGATGCCTATTTTTTTCATTGTTGATTTTGTGGCTTAGTGCAATCAAGATATTCTTATGCTATTATATAATTAATTAGTAGAGGGGTGGGAAGTATTGCTAATTCCTCAAGATAATATTTATAGGGCAAGAGCCAAAGACAATCTTTTGATTTAACCTCAAGCGAGGGATGGAAGCTATAATTGACCTATGCGCCATAGCAGTAAAAAAAATTAAAGGGTAGGGCAGTTGTGTATTCTTACTTCTTCCAATCACTTTGCAATATAGCATAGATGTCGACGGAAATTAATTTGCCATTTTTTACTTCACATTCTCTCATGGTGCCCTCATAAGTAAAGTTTATTTTCTCTAGTGCACTTTTGCATTTTATATTTTCATGATCAACATAGCCTTCAATCCTGTTCAAGTTCAAGCGGTCAAAACCTACATCAAAAAGTTTAGGCATCATTTCTTTCAGGATTCCCTTTCCCCAGTATTCTTTTAAAAGCCACATTCCAATTTCTGCTTTTCTATGTTTCTTCTCCAAGCCGTTAAATCCAGCAGCACCTCGGAATTGATCATCCTCTTTCCCGTAGATTCCCCACCATATTCCAGTGCCTTCTTTTTTTAAATTTCGGTACCACTCCATCTGCGCTTCAGTGTGCGCTATAGTAGGGAAGTGTACATCATAATATTTAGTGATTTCTGGATTTGATAATCCTTTGTGGATGTGGTGTATGTCTGATTCTATAATTTCTTTGAGTCGATAATTTTCTGTTGTCATGTTATAGATATTCGTGATTTTCAAAATCCTTCAATTGAATATGGTGCTTTCAGATTTTGTAATAGTCTTAGCTTTATTTGGGTAATTCTTGAAAGTAGATAGTACTCAATTCTATAATTACGACTTTCAAATAAAATTTACGAAATTTAAATTATAGAAAGTGATTTCAATCACAACGCCTACATATTACTAAACATTTCATTTTATTTAATTTCTATTGTTTGCGCTCATGCAAATTTAAGTTCCTTAATTGAACTAAAATAAAATCCGTACTTACCATAGCGGGTTCATATATCCGTAACCCAGAGCTTCAGCTACGGGCTAAGGGTCATCGCATATTTGAGGACTCCATCAAGTTCCCTATACGTTATCCTATCACCTCGTCCTGATCCCAGCAGGGTCACATATTCGTCACCCAAAGCCTCAGCTCTGGGAAAACCCACACCCATTTTATGTCTTGTAATTGTCAGAAATTTGGTTTAAACAGTAAACTTTAATAATAAATTGACAATCTATTGCATTTATCTACGAGGTATTTATTATGTTGCAGAATCATTAGAATTATAGAATAATTTTTCACTAGCCTTAACCCATTCAAATTTTCAGGAAACACACCTGATTTTCTCAATTCACATTAATACAATTTTATAAATATAATTTCAAGTAAGACTCTTATTTGAAATTATCCAGCTTATCTCTAAGTTTTGGCTAAGTTATAGCATAAAAAAAGACAAGCTCTCCGGGTGTAAATAGGCAGACCCAAGTATTAAGGTGCGATAAATCACAAATTTTATTTTTTAAACATTATCAACCGTCAAAGGTGATGATACATTTGCTTTAAGCGAAATCTTAAGTAGGCCTCCTTATCTATGTCAGATATGGAAACTGAGCCTTATAAATATATCAGACCTTAAAATTTACAATTGAACTTCACTAAAGATTATTTACTACAACTTCTAATTTAAAATCATGAAACAAAAGCTTTTACTAAATCTTAAATACCAAAAACAACGATTATTACTTATTTTAATTTTTTTCAGTTCCGGCTTTTCGTTAGCCGCACAATGTGGTGGAATTACACCAATAATCACGAGCAGTCCTGTCATGAGTTGTATTCCAGGCTTTGATGGAACTATTACAATCTGCGGCTTACCTGGCGGAAATGCTTACCAACCTTTCATCCAAAGACCTGGTGGTGCAGTTACAGCGCCTTTTTTATCAGTAAATGCGATGGGGTGCGCTGACATATCTGGTTTTTCAATTGGCAATCACACAGTGTTAAGAATTGAAGTGAATGGAGGTATATTGTTTGGAGGTTGCGATATTATCCTTAATGAAGTAATTTTCGTTGATGGTCCAACACCTCCTCCTACTCCGGTCATCACAAGTACAGATCTCACTCAGTGTGCTCCTCCCAATGGAATCATTACATTTTGTGAATTAGATCCTAATACAGCTTACACTGTAGCATTATTCCCTAACTCTTACACTGTAGCAGTAAACTATAACTTTCTTAGCTTTACAACAGATGGTTCAGGATGTGCATCGGTTAATAACCTTTTTGCGGATACCTATGTGATAAGGGATATCCAAGAAACTGCCGGGGTTTGTCTTAATGATTTCCCGGATGTTGTTATTATCCTTGCTGAACCACCTTCACCTACACCAGATACTCCTACGGGCACTGATCCTACATTATGTTATGATGGAATCATTGAAATTTGCGGATTGTCTAATAATACGGCATACCATAGTAATGTCACATTACCGGATGGAAGTAATTCTGTTTTCAACTTTACAGCAAATGGAAGTGGTTGCGGTGAGATAACAGGCTTGGGAGGAGGCAGCCACACGGTCGTAGATATTACAGAAACGTCGACCGGTTGTATGGCTAGTATTGGAACGGACATCCCGCTTACCGGTGTGCCTGAACCGACACCAGGTATACCTACTGGTACTGATCCGACAATATGTTATAATGGAATCATTGAAATCTGCGGATTAACTCCTAATACAGCATATACCACAAATGTTACTCTGCCGGATGGAACAAATTTTGTTTTCAGCTTCACAGCTAATGCTGGAGGTTGTGGCGAGATAACAGACTTGGAAGGAGGCAACCATACAATTGTAGATATTACAGAAATTTCGACAAATTGTACGACTAGTATTGGAACGACCATCATGCTTGCTGATCTGCTTCCGACCCCAGATACACCCACAGGTATTGACCTTACCACCTGCAGCCCAGGCAGTGATGGAATCATTGAGATCTGTGGATTAACACCTAATACCGCTTATACAAGTGATGTAACTATTTTTTTAGTAACCACAACCTATAACTTTACTACGGATGCTTCCGGTTGTGGTGAAATAACTGGGCTAGATCCTGGTAATTATTTAGTTGAAAATGTAACGGAAACTTCAACGATGTGTACAGCCACTATTGGCGTTAATGTTGCTTTAAGTTTTCCACCATTGCCTCCGACGCCGATCATAACTTTTACAGATCCGACCACCTGTGGAGGAACAGATGGAACCTTTACCTTTTGTGGTTTACTTAATAATACTGCTTACAACGTTAGAGTTATTTTATCAACTGGTCAGCTTGTTGACCTAGGTATTACTACCGATGGTTCAGGATGTGCGACGCGTGCTCAAGCTGGAGGGAATGTTATATTTCCAGCTGGTGATTATACAATCTTGGATATTCAAGAAAATAGTACAGATTGTATTAATAATTTTCTTGATGTGATGATTACTTTAGTTGATCCAACCTTACCCATACCTGCAACACCGACAAGCACTGATCCTACAACCTGTATTCCAGGAAATGAAGGAAGCATTGAAATTTGTGATTTGATAACAGGTGAAGTTTATAGTATTGACTTGATCTCACCAAATGGAACTACATCAACAATCACTACTGCGGCAGATGCAAATGGTTGCGTGGTCTTTGTCGACTTGACAGAAGGTGCTTACACAATAGTAAATCTACTTCAAGTTTCTACAGACTGTTCTGTAGCAATTAATGAAGTGGTAAATTTAAATCCACCACCTCCACCACCCATACCAATCATTACCTCAGGAGATGCGACCACTTGCGGAGGGTTAGGTTCTTTAGAAGTTTGTGGAATAACCCCGAATCATTCCTTTACACTTTTTGTGGCTTACAATGGGACAATGACCTTTGGATCTGGAATAACAACAAACGCTGATGGATGTTTTACATTTCCAACTGAGTTGCCAGGAGATTACTACTTTGATGAGCTGGTAGATAATGTTACGGGATGTAGTGTAAGCTTTGTGATAGAAGTTGTGATTAATGAACCAGCACTTCCAATGCCTACCCTGGTTTTAAATGATCCTACAACCTGTAGTCCAGGAGATGATGGAAGCATTGAAATTTGTGACTTGATACCAGGTGAAACTTACATCACTAATTTAATTTTTGATGATGGGAGTTCAGGGCCACTAATCGGAGTGGCGAATGCAGCAGGTTGCTTGATTATCGCACCAGTATATGCCGACAATAACTATACAGTAGTAGATCTACTTCAAGTTTCTACAGACTGTTCTGTAGCAATTAATGAAGTGGTAAATTTAAATCCACCGCCACCTCCGCCTACACCGACAATAACTTTTACAGATCCGACCATCTGTGGAGGAACAGATGGAACCATTACATTTTGTGGCTTACTTAATAATATTGCTTACAACGCTTTAATTGTTTTATCAAATGGTGTGCTTCTGCCACTAGATTTTATTACCGATGGTTCAGGATGTGGGACGCTTGTCCAAGGTGGAGGGGATGAGATATTTCCAGCTGGTGATTATACAATCGTGGATATTCAAGAAAGTAGTACAACTTGTCTTAACGATTTTCCTGATGTGATGATTACTTTAGTTGATCCACCCTTACCCTTACCTGCTACACCGACAAGCACAGATCCTACAACCTGTAATCCAGGAGATGATGGAAGCATTGAAATTTGTGATTTGATAACAGATGAAGTTTATATTATTGACTTGATCTCACCAAGTGGAACTGTATTTCCAATCACTACTGCGGCAGATGCAGATGGATGTGTAGCCCTCGTTGGATTGACAGCAGGCACATGGACTCTAGCGGACATAGTTCAAAGTTCAAATAGCTGTACGGTAGCGATTAATGCTACCATAACTCTAGATCCGCCGCCACCTCCCCCTACACCGACAATAACTTATACAGATCCGACCACCTGTGGAGGAACAGATGGAACCTTTACCTTTTGTGGTTTACTTAATAATACTGCTTACAACGTTAGAGTTATTTTATCAACTGGTCAGCTTGTTGACCTAGGTATTACTACCGATGGTTCAGGATGTGCGACGCGTGCTCAAGCTGGAGGGAATGTTATATTTCCAGCTGGTGATTATACAATCGAGCGTATTCAAGAAAATAGTACAATTTGTAATAACGATTTTCCTGATGTGATGATTACTTTAGTCGATCCACCCTTACCCACACCTACTACACCAACAAGTACTAATCCTACGACTTGTTTTCCAGGAAATGATGGAAGCATTGAGATCTGTGGTTTAAATCCTAATGCAGTATACTCAAGCCTCATCACTTTCCCGAATGGATCAAATAATTTGTTCGGCTTTGTAGCAGATGCAGCTGGTTGTATTGAAATATTAGGACTATTCATGGGTAATTATACCATTGTAGATATTACAGAAACTTCAACAAGTTGTACTGTTGCCTTAGGAGCAGTGGTCACCTTAGATCCACCGCCACCGCCCCCAGTTCCTATAGTTACTTATACAGATCCCACGACTTGTGGAGGAACCGATGGTACCTTTACCTATTGTGGCCTTCTTCCGGATACAGACTATAATATGCTGATCCTATTTCCAGATGGGTCTACCACCACACCCGGATTTATAACAGATGCTTCCGGATGTGGAACATTAACCAATACTTTCTGGTCTTTCTCAGCGGGTCTTTTTGTTCTTCAGGACATACAAGAAACATCCACAAGATGTATCACCTTAACTCCAGGAATAATGTTCACCCTTGTGGATCCACCATTACCAACACCAGGGACTCCATTGGGCACCGACCCAATAACTTGTGACGGTACTGAAGGAGAAATTGAAATATGTGGATTGATACCGAATGATATGTACACGAGTCTCGTGACCTTCCCAGATGGAACCAACATGAATCTAAGTCTCACAGCTGATGCTGCAGGCTGTATTACAATGACTGGTCTTGAAGATGGTAATTATGAGGTGCTAGATGTCGTTCATGTATTGACTAATTGTCTTGCAGGCGTAAATGAAACTGTGACCTTGACGGATCCCCCATTACCGACGCCAGGTACACCTATGGTTACCAATCCGACGACCTGTGATGGAGCAGAGGGAACCATTGAAATTTGCAATTTGGATCCTAATGATAGATATATCTTAACGGTATCTTTCCCACTAGGCTTTCTACTCACTTTTGATTTAACCTCAGATCCTTCTGGTTGTGTTACAATTACTGGCCTTGTCGATGGTGCCTATGAAGTGATATCTATTGAACATTGGTTAACGAATTGTCTGGCTCCGATCAATGAAATTTTAGTCTTGACAGATCCACCGTTACCTACACCAAGCGTAACAATGGTCAATAATCCTACCACCTGTGGAGGGACGGAAGGTAGTATAGAAATATGTGGCTTGCTAGCAAATGACATGTACAATACAGACATTGTCTATCCAGATGGAACAGTAATGAATATAAACTTTACCACAGATGCAGCAGGATGTTGGATTCTTACAGACCTGTATGAAGGAATCTACCTCATTCAAAATGTGACGTTGAATTCCACAATCTGTACAGCAACAATCAACCAATCGATAGAACTTATGGATCCTGAAGTACCAATGCCAACAACCATAGTTGGAATAGATCCATTCATGTGCGGTGCCTGTGATGGGAGAGTTGATATTTGCGGCTTAATGCCGAATGAAGAATATGAAATGATGTTCACCATGCCGAGTGGGGATGACGTGGCTTTAACTTATTATACAGACTTTGATGGGTGTAGTCAGAACAACACCTTCTTTGAAGGAACACATGTGCTTCTTTCCATAAGACGAATGGCCGATAACTGTGCAGCCATTATTAATCAGACAATCGTGCTTACCGATCCGCCACCACCGGCACCTTATCCTGCTGTTGCAATCAATCCATCAGGTTGTTCCGCTGCAGATGGAGAAATTGAATTGTGTGATTTGGCGCGATATGAAAGTTATAATATCCAATTGATGGCACCAGATGGTACTGTCACTACTGAGAACTATCCGAGCAACGGAGATGGATGTTTATGGATTCAAAATCTATCCACTGGAACTTACATTTTGGGCGTATTGCATGACAATACATCCATGTGTGAAACTACCTTAAACGAGGCGGTCACCTTGACGAGTGCTGAATTTATGACCGCAGAAGTTTTCCCATCCTCCGTTTCATTCTGTCCTGGTCAATCAGCAACAGCTACCGCTAGTGTTACTGGAAGTGCGGGTGCAGGGTTGAGCTACTTGTGGTCGAGTGGAGAGACTTCAGCTACAATAAACATTACAACTGCAGGGACTTATACAGTCACAATTTCAAGTGGAAGTGGCTGTGATGCCACAGCGCAAGTAGTCGCTACACGAAATCTAACAGAGCAAGTTCAAATCGCAGGAGCGACCAGCTATTGTGTGGGAAGTTCTACGGTCTTATCTGCAGGAAGCTATGCTTCTTACAACTGGTCCAATGGTTTAACTACTTCATCGATTTCAGTTGCAAGTCCTGGCTTGTATAGTGTTACCGTTGCAGATGCCAATGGATGTACAACGACAGATCAGAAAATGATAACAGAAATTGCATCACCTACACCGAACATTGTAGGCGATATGATTCTATGCCCAGGAGGAACAGACCAAACAACCCTAGATGCCGGTTCTGGATACGCTAGCTACCTTTGGTCTACGGGAGATACTGGGCAAACCCTTAGTTTAAATGCTGTGGGTACTTATGCCGTAACAGTAACCAATCAGTTGGGTTGTGCCAATAGCGATTTCGTAGTAGTTACTATGAATTCTGAAATGCAAATAACAGAAACCAGTAACCAGTCAGGATGTGACGTCAATGATGGAGAGATTCTTATTTCTGTAAGTCAAGGAACTCCGCCATACAGTTATAACTGGAGCAATGGTTCAATCAATAATGGCTTAACGAATTTATCCCCAGGAAACTACTCCGTGACAGTGACCGATGCGGCCAACTGTGTTCAATCTAGATCTTTTGCAATGAATGCTGTTGACTTACCGATAGCAGATGTAAGAGTGACAGATCAATTGACTTGCTTGGTATCAGAAGTTATGCTGGATGCTACAGCATCATCCGTCGGACCGAACATGGCTTATGCCTGGTCGACCAACGATGGCAATGTTGTGTCTGGAAATATGACCTTGACACCTACAGTCAATAGGGCAGGGACCTATGAATTAACAGTAACCAATACATCAACTGGATGTAGTTCAAGCGGAAGTATTACGGTTATAGAATTCATCAATACCCCAATGGCAGATTTCATGCAGAACATCGGTGGCGGATTGATTCAATTTACCGATAATTCGATAGGTAATCCGACCGCATTGGCTTGGGACTTTGGAGATGGTAATACATCAACAGAGCAGAACCCAATGCATGAGTATGATGCTGATGGTGATTACACAGTATGCCTGACCATAACCAATGAATGTGGGACAGATGAATTCTGTCAAATGGCTTCCATCATGGGCGTAACGAACTTAAGCTACATCGCACAGAAAGAAGATGTTCAATGCTATAGTGAAGACAATGGTTCTATCATTATTTTCCCTGCAGGCGGAACACCGAATTATGAAATTTCTTGGACAGGAAACGGTTTCATATCCAACAGTTATACAATTACAGACTTGAGACCAGGTAGTTACCACATGGTTCTGAGAGATGCACAGAACACGACCTTAGAAGAGACCTTCATTATCTCACAGCCGGATGTATTGACTCTTGCATATAGTGAAACTGAAGAAACGAATATTGGTGAAGCCGATGGAATCATCGATATTGAAATTGAAGGCGGTACAGGAATATATAATTATGAGTGGAGTAACGGCGCAGATACGGAAGATCTCTTCGACCTAGAAGAAGGAGAATATACTTGCGTTGTTACCGATGAAAATGGCTGTCAACTTTTGGTAGGACCAATCGTTGTCGAAGGCAAAGTATCGAGTACACTGAACCAGGACTTTGTCACCAACTTTGAAGTCTTCCCTAATCCAGCTTCTGATTACATTCAAGTTGTATTAGAGATGAGTACCAGACAAGATTTCGAATTATCCATTCGAAACATCATAGGTCAACGTATTCAAGTAAATAAATTCAATACCACCGAATTGAACACGGCTATTTCCGTGGATCATTTGGCAGGCGGAGTTTATTATATTGAATTACTGTTTACCGACAAACGTCTTGTAAAAAAGATTTTTGTAGAGTAATTATTAAATTAGTTTAGTAAAGTTTGAAACCTCAGCTCGTAGTAAGCTGGGGTTTCTTTTTTATATACCCCATAATCCACAAATGACCCCGGCGGGATCCCCTTACTTTAACCCAACCACCACGTCCTGACCCCAGCAGGGTCACACATCCGCAATCCAGTGCCCCAGCTCAAGGAGAGTCGTCATCACATAACCGACCCCAGCGGGGTCCCCTTTCTTTGGTCAATGGTCAAATAGAATGGTGAAATGTTTACCGACTCCAGCAGGGTCGCCCTTATGTTTGCCAAATAGAATGGTGAAAAGTATACCGACCCCAGCGGGATCCCCTTACGTTAAGCCAACCACTACGTCCTGACCCCAGCAGGGTCAAACATCCGCAAGCCAGTGCCCCAGCTCAAGGAAAGTCGTCATCACATAACCGACCCCAGCGGGGTCCCCTTTCTTTGGTCAATGGTCAAATAGAATGGTGAAATGTTTAC
>ENA-ORXT01003099-ORXT01003099.1-marine-metagenome-genome-assembly--contig:-NODE-3099-length-18798-cov-8.070402_pt1 | contig 18798 bp, 17 predicted proteins | sample MGYA00237868_ERZ511482 | MGnify/ENA metagenome assembly ERZ511482 | reverse complement strand
ACTGGCCTTTGAGCTGGCCGTCCCCGCCCGCTACGGCGATGCGCTGATGCGGCGGCTGATGGAGGCGGGCGAGGAATACGGCGTCGTCCCCTACGGCACCGAAGCGCTCGGCGTGATGCGGATCGAGAAGGGGCACGCGGCGGGCAACGAGCTGAACGGCACGACCACGGCGCTCAATCTCGGGCTGGGGCGGATGGTCTCGACGAAGAAGGACAGTATCGGCGCGGTCCTCTCCCGGCGCGAGGGGATGAACGGGGCGGATGTGCTCCGCCTCGTCGGCATCCGGCCCGTCGACCCGGACGCGCGAGTCACCGCCGGGGGGCACCTGATGAACGCGGACGGGCCGGTCGGTGCGGCCCACGACCAGGGATACGTCACTTCGGCGGCGTATTCGCCCACACTGGGCAGCATGATCGGGCTGGCCTTCCTCAAAGGCGGCCACGAGCGGGAGGGCGAGCGGATGCGCCTCGTCTCGCCGCTCACGGATCTCACCGTGGATGTCGAGATCGCCTCGCCCCATTTCGTCGACCCCGAAGGAGGGCGCCAGCGTGCATGACCTCATCGCCATCACCGCCCTCGGCGGAACGGAGCCGCGCATCGACAGCCATGGCGGCGTCACCTGCGCGGAGAGCCCGGGCACCGCTCTGGCCTTCCTCGCCGCCCGGTCGGGGCGCGAGGAGGAGGCGCAGACGGCCCTCGCCGGACTGATCGGGGAGGAGGCCCCCGGTGTGGCGCGCATGGCGGGGGGAGAGTTGCGCGCCTTCTGGACCGGGGCCGATCAATGGATGATCGAGGCGCCCTATCGCACCCACGAGGATATCGCCGCCACGGTCAAATCGGCAGTCGGCGATGCGGCGTCGGTCACGGAGCAGACGGACGGATGGGTCCGGTTCGACCTGAAAGGGGCAGGCGTCCTCGCCGTCCTCGAACTCCTGTGCATTCTCGATACGCGCCGAATGCAGCCCGGCGAGGCCAGCCGGACAGCGATCCACCACCTCGCATGCTTCGTCCTGTGCCAGGCCCCCGACCGCTTCACGATCTACGGCCCCCGAGCTTCCGCCGCCTCGCTCCACCATGCGATCCTGACGGCGATGCGTTCGGCGTTGTGAACGGAAGTCATGTCCCTTGTCATACCGCGACTTCCGCTGCGCGGCGCGATGCGCGGTATCCATCTATCGGATTTCGCTGAACCATGGACCCCGTGGTCAAGCCACGGGGTGACAGCGTAGAAACTCAGGCCCCCGCCCGCCGCACTCTTGCCGCATCGCTCACCAGCGCGGTGAGGCGGTAGAAGCCGTGGGCCATCTTGGTGAAGGGCGTGAGCAGAAAGAACGCCAACACCGCACCCAGATGCACGACCAGCAGCGCGGGCATCGCCCCCGTCGACCCCAGCGCGTAGAGCGCCAACCCCGTGAACCCCACGAATCCGAGCAGCGCGGTGAACGCCACCTCCCCGCCCCGCGCCCCCGTCGCCCCCAGCGCGGGGTCGGCCTTGCGCTTGAGGTCCAGCAGCCAGACGCAGCCGAGGACCAGCAGCACTCCGCCGGGGATGCCGAGCAGTTTCGGGATGGAGAACAGGCCGTAGGGCGCGGGCCTGTCGAACACGTAATGCAGCACCGTCCCCGAACTCGTGGAGGCGAAGCACAGGAGGAACCCGACCATCACTGCCTGATGCGCGAGGCGGCGGGCGTGGGTGAAGCGGTCCTCGTCCTCGAAATTGCACCCGTCCCCGTGCCCGCCCGACAGGTTGCGCATGGATGCCGCCGCGCGGCAGGCGGCAACCACGTCCGACCAGCGCAGATCGCCCCCCGCCGTCTCGCGCCAGTAGCGGCGCAGGCTGACGCCGATGCTGGCCAGCGGGAAGAGGAAGGCGGGGGCGAAGATCGCGACCATGAGGGTGTGCGACATCACGGCGTAGAACCCCTCGCCCCCCGCCGATCCTATCGCCCGCACCGCCCAGAGCAGCAATGCGAACCCCGCGACCACCGCCAGCGCGATGGCCATCCCGTTCTTCTGGAACGCCCGCGCCGCCCCGCTCGGAAAGGCGTATTCCTCCCAGCTTTCGTGCCGCACGTTGGCCAGCGCCTGCGGCAGGTTGATCGCGAATTCGTGCGGCGCGGTGTACTGGCACGCGTGGTAGCAGCCCCGGCAGTTGTGGCACAGATTCGCCAGTTGCGTCATGTCGCCATCGCTGAACGCCCGGTGCGCGTGGAGCGCGGGGAAGACGGAGCAATAGCCCTCGCAATAGCGGCAGGCATTGCAGATCTGCGCCTGTCGCCGGGCTTCCTCCAGAAAATCAGCTTGCATGGGCGGCGGCCTCCCTGCCCGCGATGCGTCCGAAGACGGTGCCGATGGTCATGCCGAATCCGGCGAGGTAGCCCTGCCCGAGGATCGACCCCGCCATCGTCTCCCCCGCCGCCCAGAGGTTGCCGACGGGGCGGTTGCCGATGCTGCATTGCGCCGTGTCGTCGATCTTCAGCCCCAGATAGGTGAAGGTGACGCCGGTGCGCAGGGTGTAGCCGTAGAAGGGCGGCTCCGAGATGGGCCGCGCCCAGTTGGTCTTCGGCGGCTCCAGCCCGGTCGTCGTCACGCCGTCCAGTTCGGTCGGGTGGAAGGCGGAGGTATCGCCGCAGGCCGCGTTGAATTCTTCGACCGTCGCGCGCAGGCGGTCGGGGGGGAGGCCCATGGCGGTCGCCAGTTCTTCCAGCGTGTCCGCTTTAATCGGTGGAAAGACCGACGGCATGAACAGGTCCAGCGATTTCGCGTCGATGACGACGTAGCCGATCTGGTCCGGCTGCGCGGCGACCAGACGGCCCCAGATGGCGTAGCGCTTGGGCCACACGTCCTCGCCCTCGTCGTAGAACCGCTCGGCATCCTTGTTCACCACGATCGAGAACGGCACGCAGTCGAGCCGCGTGACGATGCCGCCGTCGAATTTCGGCGCGCGACCGTCGATGGCCACCGCGTGGCACTGGGTCGGGTCGCCCACCTGCTCGACGCCCTGCTCCAGCAGGTCGGCCAGCACGACGCCGCGATTGTAGGGCGTGCCCCGGATCAGAAAGTTCCTCGCCGCCGGTCCCCACGCCCGCGCCAGCCAGTCGGTATCGGCCTGAAACCCTCCCGCCGCCACGATCACGGCTTTGGGTGCGATGCGATGCGCGGCGCCCTCGTGGGTGTAGTCGAGATGGGCGATACGGTCGTCATCCACCTCCAGATGCGTGACGGGCGCGTCGTAGCGGACGTCCACCCCCAACCCCGCCGCCGTGCGGTAATACGCGTTCACCAATCCCTTGCCCCCGCCGAGAAAGAACGCGTTGGTTCGGGCGAGCGACAGCGTGCCGGAGAGGGGCGGCTGGAACCGTACGCCGCGTTCCTGCATCCACGGCAAACACTCTTCGGACGTGCGGATAGCCAGCTTCGCGAGTTCCGTATCGGTCCTGCCCCCGGTGACTTTCAGCAGGTCGTCGAGGTATTCGTCTTCCTCGTAACTGCCCGTCAGCGGACCCAGGGGACCGCGATGCATGCAGCGGAAATTGCGGGTATGGCGCGAGTTGCCGCCGCGATAGGCCTTGGGCGCGGCCTCCAGCACGATGACCCGCGCGCCCGTCTCGGCGGCCGTGATCGCCGCGCAGAGTGCCGCGTTGCCGCCGCCGATGACGGCGATGTCGTACTGTTCGGTCATGCAGGCCCCTCTTCGCGACCACGCTGGCGCATCGCGATTGATTTGACCATTGCCGGTTATTCGACGATTATTGCGCCATGCGCATGGATTTCGATTTCATCGACCTCGAAGCCTTTCTCGCGGTGAAGGAGACCGGCTCCTTCCTGCGCGCCGCCGAGCGGCTGAACCTGTCGCAATCGGCCATCACCCGGCGCATCCAGAAACTGGAATCCGCGCTCGATTCCCGCCTGTTCGAGCGTACGACCCGCGCCGTCAAGCCGACCCTTGCCGCGAAACGGCTGAAAGCCCGCGCCGAGGCGATCCTCGACGAGGCGCGGGAAACGACGCGGGGGATGCGCGACGAGAGCGTGGCCCTGCTGCACCGGCGCGGCACGGTCGTGACGGTCGCGGTGGTGCCGACGGTGGTGGCGCCCCTGCTGGCGCCCGCGCTGGTCGATTTCCGGGCGCGAGGGCACACCGCGCGCATCGCCCTGTGCGATGGCGGGGCCAATGACGTGGGCGAGGCGGTGGCGCAGGGGGAGGTCGATTTCGGCATCTGCTCGATCCCCGCGCTGGAGGCGAACACGGCGTTCGAGCCTTTGTTCGACGACCCCATGATGCTGGCCATGCCCGCCGGACATGCGCTGGCGGCGCGCGGGGCGATCCGCTGGACCGATCTGGCGCGCGAGGCGCTGATCCTGCCCGCCCGGGGCACCGGCAACCGCCTGCTCATCGACGATGCGATGGCCCGCGCGCGGCTGTCCCTCGAATGGACCTATACGGCGGAGCGGTCGGCCACGGGGCTGGCCCTCGTCGGCGCGGGGGTCGGTGTCGCCCTCCTCCCGCGCTCGTCCCTGAACGGGACGGCGGGCATCGTCTTTCGCCCGATGACGGCGCCGGAGATCGTGCGCCCCGTCGGCCTGCTCACCCGCATCGGCCAGCGCGACGGGGCGGACGCATCGGCCCTGAAGCGGGCGATCCGAACGGCGGCGGTTCTCCGCTGAGGTCGGCTGTGCGAATCGTGACGGCGGACGGTAGTATCACGCGAGCGACACCGGACCCGATCCGGGACCGGCTCGCCACGGAGAATGCCCCTGCATCGAGCACGGGGCGGGGACGCAAGCCCTACCCCCCGTAGGACCCCCGCGCCGTCCCCGCGCCGCCGAAACCGCCGCGCGAGGCGGCCATGGCGCGGGTCATGGGGGCGCGGCCCTGCGTCGCGGGCGGGCGATTGAACTGACCCGCGCCGAGCTGCGCCTTGCCCGAATTGCCGCCGAAGGTGCTGGTCCCCGCCGCGTTGGTGAAGCGACCGTTTGCGGTGCGGTACATCGGCTGCGACGCCGCCATGCCACCCATGCCCCGGCTCATCATGCTGCCCATGAGGTACCCGGCGAGAAGCGGCATGAAGATGCCGCCCGATCCGCCCGCCGCCTGCGTCTCCTCCGACCCGCAGGCGCCCGCCCCGTGCTGCTCCTCGCAGACGGTCAGGCTGTCGTAGCGGGGCGCGGATTCGACGTGCAGCGTCTGCGCCTCGGCCACCGCCGTCCTGCATTCCTCGACCGAGAACAGGCCGTCGCTTTCGGCGGCCTCGACGCAGCTTGGCAGGTCCGGGAAGGCCTGCGCGTCGATCTGCTCCTCGGCGCTGCACCCGGCGAGGGTGAAGGCGGTTGCGCCGAGAATGCTCAGGGCGACTTTCTGTGAACGGCGTCTCATGGCGTATTCCTCCTGCGTATTCTATAGGCAATTTCAGCCGCGAATGAAATGGGGCTTGAAGCGCGACAGGTCCTGCGTGATGCGCGAGCGGTCCTCGCGGATGCCCATCCCGGCGCATTCGGTCCCCACGATCCACGCGCCGATGACGGGGCGAAAGCCGCCGAATTCCGGTAACGGGGCATAGCCCTGCACGATCGTCGGATGCTGGGCGTATTCGGTGTTCGTCGCCGCCTCGCTGACCGCGCCGTTCTCCACGATCGTCACCGAAGCCCCCTCGCGGGAGAAGACCGGCTTGGTCACGTGCCCCGCGCGCAGGGCATCCATGGAGCGGGCGAAGGCGTCCGCCACCTCGGGCGCGGGCGCTCCCCGCCCGGCCATCGCGTCGGCCACGTCCGCCTCGAAGAACGCGGGCAAGAGGTTCGGGTGCCCCTCGAACATCCGCCACAGGACGGGCAGGAGGCCCTTGTTCGACAATACCGCTTTCCACGCCGGTTCGATCATCAGGCATTGCGCGCCCCGGATGCGGTCGGCGTATTCGTCGCGCAGCAGGTCCTCCCACGGGTAGAGCTTGAACAGCGTCCCGATGACCCGATCCTCGTGGTCGACGAACTGGCCTTCCTCGCTCAACCCGATCCGTTCGAGGTCGGAGTAATGCGCGCCCAAACCCGCCTCGCGCGCCGCCCAGGCCATGCATTCGACGGTGGCGTAATCCTCCGGATTGCCCCCCACGGCAGTGAAATGCAGGTCGCTGCCCGGGGCGAAGAGCGCACCGTACCGCTCGACCAATGCCTCGTGGATGCCGTTGAACTGATCGTCGCCCTCCTCCAGAACGCCCGCCTCCAGCTGGCTCTCCAGCCATTTCCACTGGAACGACGCGCTTTCGTACAGGGAAGTCGGGGTGTCGGCATTGTATTCGAGCATCTTCGCCGGACCGGTACCGTCATAGGCGAAATCGAAGCGGCCGTAGATTTCGGGATGCTCCCGCGCCCAGCTTTCGGCCACCATGTCGCGATGCGCCTCGGGGATGCACAGCCGCTCGATCAGTTCTTCGCTCGCGACGATCCCGGCCACCGCCTCGCGGCACATGCCGTGCAGTTCGGTCGCGGGATCCTCGATATCGGTCTCGACCTGCGCGAGGGTGAAGCGGTAGGCGGAGGTTTCGTCCCAATACGGCTCGCCATGCATGTCGGCGAAGGTGAAGCCCAGTTCCTGCGCTTCCGCCCGCCAGTCCGGTCGCTCCGGTAACGTGATTTTCTGCATGGCCCCGATCCGCCGTTGAACGCGTCCCTCGACACATGGGGTTTCGCAGGCCGAATGAAAGGGACAGGACGCCGCGTGGGCTTGTCTGTCACCCCAGAACCCGCGCGTAATCGCTGACCAGCAGGCGGTCGGGCGCCGTGTCCTCCTCGATATCGGCGAAGCGGCCGATGGGTTCGCGGAAGATGTTGTCCGTCTCGTCGTCGTTGACGGTCGAGACCTCGCCGATCAGCACGTCGCCGCCCTCGCCCCAGAAGGCGTGCCAGTCGCCGGGGCGCAACGTCACGCTCTCGCCGGGGGCGAGTTGCAGCTTTTCGCCCGGGGCGTAGGCGCGGCGGACGCCGTCGCAGCATACCGTGCCGCCCCGGTCCTCGGCAAAGCCGCCCCGGTCGTCGGATCCGAACAGTTCCACCACCAGCGTCGCCCCGCCCCGGTTGATGATGTCCTCGGCCTTCAGCACATGCGTATGCATCGGCGAAAGCTGATCCTGCCGCGAAATCAGCAACTTCTCGGCATAGCACATGCCGCCCCCCTCGCGCAGGTCGGAGAGGAGGCCGTTGCGCAGGGTGAAGAGGAACAGGCCCATCCGGTCGAACTCCCCCGCGCCGTAATCGGTGACGTCCCAGCCGCAGCGGGCATCGATGACGTGGCGCGCGTCGCCCGCACGGGCGGCGAATTCCTGCGGCGTCCAGAAGGCGAAGGGCGGGAGGGCGAAGCCGTGGGCGCGGATCGTCTCGACGCCCTCGGCCACGATGTCGTTGATGCGCGAGCGTTTCATGCGGTTTCCTTTTCTCGGTTCAGGAATTCGATCGCCGTGGCGGCGGTCCGGATGAAGGTGCCCCGGTCGTTCAGACGCATGATCTCCTGCACCCGGCCCCGCATGTCGTCCATCGCGCGTTCCTCCATGCCACGGCCAGCGTCGTCTCGGGGTCGAACCAGCGCACGCGGCCCGGTTGCGGTGCGAAGGTTACGTATTGTCCGGAACATGGCCCCTTCCACGGCGCAAGTCACCAGAAGATGCGCGCCCGGCGGCTCGGCCGCTTTCGCCGTCGCGGATCAGACCGCGATCATCAGGCGCAAGGCGTCGTAGATCGCGGCATGGGTGTTGCGGGCCGAAACGGCATCGCCGATGCGGAAGAGGCGGAAGGTGCCGCCCGGATTGCGCTCCATCGTCTGCGGCTCGCCCGCGAGGAAGGCCGCGTGATCGACCGCTCCGCCATTGGACGACAGCGGACGCAGGGACAGGTAGAGGTCGTCGAGCGGCATGGTGCCGTAGTTCACGACGACGCGGTCGTACTCGGCCCGGGTCGTCCGGTCGGAATAATCGGTGCCGACGGTCGCGCGCATCCGGTTCCCGACCCGCTCGACCCCGAGCAGACGCTTCGTCACCGTGAACGTCACCTCCTCGCGTTGCAGCGCACGCATGTAGGGGACGAGGTTCATGGCCATCACTTCGGGCGCGAAGGTGCGGTCGGGGGTCATGATCTCGACCGTGCAGCCCGCATCGACGGCCATCTCGGCGGCCTGCAATCCGCTATGGTCGCCCGCCTCGTCGTAGATCAGCACCGACCCGGCGGGCTTGACGTCGCCCGACAGGATATCCCACGCCGAGACCACGCCGTCCGGGTCGTCGCCCTCGTAGAGCGTCGTATTAGCCATGCCCCCCGTCGCGATGACCACCACGTCGGGCGCCTCGGCGGTGATGTCGGCCTCTTCGACATAGACGCTATAGCGCAGGTCGACCCCCACCGCCTCGCATTGGGCCACGCGCCAGTCGATTATCTGCATCATCTCGGCCCGCCGTTTCGAGCGGGCCGTCAGCAGGATCTGCCCGCCCGCCTTGGCCCCCGCCTCGAAGACGACCACCTCGTGCCCCCGCGCCCCGGCCACCCGCGCGGCCTCCAGCCCGGCGGGACCGGCGCCGACCACGACGACCTTGCGGCGCGTCTCCCCGCGTTGAATCGTCTGCGGCATCGACAACTCGCGCCCGGTGGCGGGGTTGTGGATACAGAGCGCCTCGCCGCCCTGATAGATGCGATCGAGGCAGTAATTCGCGCCGACGCAGGGGCGGATATCGTGTTCCCTCCCCTCCATGATCTTGCGCAGGATATGCGGGTCGGCCATATGCGCGCGGGTCATGCCGACCATGTCGAGCAACCCCGAGGCGATGGCGTGTCGGGCGGTGGCGACGTCCTGAATCTTCGCGGCGTGGAAGGTGGGCATGCCCGTCGCGCGGCGCACTTCTCCGGCGAAATCGAGATGCGGGGCGGAGCGCATCCCCTGGATCGGGATCACGTCGGTCATCGCCGGGTCGGTATGGATGCGGCCCCGGATCACGTTGAGGAAATCGACCTGTCCGGTATCGCGCAAGCGCTTCGATATCTCGATGCCCTCTTCGGCCGTGATGCCCCCCGCCTGCGTCTCGTCGGCGGTGTAGCGCAGGCCGACGATGAACTCGGCGCCGACCCGATTGCGGATCGCGGCCAGCACGTCCGTGGTGAAGCGCAGGCGGTTCTCGATGGTATCCGCGCCATAGGGACCGTCCAGCTTGTTGGACAGCGGCGACCAGAACTGATCCATCAGGTGGCCGTAGGCCTGTATCTCGATCCCGTCCATCCCGCCCGCCTGCATCCGTTCGGCGGCGGTCGCGTAATCCTCGATCACGCGCTCGATGTCCCAGTCCTCCATCATCTTCGGGAACGCCCGATGCGCGGGTTCGCGGTGCGGCCCGGCGGAGACGGAGGGCAGCCAGTCGCCCTTGTTCCAGTTGGTGCGCCGGCCCAGATGCGTCAGCTGGATCATCGCCGCGCAGCCGTGTTCGTGCAGCGCATCGGTCAGTTCGCGGATCCACGGCACCACCTCGTCGCGATAGGCGAGGATATTGTTGAAGACCGGCGGACTGTCGCGCGATACCGCCGCCGACCCCGCCGTCATGGCCAGCGCGACGCCGCCCTTCGCGCGCTCCTCGTGATAGGCGCGGTAACGGGCCTTCGGCATCCCGTCCTCGGGATAGGCGGGTTCGTGGCTGGTGGTCATCACCCGGTTCTTCAGCGTCAGGTGTTTCAGCTGGTAGGGTTGCAGCAGCGGGTCGGCGGAAGGGGAAGCGTCGGCCATGGGAGCGCCTTTCAGCAATCGAGGACGATATCGGTCAGGGGGCGGCTGACGCAGGGGAGGATGAAGCCGCGGTCGATCTCCCGCTGGCGAATGCCCCCTTCATGCGCCATCGTCACCTCGCCCGAATGCTTGAACGTCTTGCACGTCCCGCACATCCCCCGCGCGCAGGAGGATGGCAGGGGCAGACCCGCCAGCTTGACGGCGGCGAGGATCGACATCGTTTCGGCGCAGTCGAACGTGGTCCCCGACCGCGCGAAGGTGACGGAGCGGGTGCGCACATCCGCCCCCGTCGCGGTTTCCTCGGGCGGAGAGGAGAAATCGAAGCTTTCCTCGCCGTAGCGGTCGGCGGGGACGCCCGCGTCCCGTGTCGCGGCGCGCACCATCTCCATGAAAGCGCGGGGACCGCAGCACAGGACCGTGCGCTCGGCAAGGTCGGGGACGATGCGGGCAAGCGCCGCGCCGTCGGGCCGCGCCGCGTTCGGCCCACGCGTGGTCAGGGCGACGGGGGAGAAGCGCGGCAACCGGCGGGCGAGGCGGGCGAGTTCGTGCCTCGCGATCAGGTCGGCGTCGGTCGGCGCGACCTGTACCAGCACGGCGTCCAGATCGATCCCCCGGTCGGCGGCGGTGCGCAGGATGGAGAGCATCGGCGTCACCCCGCTCCCCGCCGCGATCAGGGCGTAGGACGGCCCGGGAAAGGCGGCGGGACCGAAACGCCCCGACGGTCCCAGCGCCTCGATCTCTCCCCCCGGCCCGAGCGTATCGTGCAGATGCGCCGACCCCGGCCCCGCCTGTCGCTTGACCGTGATCTCGATCCCCCCGTCCCGCGCCGCCGAAGACGCGATGGTATAGCACCGCTCGATCCTGCCTTCCGGGGTGTCGATCCGGAATGTCATGAACTGCCCCGGATCGTGCTCCACCCGGCTGCCATCGGCGGGGACGAGCAGCAGCGTGCGCATGTCCGGCGTCTCGCTCCACGCCGCGTGGCAGACGAGCCTGCCCCAGCGGTCGGGCGGGAACCGTCGCCGCCGCCGCGCACCCCAGTCGGCCAGATCGACCTCCGTCACGCCCCGTACCCGTTCGCCCGCATCCGCTCGACATACCACGTCGAGAACTCGTCCAGCGCGCGCTCGGTATAGGGGGAGTAGGGGCCGGGGCGATACCCGGCGGAGGACACCCCGCGATGCGCCAGCGCGACGAGGTTCGCGTCCTCGGCGTTGGTCGTCTTCCACACGGCGGTCAGGGTGTCGAGGTCGTAATCCTCCCCCTCCACCGCATCGGCGTTCACCAGCCATTTGGTGCGGACCAGCGTGCGGTCGGGGGCGAGGGGATAGGCGGCGAAGACGACCGCATGGTCCGACATGACGTGATTCCACGAGTTGATCCCCCACAGATGTACGTCGCCCATCCACGGCTTGCCGGCCTGTCCCAGCGGTATCTGCACGGCGGCGCGGGTGTCGGGCGTCTGGCTCTCGCCGACCCCGGCGATGATGAGGCGCTGGGTGCGGAAATTGGTCGGCCAGCCGACGGTATGCTCGACCGCCGCATGGTCCATCCCCTCCTCGTCCCAGTAGGTGCCGTAGCGGGCATAGGCATCGAGCAGCGCATTCGCCTCCGATTTCTCCGTCTCCGTCAGCCCCTCGGGGTCGTAGCCGAAATCGGCGGCATGGAAGGACAGACTGAGCTGCGGATGGTTCGACGCGCAGTGGTAGCACTCGCGATTGTTCTCCATCGTCAGCTTCCAGTTCCCCTCCTCGATCACGTCCTGTTCGTAGGCGATGCGGGCATTGCGCAGGTCGTAGGCGGCAAGGCGCGGCTCCATCACCGCCGCCAACTCTCCGATATCGGCGGGCGGGTCGTCCGACAGGCAGGCATAGAGGATGCCCCCCACGTCGCGCAGGGCCACGGGCTTCAGGTGGTGCAGCGACCGGTCGAAACCCGTCCCCATATGCGGCGCGAGCGCCAGCGCCCCGTCGAGGTCGTAGGTCCACTGGTGATACGGACAGACCAGCTTGCCCACCACCGACCGGCCCGGCGGCACGAGGCGCGAGCCGCGATGCGAGCAGACGTTGTGGAACGCGCGCAGTTCGTCGTCGTCGCCCCGCACCACCACGACCGAAGACGGCCCGACCTCCACCGCGATCACGTCGCCCGCTTCCGGCACGTCGCAGGTGACGCCGATGGCGATCCAGTGCCGCCCGAAAATCGCCTCGCAATCGGCACGCCACGCGGCATCCGACGTATAGAGCGGCGCAGGCAGGCAATGCCCGGCCCGGCGCGCGGCGAGGAGGGCGGCGACGCTGCCTTCGGGGTGCGGTGACGTGTCGAGCATGGGTGCCTCTCCCGGTGTCCTGTCGAATAAGCCACCCGAGACGATGCGCCCGAAGGCGAGAGGTGGCAACCGGAAATCGGGTGGCCCTCTTCTCACCAAGACAGCCGTCACTCCGACGCAGGCCGGAGTCCATTTCTCCGCATGGCCAAACGGTCAATCTCCCTTGCAGAGGGTGCGAAAAGCACCGTTTCGCCAATGTTTCCCGAAATCTCGACATTCGGACCTGCTAATAGATGGACACCCCGCCTGCGCGGGGTATGACGGCGGTTCCGGCGACCCGTCAGGATACCAGCGGCGCGATGAATCGCCCCTGAAACCACAGGATCGACGGATAGGCGGCGAGCCATGTCCAGAAGAACCGATTGAGACCGAACGTCACCGCATTGGCGAGATGGAACAGCGCTGCGAGCGCGAGGCCGACGGCCAGCAGGGCCGGATGCAGCAGCGTCGCGGGGAAGGCGACCTCGAAGACCATCACGGCCCATGACATCGCAAGCAGAAGGCGCGGACGACCGGCCAGCGTGCGCAGGTTCTCGCTCACCGGATAGGCCGAGAAGGCGAAGACGTCGCGCAGCGCGTGGCCACTGCGCCAGTCCGGCTCGACGATCTTGACGAGGCCGGAGATCAGATAGGAGAGGACGAGCTGTACCGCGAGATAGCCGAGCGCGATTTCCCGCCACGTCTCGGTCGGCGCGAAGTGACTCGTGCACAGACAGAACAGGATCAGCAGGCCCATCCGGTCGCTGCCCCCGTTATACGGACCCGCGAAGCGATGCAGCACCGGCAGGCTCGACACCGCGAGACCGGCGAGCGCCCACGGGCTGTGAATGCCGAGGAGGAGCGCCGCGCACAGGAGCACGCGCGGCGCGAACAGCCACCGCTCGCCCCGCCCGGCGCTCAGGTGTTCGAGGCCCTGTTGCAGCCACGCGAGGGCGAGGAGGATTTCGGTCGCCCGCTGCGCCGCCTCGAAACTCACCGCAGGGACCGGGGCGGGGAAACGTAGGCGATTTCGGTCGTCGGCACCTCGCCCTCCCGGCCGACGAGGACGATGCGGAAGCGGAAGAAGCCGGGGCCGGGGCCGAGCGTGGCGGCGATGCGGGCGGCGATCTCGTCGGCGCCGTGCCGCGTCGGGGTTTCGAGCAGGCGTTCGGCGCAACTGACGAGGAAGAGCGTCTCGTTCCAGACCGGGTTCCAGAACAGCCGCCGCAGGATGGCGCCGGGGGACAGGCGGGGCGGGCGGGGGCGGAACTCGTGCCACCGCGCGGGGGCATCGGCGGCGGAGACCATGCGCGCCACCTCGATCCGGGGCGAGGCGGTGACGATGTCGAAGAACCGCCACGAGGGGATGAGGGCCGGGACGAGGAGGGAGAGGTTGCGCAGCATGGCGCATCATCCGCCGCCGGGCGTTAACCCTTTGCTAACGGGGCGGGGGCTTGTGGGAGCGTTCGTCACCCCGCGACTTCCACTGCATGGCGCGACCTGCGGGGTCCATCTCGCAGCATCCCTCGACGTCCGTTCGGTCAGAAATCTCGCCGCCAGTGCTCGCGGAAACATGGACCCCGTGGTCAAGCCACGGGGTGACGGTTTATAGTGGCAGGAGTGACAACCAAGGAGCGACACCATGGACCCCTGCGACCTGAGCGCCGTGGAGGCGCGGCGGATGATCGGGGCCAAGGCCCTGTCGCCCGTCGAGCTGATGCAAAGCTGTCTCGACCGGATCGAGGCGACGAACGGCACGCTGAACGCCATCGTCACGCTGGACGGTGAGGGCGCGCTGGCCACGGCGCGCGAGGCGGAGCGGGCGGTGATGGCGGGGGCGGCGCTCGGGCGGCTGCACGGCCTGCCCGTGGCCGTCAAGGACGGCAGCGACACCGCCGGGATGCGCACCACCCACGGCTCGCTGATCTACGCGGATCACGTCCCCGAAGCCGACGATGCGGGGGTCGCGCGGCTGCGCGGTGCGGGGGCGATTCCCTTCGCCAAGACCAACATGCCCGAATTCGGGGCGGGGGCGAACACGGTCAACCGCGTCTTCGGCGCGACCGGCAACCCCTTCGACCCCGTCAAGACCAGCGCGGGGTCGTCGGGCGGGTCGGCGGCGGCGCTGGCGGCGGGGATGTGCCCGCTGGCCACGGGGTCGGACTACGGCGGATCGCTGCGGACCCCGGCGGCGTTCTGCGGGGTCGCGGGGTTCCGACCCTCCTTCGGCGTGGCCCCCGCGCCCGATACCGCCTCGTTCCTCAGCCCGTGGGGCGTGCACGGGCCGATGGGGCGCAGCACCGCCGATGCCGCGCTTCTGCTGTCGGCACAGGCGGCCCACGACCCGCGCGACCCGTTCTCGCATCCGGGCGTCGCGGCCCTCGCCGACCCTATCCCCGCCGCCGATCTGGGCACCCTGCGCATCGCCCGGTCCGCCGATCTGGGCTGCTGCCCCGTCGCGCGGGAGGTCGCGGCGCTGTTCGAGGAGCGGGTGACGGGCGCGGTCGGCTCGACCGATGCGACCCCCGATTTCGGCCCGGTGCATGACGTGTTCGAGATCACGCGCGGCATCGCCTTCCTGTCGAGCCATCACGAACGGCTCAAGACACAGCGCGCCCTGCTCGACCGCAACGTCATCGACAATTGCGAGCGCGGGCTGGCCTTCACCGCCGCCGACGTGGCCTGGGCGCATCGCGAGCAGGCGGCGCTCCATCGCCGGTTCCACGCGTTCTTCGAGGAGTACGACGTGCTGCTGGCCCCCGCCGCCGCCGTCCCGCCCTTCCCCCATGCACAGCTTTTCGTGGAGGAGATCGACGGGGTGGCGATGCCGACCTACATGCGGTGGCTGGCGCTGTGCTATGCGCCGACCATGGCCTTCGCGACCGCCGCCGCCATCCCCTGCGGCGTGGATGCGGGGGGGATGCCCTTCGGCATTCAGGTCATCGGGCGCAAGGGCAGCGACCGCACGGTCCTCGCCGCCGCCCTCGCGCTGGAGGCCCGCTTCGCCGAAAGCCCCGCGACCGCCCGCCCGGTGCCGGATCTGGCGCGGCTGGCCTGCTGATCCCGCCGCGCAAAACCGCTATGATGCCCCCCGACCCCAGCGATTCGGAACACCCCATGAGCGACGACGACACCCCGGTCCATCTCAGCGAAGACGCCGACACCGGCGACCGGTTCCTCGTCTACGGCACGGACAAGGGGCTGGCCCTCGATATCCGCTACGAGGGCGATACGCTGTGGATGACCCAAGGGCAGATCGGGGAACTCTTCGGGCGCAACGTCTCGACCATATCGCGCCATATCGCCAATATCTTCGCCGAAGGGGAGCTGGACGAAGAGACTTCTTTGCAGAAAATGCAAACAACTACCGGGCGACCCTCCGTCGCCTACACCCTCGACGTCGTCATCTCGGTCGGCTACCGCGTCTCCTCGGCTCAGGCGACGGTTTTCCGCCGCTGGTCGACGGGCATCCTCGTGCAATTCGCGAAACAGGGCTTCGTCGTCGACGCCCCGCGCCTCAAGGAGCCGGACAACGCGGGCCGCATCGCCGAACTGCGCGCGATCATCCGCGATATCCGGTCGGACGAGGCGAACGTCTACCGCGAACTGCGCCTCATCTGCTCGATGTGTCAGGATTACGAGGGGTCGTCGCAAGCGGCGCGGGCGTTCTATCCGACGATGCAGGCAAAACTGGTCTACGCCGTCACGTCGCATACCCCGTCCGAGATCGTGCGCGGGCGGGTCGATGCCACTTCCGACACCATGGGCCTGACGACCTGGCCGAACGACAATATCCGCAAGGCGGATGTTTCGGTGTCGAAGAACTACCTCTCCGAGGGCGAGGTGCAGGAGCTGAACCGCCTGACGAACATCCTGCTCGACGTGTTCGAGGACCAGTTGCAGCAGGGGCGGCTCGTGGTCATGGACGACGCGATGCGACTGCTCGACGATCAGCTCAAGGGGCTGGGCCGCGCGATCCTGACGGGCGGCGGTTCCGTCTCCTCCGCCGATGCGCGGCGGTTCGCGGAAGGGGAATACGCGGGGTTCGCGGAGCGGCGCAAGCTGGCGCGGCATCGCGAGGCAGATACGGGGATTGCGGCGCTGACGGCGGAGGCGCGGAAACTGCCGAAGGGGCGGGGGAAGCGGGCGAAGAAGTAGGGGCGTAGACCTTTCCCAGTCACCCCGCGACTTCCGCTGCGCGGCGCAATGCGCGGGGTCCACGTTTCCACAAGTACATGCGACAAGGTTTGCGAGACGAACGACGTCAAGATATGCGGAACCATGGACCCCGTGGTCGAGCCACGGGGTGACGGTGCCTGCGTTTCAAACCCCGCTCTCCGTCCTCACCGCGAACCCGTGCCCCCGCAGCGCGCCGACGATCTCGCGCACATGCGCCATGTCGCGCGCCTCGATCACCACGTCGAGTTCGGCCTGTTTCAGCGCCACCGTCTGCATCATCCGCTGGTGGATCACCTCCACCACGTTCGCCCCGCTGTCGCCGATGATGCCGGCGATGGCGGCGAGCTGGCCCGGCGTGTCGTCGATGTCGAAGATCAGGCGCGTGATGCGCCCGTCGCGGACCAGCCCGCGCAGGATCAGCGTCGAGAGCATGCGCGAATCGATATTGCCGCCGCAGACGACCAGCCCTACCCTGCGCCCGCGAAAGGCGTCGAGGTCGTTCTTGATGACCGCCAGCCCCGCCCCGGGCGCGCCCTCGGCCACCAGTTTCTCGTGCGAGAGCAGGTCGAACACCGCCGCCTCGATCTCGCCCTCCGTCGCCGTGTCGATGCGGTCCACGTGCTGGCGGATAAGGGCGAGGTTGGCCGCGGACGGCGCGCGGACGGCGATGCCTTCGGCCAGCGTCCCGCCGGTTCCCCGCGGCGCGTGTCCCTCGAAGCCCGCCTTCACCGCGTCGAACGCCGCCGCCTGCGCGCCGACGATCTCGATCCCCGGTTTCATCGCCCGCGCCGCCACCGCCATCCCCGCGATCAGCCCGCCGCCGCCGACCGGCACGACGATGGTGTCCAGATCCGGCTCCTGCTCCAGCATCTCGATCGCGACCGTCCCCTGCCCCGCCACGACCACCGGATCGTCGAACGGATGGATCAGCACCAGCCCGCGTTCCCGCGCCATATCCAGCGTGAACTGCACGCTCTCGTCGAAGCCGCTGCCGTGCAGCACGACCTGCGCGCCGAAATCACCGGTATGCTTGACCTTGATGAACGGCGTCCCCTTGGGCATCACGATGGTCGAGGCGATGCCGAGCCGGGTCGCGTGATAGGCGACGCCCTGCGCATGGTTGCCCGCGCTGCACGCGATCACCCCCGCCGCGCGCTCCTCGTCGGTGAGGGTCAGGAGCCGCGCCAGCGCCCCGCGCGCCTTGAAGGCATTGGTATGCTGGCGGTTCTCCAGCTTGAGATACAGGTCGATCCCGAGTTGCAGCGACAACCGCGTGGCGCGCACCGTCGGCGTGCGGATGGTCGCGTCGGCGATGGCCGCGTGGGTTTCGCGGATCAGGTCGTAGGTGACGCCGGAGGTGAGCGTCATGTCGTGCCGAGCAGCAGCGGGAAATCGTCCACCACCAGCGGCGCGCCATCGGCCAGCGTCACATCCGGGAAGGGCGGCGAGGTGACGATCCCCTCGCGCCGCACGAACCGCGCCCCTTCGCCGAGCAGACGCAGCGAGAACGCCCGCCTTTCCCGGGTCGCGCTGGTATTGGCGGGCGCGCCGTGGACCGTGCGATAGTCGAAGGCGATGGCGTCCCCCGGCTCGACCGCCCAGCCGACGATGTCGTAGGCGGCGCGGTCCCCGTCGATATCGGGCATCGCCTCCAGCCCGTCATCGGCGTTCAGCGGCGTGCCGTCGAAGCGCTGGGGCCGGTAGGACTTGCCCCAGAGATGCGAGCCGGAGACGAATTCGAGCGTCGTCTCGCGCGGCACGGGGTCGAGCGGTATCCACAGGCTCACGGTCTTCGGCCCGCCCGCGCAGTAATAGGGCGCGTCCTGATGCCAGGGCGTCGGCACCCCGGTCTCGGCCTCCTTGACCAGCACGTGTTCATGGAACAGGCGCACGGAGCGGCTGTTCATCAGCCGCGCGCCGATGGCGGCGGCGTCCGACTCGAAGATGAAGCGGCGGTATTCGTCGATGCGATCCCAGTTGCAGTAATCGACGAAGAAGCGCCCGCCCCCGTCCTCGCCGCGATAGATGCGGGCGTTCGGCGCGGGGTCGTCCCTGTTCGCCGCGATCCCCGCGCGCAGCGTCTCGACCCAGTCGGAGAACACCCCGCGCAGCACGGTCGCGCCGGTCCGGCTGAATTCCTCGACGGTGGCATCGTCCAGCGGGCTGTTCATGGCGGTCTCCCTCTTGGCGGTTCGCCGGACACGATACGCGGACGGGAGGCGCGGCGATACCTCTACGTCACGCCCTTGACCGCCAGATAGGCCGGATCGTCCCAGAGCCGCCCGTCCAGCACCGTCGCCAGCACGTCGACCGCCGCCACGACATCCTCCTCGTCCAGATAGAGCGGCGTGAAACCGAAGCGCATGAGATCCGGCTGGCGGAAATCGCCGATGACGCCGCGATCGATCAGCGCCTGCATCGCCGCATAGCCGTGCTCGCAGGCGAACGACACCTGCGACCCCCGCATCGCGCCATCGCGCGGACTGGCCAGCGTCAGGGCCGGACAGCGCGCCTCGACCTCCGCGATGAAGCGTTCGGACAGGGCCAGCGACGCGGCGCGAAGCTC
>ENA-ORXT01003098-ORXT01003098.1-marine-metagenome-genome-assembly--contig:-NODE-3098-length-18805-cov-7.264417_pt1 | contig 18805 bp, 10 predicted proteins | sample MGYA00237868_ERZ511482 | MGnify/ENA metagenome assembly ERZ511482 | reverse complement strand
TCTCAGCAGTAAATGCCCGAAGCGCATTAGCTCTTTCTCGGGCTGGCGTTTTTCTCCATGCAGGTTGTGCTTTATCAGCTGCTTTTAGTGCAGAAATGGCGTCGGCTTTTGTGGCATTGATGACAGTGCCTACGACTTTTTCATTTGCGGGATTTATTATTTTATCTATGGATTTTGATTTCGAATCTTTCCACGATCCATTGATATATAGACTAAAGTTTTTCATGTTCTAATTGTATTTAAAAAATTACCTTCCCATCCATCCACCATCTACTAACATAATGCTACCGTTCATGTAAGCTGCTGCGTCAGAACATAAGAATACTATAGGCCCTGCAAAATCTTCAGGCTCACCCCATCTGCCTGCAGGAATTCTCGATAATATGGATGTTGATCTTTCAGGATTATTTCTGAGTGCTTCTGTATTGTCTGTGCTGATATAGCCAGGTGCAATGGCATTTACATTGATTCCTTTGCTTGCCCATTCGTTGGCAAATGCCATGGTCATCTGTCCTATAGCACCTTTACTAGCAGCATAACCTGGCACGGTGATTCCACCTTGATAAGTAAGAAGGGAAGCAGTAAAAACTATTTTGCCTGATCCTCGTCCAATCATTTCTTTGCCAAACTCTCTAGTTAATATGAATTGAGCACTTTGATTGACTTCTATGACTTTGTCCCACATCTCATCTGGGTGGTCGGCCGCTGGTGTACGTAATATTGTTCCTGCATTATTAACTAAGATATCTACCACAGGAAAATCAGTTTTTACTGATCCTATGAATTTGTAGAGTGCATCCCTATCACTAAAGTCACAGGCATATCCTTTGAATTTCTTTCCAGTTTCTAAAACCTCCTTTTCTACTTTACTGCCAGAACTCTCCAATGTAGCACTAACCCCAATAATATCTGCGCCAGCTTCTGCCAATGCTATCGCCATGGCTTTACCGATACCACGTTTGCAACCCGTGACAAGTGCAGTTTTGCCTTCAAGATTAAATTTATTTAATATGCTCATTTTTGTTTTCGTTACATTATTTAATAGTCGGAATTAAATATTCAATCCATCAACACATCATTATGTTTTCAATTCAACTTTGGCAATCTAGTAAAACTTTCATGCCATCAGGATTCTTATCAATATTTTCAAACACTTCTTGTACTTTTTCTAATGGCTCTACTGCTGTAATCATTTGTTCAAATGACAGCTCATTATTTGTGATTAGCTGAATTGCTTTTTCATAGTCTTCTTTCTCATACACTCTAGCGCCGATGAGCTTAAGTTCTTTCCAGAAAAATTTGAAAAGGTCGACTGGTCGAGGTTCGCCATGAATGGCAACCATTACTATACGACCACGAATTCCTGCTATTTCTGTCATTGTATCAACAGTTGCTTGTACTCCTGCTACTTCGAATACAACATCTGCTAATCGATTTTCTGTTTTACCTTTTATATATGATACCAGTTCTGTATCGATAGGACTCACTGCATCAAAACCCAATTGTTTTGCTAGTGTAATTCGAGTTGGATTTACTTCAGAAATAATAACATTACCACCAGCTTCCTTTGCGACCATAGCCACTAACATACCGATTGGCCCACCACCTAAGACTACAGCTGTCTCTCCTTTAGATAGTCCAGACATCCTAACATCATGACATGCTACTGATAAGGGTTCTGTTAATGCTGCAAGTTTTAAATCAGTAGTATGCGAAAGTTTATGCAAGGTAAATGCAGGTACATTCCAATATTGCTGCATGGCCCCAGGACTGTCAATACCAATAAATTTTAGGTCTTCGCAGATATGACTGAATCCCTTGTCTGATTCTTTTTCTCCTCGATTGTCCAATGGTCTTACTACCACTTTTTCTCCTATAGTGAAACCTTTGACATTACTTCCTATGGCATCTATTGTGCCTGACATTTCGTGTCCAATTGTGAGAGGCATCTTTACTCGTTTGTCCATAACGCCATGATAGATGTGTACATCTGTACCGCACACGCCACAATAAGCAACTTTAATCCTTACTTCATCAGATTCAGGTGCTACTTTTTCTTTTTCTTCTACGGTAAAAGAATGATTTCCTTGATATAGAGTTGCTTTCATTTGATTGAATTCATATTATTTAAGCAATATCGTAAAACAAAGAATAAATAGGTATATCACCTTGGTCGATTTAACCTTGTTCAGTTTTTATATAGACTATATAGCTCTGAATCTAAGGTGTATGATCGTATTGTTAGAAAAATAGAACTGTTGTTTCATCAAACAATGGCTAATATGATTGTTATTCAAACGGCAGCGATAAATTCAGCTAGATTGTTTTCTCTAGTAAGCTTAAGCTTTTTACGTAAGCGGTACCTAGTTGTATGTACGCTCTCTACTGATATGCCTAGTAGCTTTGCCATTTCTTTACTAGAGAAATTTAATTTAACTAAAGCACAAAGCTTCTGATCTCCTTGGGTGAGTTTTGGAAACCTTTTATTTAGCCTATCATAGAAGCTCTTGTTAACATCAATAAATCTTGCTTCAAATTCTTTCCAGTTTTCGGCGCTATTGTTAGACATTGAACGCACTATTTTTTTTATTTCTTGACGGTCAATATCTCCTTTGCCTTGTGATAACTTACTTCTCAAGTCATCTATGAAGGTCTCTTTTTCAATAAGTTTTAGGACTGAGGCAGCTAATTCCTTATTCTTAAGTTCGACTATTTCGTTAGCTTTTTGAATTTCAAGATCCTGCTTGTTTTTAATCAGTTGTTTTTCAGCCTTATATTTTGCTCTCACATGTTTGAGATATAGGAAACCAAATAAGATCAAAAAGGCTATACATCCAATCAATATAGTCTTTTGAAGAAATAGTACTTTTTCTTCTTGCTCAAATTGAGCAAGCCGTTGCTCTTTTAATACTAATTGTTGTTTTTCTTTAGTCTTTCTAAAATCATCTTGTATTTCCAAGAGTGGACGGTTGTTTGGGCTTCTACTGTCAAAGAAGGATGCATCTAATTCGTTTACTTTTTTTAAGCAATAATATGCATCTTGATGCCTGTCCATTTCAGTATAAAGATCAGCTAAGCCTTCATACACTAAAGGTGTAAAATCAATGTGACTGTTATGTGTATTTGAGATTTCGAGAGATTTTTTGAAGGATCTCTCACTGTCAGAGAATTTACCGAGTTTGTTAAGATTTTTAGCATAGTAATAATAAATCAATACTTGGTATGCTTGCTCGTGTTTAGAAAACCATGGAAATATTTTCGAGAAAATTTTATCAGAACTATTATATTCCCCTTTCTGATGTAGTATAACAGCTTGTTCAAATTCTAAGAAATTATTATTTAAAGAATTTTCTTGAGAATTAAAGTACATCAGGCATGAATCAAGGTAAGTCTGACCTAATGCCGTTTCACCGAACTCCCTATATGTAGTCACAAATGCATAATAATTTTCAACTAAAGCAGAAGCTGTCATTTGTCCACTCCTCGTCAATTCTTTTTTAATATTGAGAGATTTATTGAAAAACTCTTGGGCCTTTTCCAGCCTCTTGTAAAAGCTATAGTGCCTTCCAATATCTGTGTAGATACTAGACATCATCTCAGCATCATTTGCGGCGTCTGCTAAGAGCAATGCTGTCCATAATTTATCGTAGGATTCTTTATAATTAGCTTGATGACTGTATGCTTTAGCTAGCTCCATTAAGGACTTCATATATATGACAGTGTCTGCTGCATCAATGGAATTGTTCAATACAATTTCCAGTTTATGTATAGCAGAATCTGGATATTGTATCCTCAGATTTTTCGCTTCTAGGAAAGATAATTCTAGACGACTAGGTAAGGTTGGGTCAATATTAGATTGTATATCTAAAGGTTGGAACAAACCTAGTAATATAAGGCACAATAAAGTACAATGTCTAGTTTTTGCCAGCATTCAGTGTAGTTGTTTCTAGGTTTAATATACGCTAATTATTTTGAGATCGTAACTAAGCAAGAAATTTTTATTGTCTATCATTGTTTGAAATGAAAATTCTAATTGTATAGTTATAGTTTAGTTTCATGGTTGATGTTTCTAAAAAAAAACAAGTATTTTACTCTTGTGTTATTGAAAGGAGCTATTTGGTTTCAACCAATTTTAATTAGTAGAACGTACTATGATGTCAAGTAAAATATTATTACTAAATCCATTCCTATTTATGTTGATTTCCTTAGTGCTAACCATAGGTGTGAGTAGCTGTAATAATGAACCTAAATCTGAAAATAAAAACCAAATGAGCACAGAATATTCAAAAGAAAAATTGGATAAATTAGGAATAACCAACATTGAATATTTAAGTGCAGCATCTAAAAGAGCTTTGGCATGGCCAGAATTAGGAAATGAATGGTTTGGAGAATTTAAAGTACACGATCTAAAAGGTGATCTTGCCTACGAAGAAGGAGTCGTGAGAAGAGATCCAAGTGCGTTGATAAAGCATGATGGAAAATATTTTGTCTGGTACTCCAGAAGCACTGGCCCATCACAAGGATTCGGTGGTGATGTGGAGAAAGAGAAAGTATTTCCTTGGGATAGATGTGACATCTGGTATGCGACATCAGAAGATGGATGGACCTGGAAAGAAGAAGGGCCCGCTGTTGTAAGAGGTGAGCGCGGATCATACGATGACAGATCTGTGTTTACAACTGAGATATTAGAACATGAGGGTAAATACTATCTCACATATCAGACCGTAAAGTCTCCATACAATGTTAGAGTGAAAAACCAAGTAGGTCTTTCATGGGCAGACTCTCCCTATGGACCATGGACCAAGAGTAAAGAACCCATACTAAGTCCTGCTGATAATGGAGTTTGGAAAGGAGAAGCACAAGATCGATTTTCAGTTGAGAAAAAAGGAGATTTTGATAGCCATAAAGTACACGATCCTTGCTTGCTCGCTTACAAAGACAAGTTCTACCTCTACTACAAAGGAGAGCAAATGGGAGAAGAGATAACTTTCGGTGGAAGAGAGATTCGTCATGGTGTTGCAATTGCTAATAACCCATTAGGGCCATATACAAAATCACCATACAATCCAATCTCCAACAGCGGACATGAGATATGTGTTTGGCATAGGGAAGGAGGCATCGCTTCACTGATCACGACTGATGGCCCAGAGAAGAATACAATCCAATGGTCACCAGATGGAATTAACTTCGAAATTAAATCCGTAATCAAAGGCGCTCCACATGCAATCGGGTTAAACAGGACATTGAATACAGAAGTAGAGGGAGAACCTTTCCAAGCATTCGAATGGGGATTAACACATCAATACAAAACTGGAGACTATCAGTACATCAGAAGGTTTGAAGGAAAGCGAAGAACGACGCATAAGGCGCGTGGGGTAAAGTGATATTTGGTTAGTTTATCTGTGGTTATTTGACTATTTTATCAGCAGAGTTTTGTTCTAGAGGTTTTGCTATTGTATTAACTATTGATGAAAATAGTTTTTCTCCTATAAGGTGATTTATACAAAATATTTCGAGATGTAATTCCATCTGTTATTCACATTTGCATTCGTTGCACTTATAAGTTGTAAGAGTGCACAGGTCACTGTAAACAGGAAACCCAATATACTCCGGATCACTATAGAAGATTGGTGTCCTGACCTGTGCTGATGAGCTGTACAATCTATAGACATTCTTCCACCTTTAATGGAAATTACACATGGTAAGAAGTACAAGAATAAAAACATTCAGGGAAAAAGTTTAATGCCATTGTTAAAAGTAAAAAAGATGAAAAAAGAAACCTTTTATTTTTTTGAAGTTATCAAGATCAATATTCATCCATCATATGTGGAGATTGGAAGTTGGTAAAGTATCACACTGGAAAATATGAACTATATAATGTTGCAAAGGATATAAGTGAGCAAAATAACCTAATAGGTAACGGGTAAAACAAGAAAGAAGGTTAAAAAGAAAACTGCGGAAGTGGGAAAAGAAAGCAGTGCCTGCTTTTTAATTATTTCTAGTGTTTCATATTTATTGAACTTATATATATATGATTAATAAATCAGTGACTAGTTGATTAGGGACTAGAATATGAGTGATTAATTTTGTGACTAATAGAATTTGATTAGTATACAAATCACCAGTAACTAATTCCTCGTAAGACTTTTCTCAATCTCCTCAATCGTCTTCCCTTTAGTCTCTGGCAATATTTTGAATAAGATAAGTAGACCTACAGCTGAGGATATAGCGTAGAAAAGAAAAATATCTCTTGCTCCCATATTAGATAATTGCCAAGGGAAAAATTGTTGGACTAAATAGCTAGTTACACTAGTAGCAAGGGCAACAGTAGGAATAGCAACACCTCTGATTTTAGTAGAAAATATTTCTGAAAATACTACCCACATTACGGGCCCAATTGAAAATTGAAAAGCAGCTATAAAACTTAATACACCAAAGAGAATTAGGGTAGAAGGTATGTCTCCTGCAGCTCTAAGTAATTCGCTTGAGTTAGTTCTTGCAACTTCGCTTCCTAAAACTTCAGCAATTGCTTCTTTAAACGATTTATCAGAATCATAAACAACACCTATTAATGATCTTAATTTAGATTCATCAAATTGTTGAGAAAGAGTTGCTAATGAATCATCAGTCAAAGTATATGAAGCTGAATGAAAGCCATAAGCACAAACCAATAAGCTTAATACCGCCCACAGTAATCCCCATAAAGTCATTGGTCTACGACCAATTCTGTCAATAAAAGAAAGCGCCAGTATTGTAAATACTAAACTTACTAATCCTACGAATACAGCTTGCATGAAAGCTGCATCTGTTCCGATACCTAATTGTTCAAATACAGTAGGTGCATAGAATAGTATGGCATTGATCCCGGTAATTTGTTGTACAATCGCATATACCAAACCAATGATCAAAGCAGTCCTAAGTGCAGGACTCATCAGTGTCTTTAACTGATGTAGTATAGAAGTATCGCCTCCCTGGCTATCTATACTTGACTGTATTTCTTGGATTTCTAGTTCTATTCTTTCATGAGGAATTAATCTTGTCATGACAGATTTTGCCTCTTCGACTTTAGATACTAGCATTAGCCATCGTGGGCTTCGAGGTATGGTCCTCAGAAAGCCTAACCAAATAATAGCAGGAAGTATTTCTGTTCCTAACATCCATCTCCATGTGTTTTTATCGATGCCTAAGTTAGTTACCCAAGAGGCTCCAGAACTAGTTGCTTGAAGAATAATATAGTTGATGAAGTAAGCAGTAGAAAGTCCAACTACAATGTTTATTTGGTTCATCGCTACTAATTTTCCTCGTATCTCTGTAGGAGCAATCTCACCTATATACATCGATGCCAAAGTGACAGAGGTAAATGCCAAACCGCCAATAAATCGTGCTGCAATAAGGAATTCAAAGCTAGGGGCTAGGGCAGACAAGCAGGCAGAAAAGATATAAACCAAAGCTATTATCTGTAGCGTTTTTTTTCTACCAAACTTATCAGCAATGAAACTTGCAATAGGCAGTGCAAACAAGACTCCAAATCCAGGAGCACTAACCACCATGCCGATTTGTAAATCCGACAAATTGAATTCTGAACTGATGAAATTTACTGTGCCAGATATGAGTGCAGCATCTAAGCCAAAGATGAAACCTCCCATTGCAACAATAGCAGCATATTTGAAAGCATTACTATCCATTCTAATTGTTGATGTGCATTTTAAACTCTGAGTTAAACATATTTGCTAATACTAAAAGAAGTAAAAGAAAAGCTAAAATCGATTAAATAGCTCATAGATTTAAACTAGACAACACTTTATTATAAACCTTGAAAGTTAATCCACTTCATTTAAGACCAAGTCCAATTTCATAAAACTTCTTTTAGTTACATCGCATTTAGAGAGTCTCATTTTGCAATGAAAATTACTAAACATACTATGTTCAGTTTTTGTACAGTATCAATTTACAAGTAGTTCTTTGTGGTAGTTATAACTTTTAATTTCAGTAATAGGAGAAAAATATGTTCTCCTATTATTTTAATATGAAAGTTTTGCGAAGTAATAGTTCATGATAAAATATGGGAAGCTTGTGATAAGATATGAATACAATTGTGGGAGGTAGATTATTAAATTGCTAAGACTCTAGATTAAATTATATAACGATTAAAACTATTTGCATGAAAGAACGTCTATTGAAAAAACTTAACAAGTGGCAATTATTTTTGCTATTGATGCTTGGGTTTAATCTGTCCTATGGGCAGATGAACGTTACAGGTGTTATAACTGATATCGAGGATAATTCTCCTTTAATCGGAGTGAATGTTATTATTCAAGGTACCTCTACAGGTACAATTACAGATTTAGATGGTAGTTATTCAATATCTGTACCAAGTGCTGCTTCAGTAATTGAATTCTCATACACAGGCTATACTACACAAGAAATTACGGTCGGGTCTCAATCATCTATTAATGTCTCACTTTCTGCTGGTACAGAGCTTGATGAGGTAGTTGTTATTGGGTATGGGACAGTGAAGAAAAGTGATGTTACTGGTGCAGTAGCTTCAATTAGTTCAGAATCCTATGAAGACCAGCCAATAACTAGACTAGAAGATGCCCTGCAAGGTCGTGCTGCAGGTGTGGCAGTAGCAAAGGCAAATGGACAACCTGGTGCTAATTTTAAGATAAGGATCAGGGGAGTCAATTCAGTTACCGGTAACAATTCTCCACTAATAGTAGTGGATGGTATACAAGGAGTTAGTCTTAATACCTTGAACCCAAATGATATACAGTCCATTGATGTGTTGAAAGATGCATCTGCAACGGCAATCTATGGTGTGAGAGGCTCTAATGGAGTAATCATGGTAACTACCAAGAGAGGTAGTGGTGATAGTAAAATAGATTTAGAATACTTTACTACTTCATCACAAGTCCCAAGATTCCTACCTACACTAGCAGACAATGTTCAAGAATTTGCAAGACTTGAAAATCTGAGGAGAGTAAATACTGGAGGTAATCCTTTTTTCTCAGATTCTGAAATATCTAGTTTGCAAGCAACTAATTGGCAAGATGAGATTTTCCAAACTGGAATCGGACACAATGTTCTTGCCTCTGTAAGTGGGTCAGAAGGTAAAATAAAATACTATGTTTCTGGAGCTATTAGAGATCAAGATGGTATTGTGATCAATACTGGATTCAAGCAACTTTCTCTAAGATCTAATGTCGATGTACAAGTAAATGACAAGTTAAAAGTTGGGCTTAACATTTTTGCGGATAGAGGCGTTACTCAAAATGATTTTAGCTTTGCCGGAAATGGTCAAGGAAGTTTAGTTGCTAAGGCATTGACATGGGACCCTACTACTCCGGTCTTTGATGAGAATGGGGCATATAATATCAGGTCTACAATTGGTTCTCTTAATGATAATCCAGTGCGTACATTGATGGAAAGCGACGATCAGCGCGTTAGAGAACAATTAAGTACCGCTTTGATAGTTAGTTATGATATAACAGATCAAATTACTTATACATTAAATGCTGGGACGCGACTAAATAATACTAATAGACAAACATATGATGTAGAAGTAGGAGATGACTTTTTACCTCATACAAGTTTCAATACTGGTAAATTCAATGCATATCAAATAAGTAACATTTTTTCTTGGCAAAATACAATTGATCAGCATGATATAAAGTTGACTGGAGTCCAGGAATATGTAAATGAGACTAATTTTAATAATGGATGGTCAGCACAAGATCTTAGCGTACCTGCAGGCTATTACTTTGCAGAACTAGCTTCATCACAATTCATAAACAATAACTTTAATGAACGTGAATTATCTTCATTTATGCTTAGAGGAGAGTATGTCATGGACAGTAAACTATTTGTTACTGCAACTGGTAGGTATGATGGTAGCTCGGTTTTCAGAGCGGATAATAGATGGGGATTCTTTCCATCTTTAGCAGTAGCATATAGTCTGAATGATATGCTTGATGATGGTGGAATGCTTAGTGGTGCAAAAGTAAGATTAGGTTGGGGGCAAGTAGGTAGTCAGAATATTGGACCATATAGTACTTTTGGGTCATTAGCTACTAATGCCATATGGTCATTCGATTTTAATTCTCCAGTAGTAGGAACACGTCTCGCAACATTTGAAAATGCAGATCTTACATGGGAGACAACGACTCAGACAAATTTGGGTGTTGATCTAGAATTTAATCAAGGTAGAGGAAACTTTACAATAGAAGGTTTTAATAAGTTAACCACAGACTTGCTACTTGCTACGCCAGTACCAGCAACATTTGGTGGAGGATCTGTAGTTCAAAATGTAGGTGAGGTTCAAAATAGAGGTATTGATATTTCTGTGGGATATAATATTATAAACACATCTGATTTTGATTGGCATGCTAGTTGGAATGCTTCCTATGTGAAAAATGAAGTTACTAAGCTATATAATGATCTAACAGAAATACAAGGGGGATATACTTCTCCTGGTGGTCAATCAAGAGTATTGAATTTAATAGAGGTAGGCCAGCCTTTAGGACAATTCCAGGGTGCGGTATTCGAAGGAACATGGAAAACATCAGAAGCAACACAAGCTGCTGAATTTGGTAAGAATCCTGGTGACGTTAAGTATAAGAGAGATGCTGATGGTGCTGAAGCTTTTGAAGTTATTGGTAATGGAACACCAACTTTTACTTGGGGTTTTAATAATGGATTTAGTTACAAAAATTTTGACCTGAATGTATTCTTTCAGGGGATGCATGGTTTTGATGTATATAACATCCAACAGGCAATGATAACTGGAGGGGCTGGTGATTCCAGGAGTTTTTTGGCGTCAGATCAAGTTGATCAATGGACACCACAAAATGAAACGGACATTCCAGCTACTGTGCAGTTTTATAACTCTTCCAGATACGTTGAAGATGGTAGTTTTATTCGTTTAACTAACCTCAATCTTGGATATAATTTTGGACAGTTAGGAGGCACAGATTCAACTTTAAAGGTTTATGCAAGTGGTCAAAATCTATTGCTGATCACTGGTTACTCAGGTTATGATCCTGAACTATCATCACGTAAAGGAAATCAAGGAACAGAAGATGTGGCTCCAGGAATTAATATTGGTGCCTATCCGAATCCTAGAACAATAACAGTAGGTTTTAAGTTAGGTTTCTAAGATTATTTTTAGACTTTAATAAAATTATTATGAAAATATCAAATATAAATAAATCACTAAAAGGACTAGGTTTAGTTCTTTGCTTGGCGTTCTTAGGAATGACCTTTCATAGCTGTGATCCGTTAGACTTGGATGAAGATCCAGGAAAATCTAGACTAGCTATATTACCATACACTAACGAAGCAGAGTTAAATCTTGCAGTCAATGGTGCCTATGATAGATTGCACCGAGCCCTATGGATGACCACGGCATGGGTATCAGCATGGGGAGGAGATGATCTTACAACTCACAGAGCAAGTAACAAGGCTGATTTTAGGGAGTATGATCAAAGAGCAGTAAGTGACGGAAATTCACGTACTAGGCAAACTTGGAATGTTTTATTTCAAACAATTAGAGCGACTAATGTGGTCTTGGCCAATGCAGCGGCAACCGATCTACCAGATCGAGTTGCACAAGACCGCCTGATAGGAGAAGCTCACTTTATCAGAGGATATTGTTACCACCATTTGATAAGAGTTTTTGAGAGTCTTCCCATTGTTACATCATCGGTTCCAGACTTTGATATCTCACTATCTTCGCGAGATGCTGTTTTTGCATTTATCGAAAGTGATTATAAAGCAGCAGAATCAATGTTGCCAATGTCTAGCACAAATGGTACGACAAGGCCTAGTGTTGGTTCTGCGAGAGGATTCTTAGCTAGGTTGTATATGGATTGGGCTGGTTATCCTACCAGTGATGGGTCTAAATATGCACAAGCAGCTTCTACTGCAAAGCAAGTTATCGATAATGCAGGAGAGCACGGATTTGCATTAGTTCCTGATATGGCAACTCTGTACTCCCTTGCTGGTTCAGCGAATACAGAGGGTGTATTTACGATGTCCTATTGTGCGACATGTAATAACCGCTCAAATAGAAAGATGGGTAAACTAGGCCTTCCTGGTGATCTAGGAGGCTGGCAAGAGTCTTTTGCAGAGATCAGATTCTTTGAGGATATGCCAGATAATTATAGAAAAGAAATTACATACCACACAGAAGTTCCTGTAAATGCAGGGGGTAGGCCCGTCAATGATCCATCGACTGCTGTATCTATGTTGAGATGGGAAGAGTTTAAAGACCAACAAAATCCAGTATTCGCAAAAATCGTGGGACCATGGGAAGACGGAACTTGGAATGGTTTCCAATCTTCGAGGGCTGATTATCTTATGCGATACGCAGAAGTTCTTTTGATACATGCAGAAGCTTCGGGTCGAGCAGGATCTGATAATGCGGCAGCATGGGAATCTCTCAATCAAGTCCGAAGAAGAGCACATGGCTTAGACGCTAATACTCCTGATGCAAGTGTAGATATTGTCTCTGGTGATTTGGCTGAATTAGCATTTACAGAAAAGAAATGGGAATTAGCTGGAGAATTTCAGCGTTGGTATGATCTAGTAAGATTGCAAAGAGTAGACCAGGCACTGAGTAATAGGACTCCTCAAGTTTCTATTGGAACTGATGAGAATGGAAATCCAAAACCAATAACTTCGGCATCAAATCCTATTTTGGGTTCATTAGGTACAGATAATTATTTTGCACCTATCAACCCAGATGAAATAGCTCAACTACCAGGCTTAGGTCCAAACTAATAACAAAGATTAGATAGTTTTTTCAATATTTCAAAGCGGCGATTCTATTGTAGAATCCCGCTTTTTTATTTATCATTTACTGCATTTGTTTAATAAAAAATTGATCTTTCGGGTCTATGAGATATCTATTAGAAAATTCTGGCAGGTTTAAAATATTTATGCTTACAATCATTTTGTTTTCATGCCAAGAAAATCCACAAGAAAAAGAATCTGAAAGTGGAGAATCACTCTTCTCTGCATTAGATGCATCGAGTACAGGAATTGATTTTGAAAATACTTTAGAAGAGTCAGTAAACTCAAACTACTTTAAATATATGTACAGCTATATCGGAGCAGGTGTAGCAGCAGCAGATTTTAATAATGATGGCTTGCAAGATATATTTTTTGTATCTAATCAAAAAGAAAACAAACTCTATATCAATCAAGGAGATTTTAAGTTCGATGATGTTACAGGAGATAGTGGTATAATGCATAAGGAAGGTTTCGATACTGGGGTAACAGTGGTAGATATAAACAACGATGGCTTGCAAGATATTTACATCTGTAGAGGAGGCTGGATTCAAGAAAATGATGGGTTTGCAAATTTATTGTATATCAATCAAGGAGTCTCAGAAAATAACATCCCTATTTTTAGGGAAGAAAGTGCTCGATATGGAATCAACGACAAACAGCGAGGTATACAGTCCACGTTCTTTGATTATGATAAGGATGGAGACTTAGATCTTTTTATTGCTAATGCTCCAGACTTTGATAACCCTGCTGCAGAAGTTTTTAATCTCACAGAAGTACAATCAGATCCAAAAACAATTGAACTAAAAGGAAGTGATCAACTGTACCAAAACAAAGGAGATGGCACATTTTCAAATGTATCAATAGAGGCAGGTATTTTACCAGAAATAGGATTTGGCCTCAACCCACAGGTTTCAGATTTAGATAATGATGGGTGGTTAGATATTTATGTATGTAATGATTTTAGAATTCCAGATTATGTTTATCTCAACAATGGTGATGGTACGTTTAGAGAGGGTAGGAATGAATTATTGAAGCATATGTCTTTCAATAGTATGGGATCCGACATTGCGGATGTCAATAACGATGGCTTGCAGGATATCTATACCCTTGATATGAATCCCGAAGACTACATTCGATCTAAGACCACGATGGGCATGACATCCCAATCTAGATTTGAAGAGATGGTCTCTAAGAACTATCATTATCAGTACATGCATAATATGCTTCACCTAAATACTGGTAATCAAAAGTATAGCGAGGTATCTAAACTTGCAGGCATAGCAGACACTGACTGGAGTTGGTCATGCTTGTTAGCGGATTTTGATTTGGATGGATTAAATGATGTTTATGTGACGAATGGAGTTTATAGAGATGTGATAGACAGAGATGCCAATAATCAAATTCTGCAAGATCTTAGGGCAAAAAATAAGAAACCAACAGATGAAGATTTTCTAAGGTTTGCGAAAATGCTGCCTCAGCAAAAAATTGTAAACTACATTTTTAGGAACAATGGAAACCTAAGTTTTGAAGATGTCTCCTCTAAGTGGACAACTCCTGAAGAGACATTTTCTAATGGAGCCGTGTACGTTGATCTAGATAATGATGGTGATTTAGAAGTAGTGGTTAATAATATAAATCAGCCAGCAACGATCTTAAAGAATAGTGCAGTTGAAAAAAATCAGGGGAATTATATAACAGTAGAATTGAAAGGGCATCCTGAGAACAGAAATGGCATCGGAGCTACTATTAAAATTTTATTAAGCAACCAAGAGACTTTAGTGCGACAACAAATCAGGACTAGAGGTTTCCTTTCGTCTGTTTCTGAAATAATACATTTTGGGCTAAACAAAGAAAAGACCATTGAGCAGCTTAGTATAATCTGGCCAGACGGCAAGTCTCAGATATTCAAAGAAATTCCCATCAATCAAAAGCTAATTTTAAATTATGCAAATGCTGGCCAGCATATAGCTACGACTTCAGCAACAAATCCACTAGTTAAAAAATTAGCTATAGACATCAAACACATTGATCCACCTCACAATGATTACAATTACCAGATACTCCTACCTCACAAACTATCACAAACTGGCCCAGCATTAGCCAAAGCAGATGTTAATGGTGACGGGATAGAGGATGTTTTTATAGGGGGCGGAGCAGGGCAGGAATCTCAAATCTATCTGGGCAACAAAAAAGGATCATTACAATTCTTGAAGAACAATTCTTTCAGCGTAGATAAGCAGAAAGAAGATGTAGCAGCATGTTTTTTTGATGCAGACGCTGATGGAGATCTTGACTTATATGTAGCTAGCGGTAGTTACGAATTTGTCAATAATCCTAGACAACTTGTAGATCGGATATATCTAAACGACGGTAATGGAAACATGAAAAAAAATAGTGTAATCCTTCCAGAGTTTGTTGCAGCTGGATCGGTAGTCAAGTCGGCAGATTTTGATGCAGATGGAGACATCGATCTGTTCGTTGGTAGTCGTGTTGTTCCTGGACAATATCCTTTTGCACCGACAAATTATTTGTTAGAACAAGTAAATGGTACTTACCAAGTATCTACCGAAACTCTAGCTCCAGATTTAGAAAATATTGGAATGATAACTGACGCACAATGGGCGGATATAGATGGAGATGATGACATTGATCTAATAGTGAGTGGCGAATGGATGGGTATAGAAGTATTTTTAAATACAAATGGAAAATTAATGCAAGATGACTCGTATCAAAACTTGAGTACCTATAAGGGATGGTGGAATAGTATCGAAATAGCTGATATTGATAATGACCAGGATCTGGACATCATAGCAGGTAACTTAGGATTAAATTCTAAATATCAAGCGAGCACAGAAAAACCTTTTCATGTATATACGAGCGACTTTGACTATAATGGAAGTACTGATGTCTTCTTAGCTAAGTATTACAAAGATGAGGAAGTCCCAGTGAGAGGAAAGACGTGTGCAACCCAACAATTACCTCATCTTGCTAATAAAATTAAAAGTTATAATGAGTTTGCCAATAGTAATCTTGCAGATATCATTGGCCCAGGTATTAAATCTGCACTACACCTAACTGTAACAGAATTTAGATCAGGGATCTTTATCAACAGTGGAGAAGGAAATTTCGATTTTAAGCCATTTGAAAATTCTATACAGAGATCACCAATCAATAGTATAGTATTCGATGATCTTAACAATGATGGACATGCAGATTTGATTCTAGCAGGAAACAATTACATGCCAGAAATAGAAACTACCAGATATGATGCAGGAGTTGGAAGCATTCTCATGGGGGATGGAGTAGGCAACTTTGAGTTAAAATCAAATCAGGAAACAGGATTCTGGACCACAAAGGATGTTAGAAACATTGAGATCCTTTCAGGAGCACACGGAAGAAATAAACACGTCATTATCGCAAACAACAATGATTCACACCAATTTTACAGAATAATAAACTGAGACAATTCTTAACCAATAAAATCAAACTTAATGATTGCTCGATTTTCTCAAAGTAAAATGTTACTTATAACGCTACTTACTTTTATTACTTCACAACTATTGGTCAAGTAAAGATTTACATAGGCACTGAGTGATTCCAACATATAAAGTTGGTGCGCCGAAATCACTCCTTAAATCTATTTTCACCATGAGCAAGATGTTAATAAAGCTGTCGATCTGATTAGCCGAACAATTGATCTGCAACCAGATAATGCACTTTGGTTTTCAGAACTTGTGAAATACTATGATGCATCTGAACTAGATTACACTGCGTGTATTGATATTTTAAAGAAAAATTTAAAGACAGTTAAGCAAGATGTCACGGCCCCTAAAAAATATATTGAGCTCTTTAATTTAAATGGAGAATATGAAGAAGTTACTTCGTTTTAAGTAATCATCCCTTTAGAACTTGGGAGGGTGGTAGAGAAATATATTGGAGGTATGTAGATACACATACCTCATGCAATAGATATAATGAAACAGAAAAAATATGAAGACGCCTTGTCTAGCTTTCATAGTGCAATGGAATATCCTGAAAATCTAGCGGTGGGAAAGTCAACTCATGACGAGATGAATGCGATGGTACATTCCTATATAGGCAATGTGTGCGAGAAGCTCAACCAAAAAGAAAAGGCTAAAGCTAGTTGTCTGAAAAGCGTTGAAGCTATCAACTCTAGAAATATGTCAGAGCTGGCTTATTTTTAAGCATTCTCTAGTACTAAAATAGGTAATGGCAAAAGTCGACGTACCGGCTGTGGATTTGATGTTGCGGTGCATCACTTATCAGGAGTAGTAGTAAAGTTGTCTGATTATTGCGGTAACAGTTATTTTGATGATACCTATCATGTTAATAATGATCCTAAATCATTTGAAGGCTATTCCGATTGCATGTAAGAATAGCTGATAATCAATGAAATAGGGGAATCGCTAATATTTCTATTTAACATAATATTAATTATAGGCAAACGTCGTAACTAATTAAGAGTAGTTAGATACGATTTAATGATTTCTATAATACGAGCATATTCACACTTTCCAGCACTTCTTAATCAGGCTATAATATACTTAATCAATCTACACAGATTAAGTAAGAATTCTGCACGTCTGATGTTAATCTCTTTTAAACAATATTGATAAACTTAATGAATCATCAAGCATGAAACGAAACTCATTAGACAACCAACTCATAGACATCACAGCCGAGCTCCCAGACCTAATCGGAAAACTACAGCCACAAGCAGTTGATCTAGAAAAAGTAATCCTTGGAGCTATCATGCTGGACAAAACTGCGCTGGCTGCAGTCAAGACGGTTTTCCAGAGATCCGAAGTATTTTATCTACGTGAGCATCAAATGATTTTCAAATCAGCTATGAGATTGGATAAAAAGAATACGCCCGTAGATATGTTGCTGCTACATGAGCAGCTTAAGAGAGATGGAAATATCGAAAAGATTGGTGGAGTCCAGTATCTCATTGAGCTTATCAATATGGTATCATCAAGTGCTAATGTGATCTATCACTCACGTATCGTGTATCAGATGCATATGCGACGAGCTGCGCTTAAAACTGCAAAGCAGTTGATCGCTATGGCGCACGATGATAAGCGTGACATATTTGGTGCCTATAATTATGCGTACAGAACATTACGGCAAGTAGATCCCTCAGGGATCTTACAGATCTCAAAGGTGAATCAATCAATTATCAAGGGATCAAAACAAGATCAACAGAAACGTATGGTTGGTACATTATTGCGAGAAGGAGATCTGGCAATATTCTTTGGCGATGAAGGAACAGGGAAATCAGTATTCAGTTATCAGATTGGTGATGCAATATCTAAGGGTAAAGATTTAATAGACATCGATGGTCTAAGGAATCAGTCTGATGCAAAGGATACGATCATGTTTGATTTTGAAATGGTCGAGCGACAATTGTTTGATCGTTATTCTGCAGAAGGAAACCCCTACTCATTTTCTGATAAATTCTATCGGGTGTCTATGGATAGCTCATGGACAGATATGGATAATATGGCGAATAAAATCATAGATCATATAGAAGCAATCATTAAAACAAAAGAACCAGGACTTGCAATCATAGATAACTTGACTTGGATATGTGATGAGACTACAGATAATACGATAGCTACGAAAGTGATGAAGAAATTACTGGCATTGATCAAACAAATAAAAGGACTAACGATCTTGGTTGTAGCTCACACGCCAAAGCGTGATCGTAGTGAAGACTTCCCTTAGTTGACACAGATCTAAAATTAAATTATTCCTTTAAATATTTATGTAAACCTTCAACCATTGCTGGTGGAGAAAATGTCAAGGCCGACTCTTTAGAGTCGTTCATTTTAGCCTTTACTTTTTCGTAAGCAGCAATAACTTTGTGTCGTGAATATTTAAATCCCCAAGGAGTCATTCCACTTAATGACTGATGTGGATGACCACCGTTGTAATCATCCATCCATTTCTTAGCCACCATATCCATTTGAGGAATACTTGTAAATATGTA
>ENA-ORXT01003097-ORXT01003097.1-marine-metagenome-genome-assembly--contig:-NODE-3097-length-18811-cov-15.034002_pt1 | contig 18811 bp, 19 predicted proteins | sample MGYA00237868_ERZ511482 | MGnify/ENA metagenome assembly ERZ511482 | reverse complement strand
GTGCTGTGACTGTGCTTTGAAATAAAATTGCATGCTGAGGGCTCCTGGATGGCTCTGTGGGAGGCAAGGACGATCACCACACAGGAAGACCTCGCTTCTGTCGGCACGGAACAACCAAAGGCTTATATGGCCTTCAACAGGGCCGTTTAGAGGCCGGAATCGACCCTCGGCACGGCACGGAAGCGCCATGCGGGACGTGCCTGGCCGACAGCCAATAGGATCCGTAGAAGTCCCCTGCTGAATGGCCTTATGAGCGCATTGGGAATTGCTCCCAGCCCGGTTCTGTGGTGCACGGCAGAATTTTTGCAGGCCCTTCCGCGACCTCGCGGGCCCCCTGGGGGCTCATCTGGGGGGGGTCGCTTGTCGTGGTCCAGCGGTCGTTTATTGGTCAAATTCTGCTGTCAGCCAGTCGCAAGGGCGAATGCACATTGGTAATCAGCGATCACCCATGAATGAGATATGACCCGGGGACCACTGGTAGCCACTTGGTGGTCCGTTGCTCATCGAGAGCGCGCCCTCCGAAATCGGGCACCGGGTGACCGTTGTTGGCCCGGCTAGCGTGGCGCCCAGCGTGGCGCCCACGCGCCCCGCCGCCACCGGCGCCCCCGCCGCCACCAGCACCCCGCCGCCCCTGCCGCCGCCGCCGCCACCGGCGCCCCCGCCGCTGCCACGCCCGCGTCCGCCGCCGTCGCGGCGGCTGGGTACCACCGGCCGCTCCTCGGCCGCTGCTAGCTGCCGTCGCGGTTGCCGCCACCGCTGTCGGCGGCGGCCACGACCACTGCCAACCACCACTGGTAGCGGGTGCTCCCTATGCACGCTGTGGCGACCGCCTCCTTGCCGGAGATTGCCACCGCCCGCGGCGTGTGCCCTCCCCCCCCCCGCCTTTTGCCCTCTCTTTTGCACGGTCTTCGTTTGCGAGATCTGCCCCGCATGACGTTTCTGGCTGCACGACCGCCACGCCTGACTCCGATTGCGGCCATATGCAACGGCCTCGGCTGCGGGGCGGCTTCTTGTCGCGCCCGCCCGTCATCTACGATCGCGTTGACACTGGCGTGATTGTCGTTGGATCATCCAACTTCGGTCTGCGTGTCGTGCCGGAGGACGTGCGGCGGATTGAGATTCTTGAAGCTCTCCAAGGTGGGCCTGGAGATGATGCGGACAGGGAAGGGAGAGAGGGACATGATGAGGCCGGTGGGGACGAGCTCGGCGGGGGGGGGGATGAGCTTGCGGGCGGAAGGGAGGGAGGGGGTTCCCATCGCGACGGGGCGACTGCGTCAACTGCCGCTGCCGATGGTACGGCTGACGGCGGCGACGGGGCTCCTGCATATCGGGCTCGAGATGCCCGTGGCACCGGTCAAGGTGGTGATCTTCGTGACGGGGCGACCGCCGCAGCTACCGCGGAGGACGGGGCGCCCTCGGCATCCGGTGCATCTGCTTCACCCGGCTCTCCCCTTGCCCCTGATCTAACCGCGGCAACGGTTTCTCCCGCATCCAGGCGCCTGCTTCACCCGGCTCTCGCCGGGTCACCCGGGGCTACGGCGCCCACTTCGTCCTTCCCTCCCCGACGCGCCCCGCAACCTCCTGGCGCCGACCGTCAACCCGTCGACGAGGACACCCTGCTCGGCGTCTACTTGATGCAGCTGCGTGCCGCGGTTGATCTGACGGTAAGGTTGGCAAGCGCACAAGCCGTGCAGTCGGCATGCGTGCACGGCGCAAACGTGCTTGTCACGGTCGAAGCGTACGACCCCATTGCCACCTGGACGCAGTACAAGGACGGGACGTTGCTTGCCCTGTGCAGCTGCGCCGGCGTGCTCGGGCTCGGGCGGTCGTCTATCCGCGGGCTACCGATGGAGTATGCGCAGATGGAGGCGGCGCTGAACCGCAGCTGCACCTGTCGACACGCCATGGCGCTACTGCGGGCATACGACGAGATTGGCCACGTCGTGGGCGCGATCAACCACGGCGACCTCTTTCGTGCGTGCCCCGCCCTGCTTGGGCCGCTCACGGGTGATGCGGACGACGCGCCGGTCGGGACGATCACGTACCTTGTCCTGCACTCGGGCAAGCGGCGGAGCATCCCCGTGTACGTGGCGTATTACAACCATGCGTGGGCGCCCGTCGTCGTCCGACCGACGGCCAACAAGTTCAAGTTGGCAACCTGCTGTCAGATGCCCTGTCAGACAAGACCGTGGGGCTGCATACACGCCAAGGCCGTGAACAAGGTTACGCGGGCGGACGCGTCGTCGGCGGCAGCGCGCGCCGAGATGGAGCGCGAGGAGGCATTGCAGTTTGGTCCTGACGGCTTGCTACTCGAGACAGAGACGGCGACTGACGCGCCAACTCCTGCAACGCGCCGGCCCGCAGCACCGATGCCTGTTGCTGCACCAGCGCCGCGGCACAAGCGGCGCGCTCGGAACATGTTTCCATGCGCGTCGGAGGTCGCCATGTGCGACTCGTACAGCGCCGCACTCGACGCGTTGCGCGACAACAACAAGGTACGCGAGCTCACCCCGGTCCACGCGGAGGAGTCGTGCCTGGAGTCGGAACGGCAAGCAACTGACGGCGTGGGCGGCGCTTCTCTTCACGATGCGCGGGAGGATGCAGATCAACCTCGGCGTTTGGATGTGTAGCAAGGGGCATGTCGTGCCCTACGACGGCGCGGAGGACGGGCTGTTTGCCTCTTTTCCCGAGACGGTGTACGTGCGAGTCTTTTTGGACGCGGTGCTGGGCATTTGTGTCATCGGGCGATCAACGATGGCGGCAGCGGCGGAGTACCTGACCAGCCTGCTCCGCAACACCGGGGCGTACGCGGAGGGCGAGTTTGGGCAAGCAAGGCAGCTCCTCTCCGACGCATGCGGGGACTTCTCCGAGACCCTCATCATCCCCGACGTGGCGTTCAAGTGCACCAACTGCGGGGAGGACGAGGACAGTGGCGGGCGCTTCGAGTGCGTCCCCATGGACGGCCAGGTCTTGGCCGTCTTGCATCAGCACATCCTTCCCATGATGCGGCCGGGAATGGACGCCCCAAGGGTGGACTTGGCAATCACCTACGCCTGTGCCGTGCGCAACGCCACGGTGCGGGCGGTGATTCGGCATCGTGTGCGCTCCGGGGCCGACGACGCGGTGGCGCTCACATTGGAAGAGTCCCGGAAGTACCGGGCCTTTGCAGTGGAGCCATTTACGGAGCGACCGGCGCCCCCCCCGCCTCCATCTGAAACAAGTCGTGGGCTGCGGTCGCTGCTCGAGGCGGAGCAGGCCCTGCGTTGGGCGGCGTCCAAGCTGTTCTCCACCTTCTTCACTGTGCCCAGCATTGACGCTGTCGGTTCTCTTCCTGCCGGAGCTGCTGCGGCTGCTGTTCGGGCGGATGATGCAGCGGGCGAGCACTCGGGGGCCAGCGAAGAAGACAGCCTGGTCGACTTGGTCAGCGCCGCCGGCAGCGCCGACGGCAGCTCATCCGAGTACTCAAGCGAGGAGATCATCATGGCAAGGGGGGAGGATGTCAGCGCGGACTCTGTCATCGGCGACGACGACAGCCAGCAGACAGCGACGGTGTTGGCCGCCACCTTTGCCTCGTCGGAGGGGAACGCAGCAGCTGACGGCGGTGAAGGTGGGGCTACCGATGCTGCCGACGCGGAGAGACTGGCGGGGGACCTCCAAGGTCTTGGGCTCGATGAGCCGGCGCCCACCAACTCGTCCTCCCCTTTGCCATCCACGCCCCCTACGCCGCCGCCGGCCAGTGATGGCACCGAGTTTCTCTTGGCGGCGCCCGCTGACGAAGAGGACGCCGACGTGCCAAACGAGTTCGAGTCCGTCCGAGCGCGCGTGCCCAAGACCAAGTGCCGGTGGCATGTGCCGCTGTCGTCGGTCGTGCCGGCGTCCGATCCGCCGGCCGAGGAGGAGCACCCCGTCGCCCTCAACCCGGCTGACCCGAACTCCCAGATCACGCAAAGGGCATTGAAGGCGGTCAACCATATTTTCAAGAAGAAGAGGACGGGGGAGCTGCTGCCCATCGTCCAGCACGGCGCCATCCCCCTCTACTCTGTCAACTTCCACAACCTGCTGCCGGGGAAGTGGGTGGACGACGAGGGCATCAACGCGTACACGCTGTTGTTGGAGTGGCGCCACAAGACGACGCTCCAGCTCATCCCTACCGCCCCCAAGCTCTACTTCTTCAACACGTTCCTGTACAAGCAGCTGTGGTTCATGCACGACTACTCATACGACATTGTGCAGCGGTGGACCAAAAAGGTCGACATCTTCTCCATGGACAAGGTTTTCATCCCAGTTAACGGGGCAGACTCCCACTGGGTCCTGGTGGTCGTGCGGGTCGGCGACGAGACGGGCACTATATCCTTGTACGCCTCCCTGGGCTCGCAGATTTCGCGCATCACCTCCTCCATCAAGCAGTGGCTCATCGACGAGGCGAACGACAAGGGCAAGCCTCAGCGCGAGTGGACAATCCGCTACCCCAAGTGCCGCAGCCAAGAGAACTCGGACGACTGCGGGGTGTTCATGTTAAGGACGATGGACCTCCTGGCGCGCGGCATGCCCCTGTCCTTCATCACGAGGAGCACCGCGTACTACCGCTGCCGCATTGCTGCCGAGCTGTTGGCGGGTTGCATTGATGGGGAGGGCTAACTGATGAGGGCGGCGTGCGACAAGGTGTTGTACGGACTGCGGGGGAGCAACAGAAACTTTCTAGTTTGGGTGCGGCGCGGGTACGGTGCGAGGGTTTGTACCATCTCTTCCTGCGCAACAGTGCATAGTTTATGTTCTTTTTTCCTTTGGTGGGCTCTTGGAACAGGCGAGGAACAAAGTGCATGCCCTTGTGCACCGGTCAATGCCCGTTCTCTGCTCTCTGTCTCGGCCATGGTGGCCGTTCAGGGACTTGGTCGGATCGTAGGTCGTCTTCTTCGAGCCCTCTGTCGTCACCGGGCCTGCAGCTGCGTCCAGGTGACGAATTCACAGGGGGGTAACCTTTGCCTTGATTGATGCAGTTAGATGGCAACTATGGAGTTACGAATACTACACATGTACAGCTCATCATGAGCCTCATCAGAGAGGGTCTGTAGACGCTGACACTTCATTCTATCTGCCAAAGCTTGAATACAATTACCTCGGACTGGATAAAGGTAGCGCTGCCTTACCTCGTCCAATCGATTTCGTCCGCTTCACAGCTCAGTCCGCGAAGTGGACCGAGAATCGTGGGATACGGGCCCGTCCGGCGTGTCGTTACAGTTCTTCCTGTGCAGGCGCCTGTCAGTCGATATGCGGAGGTTGCGGCACGACGGCGCTTCGTTGCCCCTCTCGACAGTCTCGCGCGTCTCTGGTGGCCCTTTCGCAATGACCCCCTTTGCTCCCGCCAGTTGCCTCTACCAACGACCCAGTTTTGGCCGCTCTCGGCTGTCCCTGAGTTGTCGCCCGTGTGCCCCCGCCGCTGCGACCGGCAGCTGGGGCCCCCACGGCCACCCTGCCCTCCCCCTCTCGCGTGCGCCTTCTCGCTTCTGAGGCCCGCCCCAGACGACCCCTCGACAGGTTGCCGTGGCCCGGTGTCCTCGGCACCATACGTCTCTTGCCTGCCCCTCTCGCCCCTCCGCACCGCCGAGACCATGTGGAACCGCCACCCACGACCGGCCCGCACTGTGTGCGTCTCCGAGGGCCCTACCCGGCCACACTCTATTCGGAACCGCCGTGCCGAGAGCGGCTCCACCCACACCCTGCATTTCCCGCGTACCCCTCGGAGCGCTCTCCCCTACCACCCCCTCCCCAAGACCGACGCCCTAGACGCGGTTTGCTGACTACAGTGGTGGTCTTCCTCCCACCGTCTTCTTCACCTTTGCGCGGCCATGGCCGGTGTTGGTGGCAGAGCAGTGGCACGTGCTCGCGCCGGCGCCGCGGCAGCTGCCGCCGGGGAGGACGGCCACATGGCCGTTGGTGGTGGCGGAGCAGCGGCACGAGCTCGCGCTGGCTCCTCGGCAGCCCCCACCGTGGAGAACGGCGACGCCCACGACAGTAGCCTTCGACACATGGCTGTCAATGCGGGATGGAGCCGGGTGGTGCCAGACATGGTCGGGGACACGGCCCCCGAGACGCTGCTGGCAGGCGAGCCGACGCGAGCGTCCAACCCGCTGCAACTCGACGACGCCGCGCTCTCTGTCGAGGCGCACATGGCGGCGGACCCGTCACCAGCGATTGCCCACCGCTCAACGGACGGGATGGGAACGTTGCGTGGGATTGAACCGCCGTCGGTGGTCGAAGGCGTGGCTCATGTGCTGGAGTGGCGGGCTGGCGACCAGTTGCAGACGGACCACGCGGAGTGGCTGACGAACAACCTACTGCAGACGGACCACCTGCGGCGAACGGAAGAGTTGCTGCCGTCCACCGAGCCCCCGCCCTCGACCGAGCCGACGCCGTCGACCGAGGCGCCATCTTCCACCGAGGCGCCGCAGTGGATCGAGCCGCCGCCGTTGGCCGACACGCCGCCGTCGACCGACAGGCCGCCGTTGGCAGACACGCCGCTACCGACCTACGCGCCGCTGCCGACAGACACGCCGCCGTCGACCGACGCGGCGCCTTCGACCGACACGCTGCCATCGACCGATACGCCGCCATCGACCGACGCGGCGCCGATGACCGACACGCCGCCGTCGACCGACACGCCGCCTTCGGCCCAGCCGCCGCCGTCAACCGAGGCGCAGCCGGCAGCGACCGCTGCCCCCGCCGCTGACGCGATTGTGTGCATCTGTACGGACTTCTTCCCTGAGACACGCGACCCCGACGTTGACAAGGACCGGTGGATGACGGCGCGGACATTCATCTCCGCGATGCTGGCGGAGCCAGTGCTCAACGTGTTCGGGGGGTGCAACGCAATTGACGTCGAGGTGTTGGCGCGTGCACTCATTAACGCTGTGCCGAGCGCTGTGTGGATACAGCTCGCGCCGGCTGTGACTCCCGTCGTGTTCGTTTGGCATTTCTGCGTCACGGCCGAGGAGGAGACGATGCCGCGCTGGGAGGCCAAGGCGGGGCGGGCGGCCAAAGACTACCGCCAGCAGTGGCAAGATGGCGATGCCACCGTGTACAAGGAGTGGCTGCAGTCGCTCGGCATTGAGCCGGCGGTCAGCCACGTAGTCGCCGGCGACGCCTCCAAGGCGCGCGTCGTGGAGCAAGCCAACGAGGAGCGGACCGGCCAGGCATGGCCGGGCCGAGAGGTCCTCCGCGCCTTCCCCGAGGACTCGACGGCTGAGCGGCAGCGGTCCAAGGCGGCGGACAAGCGCAAGGACGACAAGCCGAAGACCAAGGAGGCCAAGAAGGCGTGGGACGCCGACGACTGTCGGAACGACTACCCGGTGAGCGTGCTGCGTGCGCCGGGTGTAATCACATTTATGTCTGGGTGTGGCTACATTATCGGGTTTGAACTTCTTCGAGAGACCGAGAGCCCTGCGCACGCGGTGGCTGCATTGGTACAGAGATTCAAAACCCTACCCCGTGTTATCTTCTTTGATACTGCTTGCCAAGCGCAGCGCAACGCTTTGCGCCGGGTGCCGTGGCTGATGGACGGCTACTGCACGGCGTGGTTTATTGATAGGTTTCATCGCTGCAACCACAAGTGCAGCCCGGTGTTTAATGCAGACCAGTTCCCACAGCTTACCCGCGGGCACGACACGTCGGGGGCAGAGCGCCAGCACTCGATCAAGAAGCGGTCCAAGAACAGCCTGTCCTACATGACTCAGCGCCGATTTATTGTCCGCTCGCGCTTCATCGCGGCTCACAACAACATCCGCGTGTCGCAGCGGCGCCAGGCAACGGCCATGGCGGCCGCGACGCGCGTCAAGGGGGAGCCTAAGACGGCCGTGGAGATCCAGCACAAGCCCGTGGAGGCATACTACCACCACTATATCGTGAGCCATTACGAGTTGGGGGATGCGTGCCCATGCCGCCAAGAGGTGAAGCGCACGGGACCAGCGGGGTTGGAGAGGAAGGCGTGACAATAAACAGCATTGTCAGTTAGGCTTTCCATCATCGCCAAGGTAGAATGAGACGCAAGGATGACACACGAGTGTGCTAGCAGCCATTGCACGGGGACAGCAGACACACAACCAGAAAATAGACGTACCATAGGACTGCCTCAGGGCCGAGACCCCCCTGATGGGCGTCGGCAACGCCCGAAGCTTGCCGCACTGTCACAACTACAAGCACAGAAGGGTTCCAAGAGAACAGCACTGCAAAAAGGGCCAGAGAGGCAGAGAGCACGTTGCATCAGTGGGCTGCATGTCACCGTGCCACCTGCAGGAGTCCAGGTCAAATAACACGAAAACCGACACACACACCTACCTAGCGACGTGACGCTGCGGGCTGCGCGCTTCGGCACCCGGGGGCATGACCCTCGGGAAGAAGGGGGGAGAAAGCGACCGAGCGTCCACTACAGGAATGGTTGCTGTGGAAGAAGCGGTCAAGGGGAGCCCAGTCCTCCATCACCGCATGAAAGAGTAGGCCGTGTCCAAGCCCCCACCGCAACCAGCCGCAAGCGCCAGGCTCCCCGACCGTGCAGCTGTCGCCAATGGATGCCTCCATCACCCGAAGAAAGGCAAGAAGAAACAAGACGACCAACAGCCAGTGCAAGCGATGGTCCACGGCGGGCAGGATCACGGCCATGCCTCGGCAAGCAGGAGCGACGGAGGTCGGAGCCCGGCGGTTGCTGCCCGTGGGCGGCACCGGATCCACACTGGGCCAGGTGGTGGAGGGCCCCTGCAAGCACTGGAATCGTGGGCGGCGGGTGCCACGCATACAGAAACGTGCGGCACCCACGTCATTCCGCGATCTTTGCGTTTACAGGTGGTGCGCAACACAAGGACAGCAAGGTGCCGCGTGTGGCCAATGGCCACTGGCCATCAAAAGTGTCCGCATGATTGGCACACGAAGGCCGATCACCGCTGATATCTCGCACCAGGCGAGACTCCCGATAAGAGAACCAGGCCTACAACTCTTGTGCAAGTCCGTTAAGTGCTCATAGTAGCCCCCTTCATTGACGGCATGCGCCTTTTTCGATTCAAATTTGAACGACACTATTCAAATGACTCACTGCGAGTGGGGGCGTCAGGCATCTACCGAAGAGCTCGTAGCTCGCCTTGGCCGTACACAGTGGCTGTCGGTCGCCGACGCCGGAAGGTGTGAGACTGTCGTCCCATGCGCCAGCTACGTCAGTGGCAGCGGTTGGCAGTCCTGCCTGCCAATTTGCGAACGCGGGTCCGCAAAGCAACAACTGCACCCACCCGGTTATGCGGATCTGTCTTTGCCACAGGCGTACCCTTTTCCTCGGCCGGGCGTGCTTCTGCTCGTCGCCTGTACTTGTTGGACGTATCTACGCCACCCCCTATCTGAAAACCACTCATCATGCACGCATAAGCCAGAGTCGTTCTGAACTGTGATTGTCACCCCTAAAGTCAGAGCTCATTCCCATCTTGCTTCTGTAGTCGCGCACGCATCCACGGGGCATGCGCCACACATCCAAGCGCCAGCGCGACAGCTCCACGTCCACAGCCCCAGACCGTGCGCTTGCAGAGTGCTCCTGAGCTCGCCAATTGCGTATCCAGCCACCGCACGAAGCTATCGAGCCATGCTGGCAGTCCCATACGTCCGATGTTGTTCATGATATGATCAAGTCACTGTCGACCGCGGCGCACAAACAAAAGGCAAGTGGGCTGCAGCGCACCCCAACTCGACCCTTTCAGAGTGCCTTCTGCTTTGACGGAGTATTATCGCTGGGGTTCATCAGCAAGCCTTGGAACGCAAATAGTGCCGGCAGCGCACATAAAACTGATGGCAGCTGGGAAGGGGGCCCATTTGCGGTGGTGTGATCTGTACTGGAGTGGTAGGATGGTCCCGAAGTTTGCGTGCTACCAACCAGTCACACCAGCTATGCGAAACACCTCCGAGTTGGTGGCGCCTCGCTGGCCACGCTTTGCGGCTAGGCTTTGTTGACAGCTGTTCATGACTGCTGATGCGTGCCACCGGCGGCGGATCCTGTTGAACCAGGAAGCCTACTCGTACTAGTCAGTGCTTAGAGGATCACTGCTGGACACATCCAACACGTGGGAACGAATTGTTGCCAGTGCTGCGGTCCCCACACCATACGCTGCACTGGTCGAGCTGAAGGGAGCCAAGTACGAAAGACAACATGCCATTGTGTTTGTGTCCCTAGAAACTGCGTTCCACTGGGGAGGGCGCCCACCTGTGGTGGTGCGACACAAACTGGAGCGGTAGGATGGCCCCAAACTTTGCGTGCTACCAACCAGTCACACCAGCTCTGAGAAACACCTCCGCGTTGGTGGCGCCGCGCTGGCCACGCTTTGCGGCTAGGCCTTTTCGACAGCTGTTCATGGCTACAGGTGCGTGCCACCGGCGGCGGGTCCCGTTGAATAAGGAAGTCTACGGGTACAAGTCAGTGCTCATAGGATCACTGGTGGATACTTCCAACAAGTGGGAACTAGTTGTTGCCAGTGCTGTCCTCCCCACATCATACCCTGCACAGGTCGAGCTGAAGAGAGCCAGATACATAAGACAACATGCTTTTAAGTTGAGTATCCCTAGAACCTCCCTTCCGTTCTATGGACACGCTCCCGCCCAGCGTGACCTTCCCACAATGTCCCCCACCCGACCGCCCACGCTCCCTTCCACACTCACTGCTGTTGCACGACAGCGTCGTAGTCCTGCGAAGTGAACAAGTAATACATGTACGTCGAAACATGGGTCGGGATGCGGGTGCACCCGGGGGGCGGCGTCAGCATCGTCAATAGCGCCTTGCCCTCCTCAGGTGTAGACGTCGCGCGGTAGGCTGCCGCCAATGCGGCGGGCACCTTCAAGTCACCCTGCACTATGGTGTTGGCCCGCGCCGGGCCAATGCCAGGAATCACGAGCAGCTCCAGCGCCCACATCTGCTGCAGCGTCACGGAGCCCCGCATCTCGGCCATCTCGCTCTCCCAGAGGGAGTAAGTGAGCACCCCGTCCGCACCGGGGACGCCGCCGTCAGTGGCCCGGTTGTACGACAGCCACCACGCCAAGCCGTCGGCACTGCCCAGCCGACGGCCTTGGTGACGCACCAGAGACGCGAAGTAGGCGGCCGTCTCTTCGAGGTTGCCCGTGTACTTGATGAAGAACGGCGTGGAGACGGTGAGCGTCGCCAAGAAGGTCTCGGCCGCCGCGCACATGTTGTCGTCGTTCTGCGTCGCGGCTTCCAAGTCCCCCTCCACGATGCAGATCAACGACGAGCGGCCCGACGCGGCCATGAAGTACGTCTGCTCGTCCAGCCGGCCGTCACGCACTGAGGCGACTAAGTCCGACGCCGTCTTGCGCTCGACAAGTTGGTCGAGCATAATCTCTGTCCCCGCAGGCGGCGCGCCCGCAACAGCCGCCGCTCCAGCCGACGTCACGCGCGCCACAAGAAGCGCGTCCCCGATCGGCAACCTCCGCTGCACGACCCTGCCCGTGAGGCCAGGGTTGACGCGGAGGCGGTTGAGGAAGGCCGCGCGCGATTGCTCGACGCCAGTCGTCTCGCGGTCGTCGACGACGAGGTAGACCTCTGCTGCCGACGGGCCCGAGGTGGAGGAGGGCAGGGAGGACGTCAGCTCCAGCGGCACGCGCGCGAGCGCCATGCCACCGACTGGGGCGGGGGTACGCCCTGCAGAAGCAGCGAGAGCGGAGGCGCCAAGAAGATCCGCTGCTGTTTGGAGCTGCGTTCCGGCGCCGCCGCCGTCGTCAGCGGCACGCAAGCCGGCGCGTGTGGGCGGTTTCGCAGCCGCGCCAGCCTCCTGCACGCCAGTGTCAGAGAGGACCGCTACCGTAGCGGCTGTGCTGTCCGCCGCATCTGTTGTCGTTGAGCGGGAGGCGGCGTCAGCCACGAGGGTGTCGGAGTCGCCGTCCGAGACGACACTGTGCGCCACGACAGCGTCGGCGTCGGCGTCCGAGATGGGCACGACGTCATTGTCGTTTCCAACGACAAGCGGCACCGCCGCGGCGACGCCCCCTTGAGCAGCTTCCCGTCCCCGCTTGCACCCAACACCCAGCCCGGCACTATGCGACGGTGGTAGCGAAGGGCCGCTCCCGCCGTCCGCGTCACTGTCGCCGCCGCCAGGGGCGTAAGATGCCATCGCAGGTGCACAATTGCACCTACCCCAGTGAAGAGTGTAGGTGGGTGACGAGAGTTGAGGAGGGGGGGGCAGGGGAGAAGTGGAGCCAAGAAAAAGAGGGTGAGAAGGTCCCGCGTGTGGAGGGGGACGGATCGAGGTTGGAGAAAGGAGGCGGGAAGCGGGCGGGGGGGAGGGGGGGGGACACAGCGGCAGTGCGGCAGGGAACGTAGGAGGGAGGTACTGATTCGAGCGCAGGTGGATGAGCGTGGACGTCCGAGTCACGGGACCATGGCGGCGCGTACCCCCTCAGAGCTCCAGATTGGGGGGGGTGGTCGCATTGGCTGCGACAGACCGCTGAGAGAGCTCGCCGCGACAGCTCGCCGCGACCCACTCAGATCGGGCCGACTAGAGGGTGGTGGGAAGACACCATCCCAGATCGACCCGAATGGTAGGTGTCGAAAGGCGCTTCTCCAGCACCTGGATCCATCCCAATGCCGCACTGCCTTTTTTCGTGTCGTGTCTGCGGGGGGCCATGTTCAAAATGTGGCAATATTCGAATATGTGAAGAGCTCTTTGAAGGATAACTCTATAAAATAACTTCAAAAGTCCTGCAGCGTCGCATCTTGGTGTATCTGGTAGGCTGGTTCCTTGCAGCACGCCGTCTCGACGAGGACACCTCAGGTGCCGCGGACGCCTCCTGGGGCCTCGCTCGAGCTTGTTTGGTCTGGAACTGTTAGTCAGCAGTGTCGGCGGGCCTTGCAAACAGTGTGCCACGGAGGGCATGCTGAAAACGCCCTGAGCAGAGCCGCGTGGCATGTCAGCGCACATTGTGCGGCCCTCCAGAATTTGTTTCTGGGCGCGCTCCGCAGGCAGCGCCCAGGCAGGCCAGCAGGCGGGCTGCCGTTCGTGTGGCTCGGCGGGGCTGCTGCGGTTGCCGTCAGTGGGCGGATGTGGCGCTGCCGTCGCACCGACGGATGCAACCGTGCGGGCCGCCTGGGCTGAAGCGGCGGTGGCACGCCTCCGTGCGGGTGACACGGGACTGCCACGGTCCAAGAGCGCGCCCTTGCGGGCGGTCGCATGAGCGGCGGGGACGCGGTTCAGAGATGGATGGTCGCCATTATGCAAGACACTCGCCTCGGGTGGTATACGCGCTGGCGCTTCGGGTAGGGTTGCGCAAGCCTGCGTTGATGAACGGCTGCATTGAAGCCGCCCCGCGCGCCCCCTGTGCGTGACGTCGCAGCCGACCCTGCCTCTGGTTGCCCTTTGTGGGGCGCGCTGCCAAGCAATGTAGGCGCGCTCTCTTTTTGCCACCGCTCTCTCGGGGCATTTCTGCTGTCTTTTTTCGCGGTCCCGTCGTGCTGTATTGTGGCCTTAGGGGGGGGGGTGAGACGGGGTGTTTACAGCGCCTGGTCGCGCAGCCTCTGCCGCCGCAGCCGGACGGGTGTCCACGTCGCCCCCCGTGCGGATGGACAGAGGATCCAGGCGAGCGCGCTTGTGGGCGAGAGCGGGGTCCGAATCTCGAGGAGGGCGCCTGTTTGTATTGGCACATGGTACGTACGTGGGGTGGAGAGCAAGCACTCTGGTTCGGGATGCGAGTCTGGGTTTGGCCGTAGGTGCACGGGGGTGGAGCACCCTAGAGCTTCGCTGCGCGTGCGCGCTATTGAGTGGAGTAGCCGCCGCGACCCCTATCGCTCACGCAACGAGCATAGCTGCCGCCGCCGCCGTGTCGTTGTCGCGGCTGCCGAGTGCGACGAGGGGTGGTCTTTTGTTTATCAGTTTGTGCTCTGACACCTTCCGTTTCCTCTTTCGTCACACTGTCGCACGCGCTACTGGCTGGCGGCGCCGCGGACAACACGGTGCGTCGTTTCTTTTGGTGGTGGGCGGAGGTGCCTGGATGAAGTGGCAACAGGGCGAGCCCCAGCATGACCGGGTAAGGTTGCGCTGTCTGGTCATGCGGTGGTGTTGATTGGAGCTGAGTAGGGTCAGGAGCGACGATGGGAGTCAGACGTGAGAACAACTTGTGGGACTGGTTTGACCACGAGCGAGCAGCGGGAAAATGGCGTCTGCGAGAGAGCCGGGTGCCAGCGGCCGCCGATGAGGCTCGACACCGTCGTGCCTGACCACGCTGACGGCCTGCTCTTTGCTTCTCTGTTTTCTTTTTTCTTGGACGCTTTTCACAGACGCTTTTTCTGGCTGTACACGCCGCTGCCTTCTTACGCAGGGTTCCCCTCTGCACACCGTCGGCTGAACACCCTCGGTGTGCGGCTCCCTGAGCATTCTTATTTTTTCACGGCTTAGTATGTGCGTGGGGGTGGTAGCGGGCGGGGAGTGAGGGGTGGGGGAAGTAGGGTAACGTACACCTCGATGCATGCAGTCTGTGGTAAGGCGGTGACGGCCGGGGTGCAGTATGGACAGTGGTTGATAGGAGAAGTGATGTTATGTTGCGTTCTGTTGTCCCACCACTGGTCAAGTATGCATCGCCATCAACAGGCAGTCCCCAATCCCTCTTCTATGCGAGCGGAAGCTCAGGCGCGCAGGAAGGCTTCTTCGTTCCGCCGAGGCAGCGACTGATACGAGCATCAGATACGGAGGGAAAGTATGATACCATGATACAAAGACGAGTCGCGCAGACAAGACACATGGCGCAAAAAGCAACTGCAAGTAGAAAACAATGACTGCTAAACAGAGAGATAAAGGAATATACATGGAGACGCGAAGGCGAGCATAACAAAACCAGCAGACTATTGGAGCGTCAAACAGTTCAGTGACCACGCCACTGTGGAACCGACAATGCTGTCGAGGTGCACAGCCGCCGCGCGGCGCCTGTCCACGAGTGGGTACCGGTCGTTGTAGGGGTAGCAAACGGATGGCTCCAGAACGGAGCAGAGCTCCACCGCCGTCATGTCCGCATCAATCCACCTGCTGTTCACCTTGAGACGCTCCTTCATCAGCCGTCCCGTCGCCACAGGCACGCCGAGCTCGGAGAGGAGGGTGCACTCAGTGCGGTTGGCCACGTCGTTGAGTCGCATCGCCGGTGCCGCTGTCGTCGACGACGGCTCCTCCGCTGGCGACAATGTCGCCGCAGACTGCTTCTGCGCGGCCGACGAGCGCTTCTCCCGATCAACGAGCCGGCGAGAGCGCTTGAGAGCAGGCGCAGCGGTCGCGGCCGGCTCTTGAGCGGCAGGCCTCTTTTTCTGCAGCACAGCTACCGGCTTAGGAACAGCCGTTCCCTTCCCCGCGCGAGTGCTGCGCCGTAGGGCATCAGCGGCCAGCCCAAAGGCAGACCTCCCCCGTCGCGCGCTTGCGCCGCCCGATGGTCGTGGGGCAGTCCCCACCGCGGGCGCCTTGTCGCCAGTTTCCGGGGGCCCGCTGCCTGCCGACACCCCCACCAAGTTCTCCCCGGCGTTCGCCGCGGCACTCTGCTTGGTGCTCGTGTCGGCGCCCGCCAGGGCGTTCGGCTTGGCGCTCGTCGTGGTGCTCGGCGTGGCAGCCATCTTGGAGCTCGGTTTGGCCGCCGTCTTGGCGGTCGGATTGGCCGCCGTCTTGGAACTCGGCTTGGCGGCCGTCTTGGCACTCGGCTTGGCGGCCGTCTCAGCACGCACTCTTGCTCTGGTCTTGGCGCTCGAGTTGACACCCGACTTCGCGCCCTCTTTTGCGCCGACCTCGGTCGAGCGCTTGGGCGCAGCAAACACATCTTGTGGCGGCGGGCGTCCTGGATGAAGAGGGGGGCGCCGAGAGGAAGAGCCAGGGCGACTGATCGTGCTTGCACTTGTTGGACCACCAGAGGCTGCTGTAGAGCCAGGCGCCGCCGCCGACCGACCGGTGACCGGCGCGGCGGTGGACTTACGAGTTATCGCCTTGGAGGCGGCAACAGCGGTAGGGGAGCCCTCCAATGAGGAACGGCCACCCGATGGCTCCGAGGAGGGGGGGCGGGGGGAGGTGGGGCGGGAGAGCGTCGTCCTTGACACGTCGGCCCTTGGAAGAGCAGGAGCAGAAGCACCCGTTGACAATGCTGCCGATGCATCCGACGGAGACGTAGAGCTTTTCGCACCGCGTGGCGAACGTGACACGCTAGGCGAGTGCGAGGTATGCAAGGCACCAGCTCCCAGGCTAGGAGGTGCATCTCCAACGGTCAGGGCCCCTTGTGAAGGTACCAGGCCCGGAAGAATTGGCGATGAGCCGGCGCTGGATGGCCGCGGCGGCACAGAGGTTGGGCAGGTGCCTCCAGGTGCGGCCGTCACAGAAGCAGCCGACGACGCTGCCCAGGGTGGTGCAGTTGCCGTGGTCAAAGATGTCGCCGTTGCTGTTCGCTTGGAGGATGGAGTAGAGGCCGCTGCTGCAAGCGGAGCAGTTGCCGTGGTTGTCGATGCCGCTGCAGCACGCGGCGTAGAAGAGGTGCCAGGCGCCGCTGGTGCAGGCGGCGCAGTTGCCACGGCGGACGGCTTTGCTGCTACTCTAGGCGTAGAAGAGGGTGCAGGTGCCGCTGGTGCAGGCGACGTAGTTGCCGCGACAGACGGCTTTGATGCTGCTCTCGGTTTAGAAGAGGGTGCAGGTGCTGCCGGTGCAGGCGGCGCAGTTGCCGCGGCAGACGGCTTTGCTGCTGCTCTCAGTTCAGAAGAGCGTGCAGGCGCCGCTGCAGCAGGCGGTGTAGGTGCCGATGTAGATGGTGTCGCCGCAGGACGCGGCGTAGACGACAGAGTGCGTGCCAACGGGGGTGGTCGAGGTGATGGAGGCGTCGCCCCACTACCCCGGGATGAGCCTGTCGTCGCCAACGCACCAGCTCGCATCACCGATGCTCGACTACCGCTGGAAGACGCGCGCGGCTTGTTTGACGCTGCCCGCGCGACCAAGGTTGCCCGGAGGTCGTCGGCAGCCGCCTTGGCGGCTGCTGCAGCAGTGCTCGGCGCACTTGCCGCGCTCCTCCCCGACTGCGCTATAGCAGCGGGGTGGTGGGGAGGCAGAGGGGCGGGAAGTTCTGGTGGCGGCATCCGCGTCTGACTTGTTGGCCTCGGTGACCCGTTGGCCACCCAACCGGCAGGGCGACAGGGGGCACTAGAGAAGAGCTGGACAGGGCGCCGTGGGTCTGCCTGTTGCCCTGCAAACGCGGCCGGGGATGGTGCAATCCTTGGAGCCGCCCTCAAATCCGACAACCCCGAGAGCGACAGCCCCGAGGATGACCGCACCTTGGCGGGTGGAAGCGCCGTTGGGTTGAAACCGGCGATAAACCCCGAATTTGTCGGCGTTGGCCTGGTCACTCTTGTCGACGAGCAGCAGATACTCGGCGATGCGGCGCTCGACAGAGAATGCCCGGGGGATGTTCAGCCACGGCAGCACCGCCTTGACGACACCTTTCGTGGCCTTCTGCTTTGGATCCGCGAGCTTGACCAGCGAGTTGTCGACCACGACGGTCAGCGGCCACAGCTGCTCTGTCCCTGGCTGGCGGGGCCACCACGGCAAAATCAGCCGCGCTCGCCGCCACGACCACGTCCCCGCCACCGCCTTGTTGCCGATCACGAGCGCCTTCCGCAGCAGTGTCATGCCGTCCCTTGCGGTGATGACCGCCTTGGCCATGTTCACGGCGGCGTCGGACGGTAAGATGTCCGCAGGGGGGTTGGGGGTCGGTGGAGCTGTGACCGTCCAATCGCGCCGCAGCCGCTTGACCACTGGTTGTCGGGTGGGGCGCGCACCGGCAGCCGCCGCCGCGCGCTCGTCCTCGTCGTCCTCCTCGCTCTCATTGTCTTCGATCCCCGCCAGGGGGTCATCCCGGATAGCGTCAAGCGCGCCGCTGCCGCCACTACCAGCAACTGCGGCAGAGGAAGCGCCTGGTGCCCGCGGTCGGGCTCCAGCAGGAGGAGGATCTTCCTCAACGTCTCCGTCGACAATGGCGGCAGCAGCCGCTTGTGCAATGGCCAGTTGAGCATCGGCCGTTGTCAACCCGCCCGTGTCGCCTCCTGTCGCACCCACGCGCACCATCGTGCCGCCCTGGACGCCCGCCGCGGTCCCACCGGCGCCCCCGGCGGTCCCCGCCAACCCTGCCGCCTCGTCCGTACGATCACCGCCGCCGACGACCGTGTCTCCCTCACCGCCATCGTCGCCCTCCCCCGAGGCGGCCCCGGCACCGCGCAAGCCGGGAGGTAGCGCGAGCGGCGGTGCATCTCGCAAGCTAGGTGCGAGTGGCAGCGGCGCCGGGTCATTTGACATGATGGAGGCCGCCGTCGCCTCCATGCAGGAGCCGCTCTCCACGTAGCGGTACACTTGGCCCAACACGTTGGAGGCAGCGCTCTTGAGGACGGCATCGTCCTCGTAGATGGGCAGCCAGAAGAGCTTGCCCTTCTGGTCGTACCCCGACACGTGCACGTGCCAGTTGAGATCTTTGTTCTCCTTGGAGAAGAGCTCCACCTGCTTCAGTAGCAGCTTGACCTGCTGCAAAGTGACGGCGCCGATGCGCCGCTCCCCGACGGCCTCGACAAAGGAGGTGCAGGTCGCAAGAGCAGCCTCTTCCACAGAGGCAGACACCATCGCAGCGGGTCCACCAGAGCAAGGGTGCCACCCACGGCGGGTACGCAACCGCCCCCCCCCCCCCCCCCCCCCCCCCCCCCCCCCCCCCCCCCCCCACCACCCCCCCCCCCCCCCCCCCCCCCCCCCCCCCCCCCCCCCCCCCCCCCCCCCCCCCCCCCCCCCCCCCCCCC
>ENA-ORXT01003089-ORXT01003089.1-marine-metagenome-genome-assembly--contig:-NODE-3089-length-18849-cov-52.209940_pt1 | contig 18849 bp, 16 predicted proteins | sample MGYA00237868_ERZ511482 | MGnify/ENA metagenome assembly ERZ511482 | reverse complement strand
CCATCGGTCAGGCGGGGAAAAGCAGGCGAAAAATAACAAGCATAGATTGGTATGGATTTACGGGATGAGGCACTAGCCAATAGCTAATGCCAATGGCTAATTAAAAGTCGATAGGCAGACCTTATTCATCACCAAATTATTCAATATTCATTTTCTTTATGAAAAAAATCTACCACCTCTCCACCTGTTCCACTTGCCAACGCATCATCAAAGAGCTCGGCGGTCTCGAAGATTTCGAAAAACAAAACGTCAAAGAAAACCCCATCAATAAAAAACAAATAGACGAACTAAAAAAAATGTCTGGTTCTTACGAATCACTTTTTAACCGTCGCTCCATGAAATACCGAAGCATGGGATTGGCCGACCAGGAACTCACCGAAGCGGATTACCGCCGCTTAATTTCCGAGGAATACACTTTTCTAAAAAGACCGGTGCTGATCATCGATGAAGAAGTTTTTATCGGAAATGCAAAGAAGACCGTAGCTGCCGCAAAAGAAAAATTAGCCTAACATGACACCAGATAAAAACCAAGTCTCTATTTACTTCCAACAACTCCAGGACAACATCTGTGCAGCCCTCGAAGCCGCCGACGGACAAGGCAAGTTTCGAGAAGACAAATGGGACAGGCCCGAAGGCGGAGGTGGACGTTCTCGGGTGCTCATCGGCGAACAGATTGAAAAAGGAGGGGTAAATTACTCTGCGGTACATGGCCCCATGCCAGAAGCCATCGCCAGTTCTCTTGGATTGGGCGCCGTAGATTTTTATGCTACGGGGGTGAGCATCGTATTGCATCCCCGCAATCCCTGGGTACCCATCATTCACATGAATGTGCGGTACTTTGAAACCAGTGATGGCACCTGGTGGTTTGGTGGTGGCATAGATTTAACGCCGCATTATATCTTACACGAAGACGCGCAGTTTTTTCATCGCAAACTAAAGAATGTCTGTGATCAGCATGCACTGGATTACTACCCAAAATTTAAAGAGTGGGCCGACAACTATTTTTATATTCAGCACCGTAAAGAAACCAGAGGCATCGGTGGAATCTTTTTTGATCGTTTGGATGGTAAAGGTAGCTTCACCAAAGAAGATCGGTTTGATTTTGTTCAGGCCGTGGGGGAGAGCTTCGTCCCGATTTATACCGCTATCCTGGCCAATCGCAAAGACTACCCTTATAATGAGCAAGAACGGGACTGGCAGTTGCTTCGCCGGGGCCGCTACGTAGAATTTAATCTCGTCTGGGATCGTGGTACCAAGTTTGGTCTACAAACCAATGGCCGGATCGAATCCATCCTTATGAGTATGCCACCCCTGGCGCAGTGGGAATATGCGCATGTGCCGGAAGAAGATTCGAAAGAGAAAAGGACGTTGGATCTTTTGAGGAAAGGGGTGAATTGGGTGGACCAGCTATAATTTTTGCCATTGTAGTCGTAGAGACAAGGCATGCCTTTTCTCTACGACTACAATACGACTACTGACTACTGACTACGACTACGATGGCAATAATGGCGTTACAACGACCACATAAAACAAGAAAATCCCATTCTGGCAAACGCCTGAACGGGATTTCTTTTCGGGGTGAAAGACGGGATTTGAACCCGCGGCCTCTGGAACCACAAACCAGCGCTCTAACCAACTGAGCTACAATCACCAGCTATCACTGACGCCCGATGGACGCCCCTGCTTTTATAAAGCGATGCAAATATATAAATAGTTCCGTAAGAAGGAAAGAAAATCTCTCTTTTCACGAAAATAAATTTTAAAAACTTTGAAAAGCTATTGAATGGCATTTGTCGATATGTTGAAATGCTTCGCTTGTTGAATTGTGGAACGTTAAGGCAAGGCTACCATAAAAAAGTGTTAACAAGTAAAGTGTTTCAATACTCAATACTCAAAACTATTCCGCTGCCTCGGTAGCATCTGCCTTCAAGGTAAACGTTCTCGTTACCGGATTCAATGGTGTATCCACCGCTTTACCTTCTGCATCCACCAGGGTCAGGGTTACTTTGTTTTCGCCCATTGGAAGACCCTCAATAAAATAAGGCTGCCATTTATCCAACATATGGATCTCTCCGTTGATATCCGCCTGTACCATATAGTCACGACCGATGGTCGCATTGACCGGATAAAAGTCCAGCATGACCTTTTTGGTATCCGCAGTACCTACGTAAGTGCCTTTTGGGCGACTGTAAAACAACATGGGTTGCTTGAGTGGCGTAGTAGCGGTGATGCTCTTATTCGCTACGGTAGCTTTTACTGCTTTGTGTGCTTGGTCGGTCTTAATGCTTTCGTGGTAAGAACGAGATAAGAAGGCTAAAACGAAATGATCGCCGTCTGGAAGATCTACATCGAAAGTCGGTGTATACTTGGCCATGTACGGTTCATTGTTGACGATCAGGTGAATATGCTGTCCCTTGGCAGAGTTCGCACACATCTTCTGAGGCGCATCCGGTGTTTGTTGTCCCAGTTTGTATTTTTCGCCTTTGATATCAAAATTGAAGGTGCCGGATTTGTATTTCATGTCTGCCATGTTAGCGTCTAAAAATTCGTAGCTGTCCGGGAAAGGAGTAACCACGTACTTCATTTCTCCTTTAGGAACTGTAGCAGTGATATCATCCGTTTCTTGTTCAGTCGTTTTTCCAGTATCGCTGTTACAAGAAGCCAGTAAGCAGAAGGCAAGTAAAAAAGTAAGAATTCGCATGTTAATTTTTTTAGTAAAAGTTTAGTTAATCATTGAAGTTGCTTCAATGTCTGTAAGAAATTGCAAAGATAAAAGGATAAAGGAAATGGAAGGTTAAAAGTTCAAAAACAAAAAAAGTCAGCTCCGAATTGCTTCGAAGCTGACTTTTATTGTTTGAGTTTATCAACTCATCAATATCGATAATTATTTTTTCACCACACGACGGGTTACTACCTCATTACCAATTCTGAATCTTAGCAAATACAAGCCACTTGCCTGATTCTGTAGATCAACTTCAAAAGTTCTGCTGGTAAAAGTTACGGGCGCTAAGTTGATCACCTCTTTACCGGTGATATCAATTACGCTTAACTGTACTTCTTTAGAAGCAGGAAGGTCCAAAGCAACATTAATCAATCCTGCAGTAGGATTCGGTGCTACTGACAAGTTGTTGACGATGTCCGCTTCGTTGGTAGAAACAGGCATAAAGTTAAAAGTAGCTATCGTTTCACAACCCAAACCATCGGTAGCAGTTACCATATATTCACCAGGAGTAGCAGGCGTAATGGTAATCTCAGTTTCTCCTGAACTCCAGGCATAAGTGTAATCCATAAAGTCAGGACCAACGAAAGCACTTAATTGACCATTATTTTCAATAATTTCTAGATCAACTACATCACCAAATACGACCAGGATAGAATCTGAAGAAATCGAACAAACTGAACCACCTGGGTTAGAAGGAATTGTATACATAAAACTTTTTATTGCATAAAGACCTTCCAATGGCGGCGCACCCGTTAATACACCATTTAAATCATTGGTGTAAGAAGCTACAGCAGGAGAACCGGTAGCGATGGTTCCATTAGGAAAACCACCAGTACCACCTGTATTGGTAGGATCAAAAAACCATCCGCGGTTACCACCATTTGGAATCGTATCCGTACCCATAATAATGGCTACATTAACTGAATCGCCTACACAAACAGTTTGAATATCCATTGCTACCAATGATCCGGCATCACATGGACCAGAATCTAGGATATCAAAATTAACCGTAAGTGAAGTTTCGCTCGTACTACATTCATCGTTGATATCTGCAGATGCGGTAACGTAGCTAAATATTTGCCAAGTACCTGTCATGGCAGGATTTGTACCATTAATGGTAGACGTAAATGTGTCAGTACCACCTGTAGGTCTTCCCCATGCTCCTCCCTCAAAAGGTCCACCAGTAGCATTGTCACCAGGAACGAATAACCACCATAATCGGCCGGTTGTCGGTGTATTAGGTATCAAAAAGCTATCAACGGCTACGTCAAAAGTTTCAACGGTCCCTACTACATCTATTTCTCCAACAGTAGTCATCACACCAGCATCACATTCTGGCTGTGGCTCAGCAGTATCAAAATTGACGGTCAAAAATTCAGTACTTCGGCCACATTCATCGTTGATATCTGAAGAACCAGTAATGTAACTGTAAATCGTCCAGGTTCCCGTTAATACAGGATTCATGGTGTTTAAGGCCGAATTAAAAGTTTCCATACCCATAGTTACGATAGCAAAAGCATTTCCGTTAAATTGTCCACCGCCGCCGTTAGGGCCAGGTAAGAACAACCATCGTTGTACGCCACCAGTAGGGACGACAACATCTTCTACTGCCAGGTCAAATGTTTCCGTTGTTCCGGAAACAGTAACTTCTCCGGTCGTGGTCATTGTTCCAGGATCACAGGCAGTTACAATAGTAGTAGGAGATACCAATAGACAGAATTCTCCAGCAACGCCATTAAATCCGTCTATGACCATATAATAGGTTGTTCCCAGCGTTGTCTGAAAAACTACTTCCGCGTAGAAATCAGAGGGTGCGGTAGCGCCAGCACCATCTTCGCTACAACCACCAGTTACTGGAACAAATGCGTCACAACTGCCAGTATAAGTAGCAATCTGTGCATCTGCATTGGTAATATAATTAGCTGAACCACAGTCGTTGGTTGTAATTGTGTAACTGTTACCATCTCCTACAAATGTTACCCATAAAGTATTATTAAGGGTAGGGGGAGTTTCTCCAAAACATTCAAAACCCGTAGTTGGATCACTTGCCTCCGATGTCGCCAAAGAATTATCAAATATACTAGAAGCATTATCATTGACTCCATCAAATAAGGCAGAAATATCAACTGCTCCACTACATTCGTTGTTGGCGGGTTGTGCGTACAGGGCCGAAGTACTTAATACCATCAGACCGACCAATAAGCATAGAAATTGAGTAAATTTTGAATTCATAAAAAGGAAATTTTTTTGGTTAAATATTTTAATGTATTAAGATGCTAATATAATAGAAATAGAGGAGAATGATCTAAAATCATGGATTTTTCAGCCAAAAAAAGCCGGCCTTTGTCATTTGTTTGCTTAAGTTGATGAAATCTAAAAGTCCTTTTAGAAAAACGCTTGTTGGTTTTTAGAATATTGATTTTTTCAGTCATAACAAAAAAAGAGCTGTGCATTGCACAACTCTTTACGGCGGAAGAGGAGGGATTCGAACCCCCGGTACCGATTAAAGTACGTCTGTTTTCAAGACAGGTGCATTAAACCAGCTCTGCCACTCTTCCTGCTTTTTCTAAAGCGACGCAAATATAGAATTTTTTTCTAAAAATAAAACCTAAAATGATGAAATTTTTACACTAAATGATTTTTTTATTAGAAATCCCTTTTTACGTGATTTTGTAAGCTTACTTTTAAGATTGATTAAATAGGGTTTTATCTAAATAATAGGGGTTTTCTCCAACAACCTTCAAAACTAGCATCTCCGTTATTTTGAATAATTCGAGAATTAATCCTACTTTTGCGAAAGCGTTACACGCTAGAAAATATATCAACTTAATTACACATAATTTTAATAAAATGGCCAGAGAAATAGCATTGCGGGATGCCCTGCGTGAAGGAATGTCAGAAGAAATGCGACGTGATGAAAATGTTTTCCTGATGGGAGAAGAGGTTGCGCAATACAATGGTGCTTATAAAGTCAGTAAAGGAATGCTCGACGAATTTGGTGCCAAACGGGTAATTGATACGCCTATTGCCGAACTGGGATTTGCTGGAATCGGCGTAGGAGCCGCTATGAACGGTTTGCGTCCGATCATTGAATTTATGACCTGGAACTTTGCAGTATTGGCCTTTGACCAGATTATTAATAATGCCGCTAAAACCTTGTCTCAGTCTAACGGACAGTTTAAATGTCCCATCGTCTTTAGAGGACCATCCGGTTCTGCTGGACAATTGGCCCAGCAGCACTCTCAAACTTTTGAAAGCTGGATGGCTAACTGCCCGGGGCTCAAAGTCATCTCAATAATTGACCCTTATGATGCCAAAGGATTGATCAAATCTGCTATCAGGGACGACGATCCGATTTGTTTTATGGAGTCAGAAATGCTCTACGGATATACGGGCGAGGTACCAGAAGAAGAATATTTGGTGCCCATCGGAAAAGCACGGATTCGACGCGAAGGTACCGATGTAACCTTGGTTACTTATAATAAAATGGTATTGGTCGCAGAAGAAGCAGCCAAAAAGCTGGAGGCAGAAGGAATTTCCGCCGAAGTAATTGACCTGCGAACAATTCGACCAATGGATCACGAGACCATCATCAACTCCGTTAAAAAAACCAACCGAATCGTAGTCATCGACGAATGCTGGCCTTTTGCGGGTGTCTCTGCTGAAGTTGCCTACATCGTTCAAAAGCACGCTTTCGATCACCTGGATGCACCCGTCATTCGAATTAACGCAGCCGATACAAATTTACCATACGCACCAACTTTCGTTGAAGAATATCTGCCAAATCCAGAAAAAGTAATCAAGGCAGTAAAAGAAGTAATGTATGTAAAGCGATAGTTTTTTAAGGCTGCTGGCCATTTGCTTCTCTTAGTGGCGTGCGCGATTTGTGAAAGTAAAATAGTTTCTAGTAAAGACACAAAGTCAGAAAATGATGCTTTGTGTCTTTATTATTTAAATAGTGGCATAAAACCAATTTTTTAATACGACTCAACAAGCGCAGCGACTCAACGCTTCAACAAGCGCAGCGTTTCAACAACTCAATAAAATGACCAACCTACAAAATATTACCATTGTCGGTGCCGGAACCATGGGCAACGGAATCGCCCACGTCTTCGCCATGAACGGATACACCGTACAGCTGGTAGATATCTCCCAATCTTCTCTGGAAAAAGCCCTTGCTACTATTGAAAAAAATCTGGGACGGATGGTGCAAAAAGAAAAAATAACCGCCACAGACCAGACGGATACTTTGGCTAGAATCACTACCAATACAGATCTGAAAGCGGCTTGTGCCAATGCTGATTTGGTCGTAGAAGCTGCCACCGAAAATGTAGATTTAAAACTGAAAATTTTTAAGCAAATGGACGAGGCGGCTCCGGAAAAAGCGATCCTTGCAACCAATACTTCTTCCATTTCTATTACGAAAATAGCGGCGGTTACCAATCGTCCGGAAAAGGTGATCGGAATGCACTTTATGAATCCGGTACCGGTTATGAAACTGGTCGAAGTAATTCGCGGATACGCGACGACCGATGAAGTAAATGATACCATTGTAGCCGTTTCTAAAAAATTGGGTAAAGTGCCTACCGAGGCCAATGATTATCCTGGATTCGTGGCCAACCGAATTTTAATTCCGATGATCAACGAAGCGATTTATACCTTACACGAAGGGGTGGCAGGTGTACAGGAAATTGACACCGTGATGAAGCTCGGAATGGCACACCCCATGGGGCCATTACAACTTGCTGACTTTATAGGACTAGATACTGTTTTGGCGATCTGCCGGGTATTACACGATGGTTTTGGAGATCCTAAATACGCGCCTTGTCCTTTATTGGTAAACATGGTGATGGCCGGAAAAATGGGCCGGAAATCGGGCGAAGGATTTTATGCTTATATGCCAGGAAGTAAAGAAGTGTCGGTGTCAAAATCGTTTTCGTAAGTTGTTGATAATTAAATAGTAAGGATCATAACCGACCCAAACTTTTATAACTTATTTTTTAATTGATCCTAAGCGGTGTATTTGCAAGATATTTAAAAATAGAGAAAAGACCGAAGAGCAGTCTGATTATGTTAATATTGAAGCTGCAGATGTACCACCGATCGTAGCGCGGTCGAAGTATTACAAACAGTGTTTTATAGAATGAAAATCGCCTAAATAAAGCAATGAGCATACTCTTTGAAAATTTTCGGCTTCCCGGTAATCAACGCAAACCTGGTGAACTTTACCTAACCGTTCAAAAGGATAAGATAGTCGATTTATCCATCTACCCACCGCTCAATAACAATGAAAATAGAATAGATTGTAATGGATGTTATTTGTCTCCCGGTCTGGTAGATTTACAACTTTACGGAGCGGGCGGAATGATCTTTTCAGAAAGTTTTTCTGAGACTGATTTTATAAAAATAGATCAACTGCATCTTCGGGCCGGGACTACCCGTTATCTGATGACGGTACCAAGTTTGTCCCACGAAGATATTTTAAAGGCTATTGCGGTAACGAAAGAAATAATGTCTCGGAAAAATACCGGATGCCTGGGACTTCATCTCGAAGGCCCATGGTTAAATCCGACGCAACGGGGTGGACATGATCCAGCGATTATTCGACGCCCTGATCAAAAAAATCTGGAAGCAATCCTGGCAGCGGGAAAAGGCATCATTAAACTAATCACGATCGCACCAGAACAATTCAATCCCAAAGATTTAGCATGGTTGTTAAATACTGGAATTCCTGTATCGGCTGGTCATAGCGACGCCACAGCGGAGGAGGCACGTCAATTTTTTGATCAGGGTATCCGACTAAGTACGCATCTCTACAATGCGATGTCCGGGATGCACCACCGCAGTCCGGGACTGACGGGTGCGACGCTGCTGGACGACCGTGTTTTTTCCACGATTATTGCGGATGGAATACACGTAGATTATTCGATGATTGCTTTGTCTTGCCGAATAAAACAAGAACGATTATTATTGATTTCAGATGCTACATTTTTTGGGGTAAAAGAAGAGAATATTTTATTTCACCAACAGAAAATTACTAATAAAGATGGTGTTTATCGAAGTCCGGAAGGCCGCCTAATGGGCTCCGGTATTGCGTTATTGCAAGCGGTACAAAACATGGTTCGGTATGTTCAGATACCAATCCCTGAAGCCCTGAAAATGGCGAGTACCTATCCATCCCGTTTTCTGGGAGATATCGCGCACGGGCAACTGGCAAAAGGGAAGGTGGCCGATATTTTATTATTGGATGGGCAGCTAAATTTACAACGGATTTTTAGGGCTGGAAAAGAACTATAGCGTGGTTTAAGCATCCAAATGTTATAAATTATTCTTTTATTGATTCTTAATTGCTAGAATCAAAAGAAATCTGATTATTTTACGTTAAGATATTAAGCTTTGATGATATATTGAAGTCAAAGCAATATATAAGATCTAAAGAACAAAAACAGTATACTATGTCTTATTTAGCAGTCAGTCATCAGGAAAAAGAGGATCAACGGAGAGGGGCGATCACCAGTGGAGCGATCCATCTGTTGTTGCTCATTTTAGTATTATTACCATTCTTGAATCCTCCCAATCCACCTCCGGGCCAGGCAGGTGTGTTAATTGCATTTGGAGAGCCGGATGCAGGAGAATCTGGTGGAGACATTGCGACGGCGCCACCCGTTACAGCCGACGCTGATCCCGTCGAAGCGGATGAACCAGATGAGCCAATCAAAGAAGAAAAGCCCAAAAAGGAGGTAAAGAAACCGAAAGAAAAGCCTGCTCCGGTAAAGAAACCACAAAAGGAGGTTCAAACGGATAAAAATTCTAAAGAACGCGCCATTGCTAAAAAGAAAGCCAAAGAAAAAAAGGCCGCCGAAAAAAGACTCGCGGATGCACGTGATGCTGCCGAAGCTGAAGAAAAGGCGAAACGAAGTAAAATTGCAAAAGCCAAAGCGGAAGCCAAACGAATCGCAGACGCGAAAGCGGCGGAAGCTGAGAAATTTAGAAATATTGGGCGAACAGCCGGAAATAAAACAGGTGGCGGTAGTAACGACAAGCCAGGCAGCCAGGGACAATCCAGCGGAGATCCCAACGGTGATGCCCTGGAAGGAATTAGTACCGGAAACGGTGTGCTAGGTGGTGGTATTGCCGGGCGAAAAATTGTTAAAAAACCAAGAATTCAAGATAGCTCACAAAATACCGGAGCGGTAAATGTAAAAGTTTGTGTGGACTCCGAAGGAAATGTGACCAGTGCAAAATATACGCAGGCTGGATCAACTACGGCCAACGGGAACTTGATTAAAAAAGCAGTCGCCGGTGCAAAGGGTTACAAGTTTGATAAAACAGATCGGGATACCCAATGCGGTACCATCAAAATTAACTTCAGAGTCCAGTAGATACAAGGCAAGGAGGGTTTTCTAACCGTGTCTGGACCGTTAATATTTTGTCAACATTCCTAAAGAACCCGGGTCCGACCAAAAGCCTCCAGGTGACTGAACAAACGCAGCGTTTCAATATTTCAAAATCGCTAAAAAAGCCATATAAAAAACCCGGAGTTTCCACTTCGGGTTTTTATATTTTAACCCAATAAATTTTTAATATTTTATGAATTACGACGAAACAATACATTACCTTTATACCCAGTTACCGATGTTTCAGCGTACCGGGCCAGCCGCATTTAAAAAAGATTTGGGAAATATTCTTTTGCTCTGTGACCATCTCGGTAATCCTCATCAGAAACTTCAGTGCATTCATCTGGCAGGGACCAATGGAAAAGGATCTACGGGACATCTGTTGGCCAGTATATTGCAAGCTGCTGGTTTAAAAGTAGGTCTATATACTTCGCCGCATTACCGGGATTTTAGAGAGCGGATTAAGATCAATGGAGACTATATTCCCAAAAAGGATGTTGTTCGTTTTGTTGCTAGTCATCAATCTGAAATTAAAAAAATCGGGCCTTCTTTTTTTGAAATTACGGTCGCGCTGGCCTTTGACTATTTTGCCAAAGAGGCAGTCGATATCGCGATTATTGAAACGGGACTGGGGGGAAGACTGGATTCTACAAATATCATTACCCCGTTGATTTCGGTGATCACTAATATTAGTTTTGATCATCAGCAGTTCCTGGGAGATACCTTAGCGAAGATCGCCGGAGAAAAAGCGGGGATTATTAAACCAAAAGTGCCCGTAGTTATTGGAGAAAAACAGTCCGAAGTTTTCAAGGTTTTTAGAGAAAAAGCCAAACGGGAGAAAGCGCCATTGTATCTGGCCAATGATCCAAAAAATTACGAGGTTATTTTGGAGAAAGAAACGGTACAAAATAGTTTTTATACCATAAAAAAAAATGGGGTAGTGTGGGCAACTAAGCTGCCCGTTAACATTCACGGACCTTATCAATCCCAAAATATTGGTACTGCTTTGAAAACCATCGAGGTATTGAATTCAATTAAAAAACTGTCTTTGCCTCCAATTGATATCTCTATAATAAAAAAAGGATTTGCTCAACTAAAAACAGCGACAACTTTTCTGGGACGCTGGCAACTATTAGGACAAAAACCGTTGATTATTGCTGACAGTGCACACAATGAAGCAGGATTAAAAAGTCTTTTTCCAGGCCAGAAACTAGCAAAAGTCAATTGTCAAAAATTACATATTGTTTTTGGAACAGTGCGTGATAAGGAAGTTGAAAAAGTTTTTCCATACTTACCCGGAAACGCTATTTATTATTTTGTTAAAGCGGATATCCCGCGCGGATATGATGCTGTCCGACTGCGGAATATGGCAGCGGATAATGATTTATATGGTAAAGCTTATACCTCGGTTAGAAGAGGTTTGGCAGCTGCTAAACGCAGGGCAGACCCAAAAGATGTTATTTTGATTTGTGGAAGTATTTTTGTGGTAGCGGAGGTAATTTGAATGATAAAAATGTAGTACCTATTAATACCTCATTCCTAAACAGGAGCCAGTGAATTTATTAATGGCTCTATTTTTACAAAAGATGACCACAACTACATTCGTAACGCTGATATTTTTAACAGTTATGATTTTTATTTAAAATTAAATTTGTTTTTTTAAGAAGTACTGAACAATTTCCCTTCTGTTTCTTTATACCACCGAGAACAATATTTAATAACAAAATAATTTACAAAAATTTTTTTATCATGAAAACCACAAAAGAATCTATTTACGGAACAGTAGGATTTATTTTTTCTAACGCTGATAATGCAGAAAAAGCGTACAATGCGCTAAAACTGCGTGGTTACAACGAAGATGAAATAGGTTTATTGATGAGTGAAGCAACTAAAGAACATTCTTTTTCTGGAAATGTTCCATCCGAGACAGTAGGTAATACTACTGCAGAAAACATTGCCGTAGGATCAGGTGTAGGAGGTACACTGGGAGCCATTGCTGGAGCGATTATCACTTTAGGAACAACTGCTGTTATTCCAGGTCTTGGGTTAGTAGTAGCGGGTCCAATCATCGGAGCATTAACCGGTGCTGGTGCAGCCGGAGCAACGGGTGCATTAATTGGTGCCTTAACTAACATTGGTATTCCAGAAGATTACGCAAAAATTTACAATCGTGAGATTGAGGCAGGAAATGTAATCTTATTGGTAAATCCAAGAGATGCAGACGAAGCCAAATATTTCAACGATCAAATGTCACTGGATTATCCAGGAACGGTCGTTAACCACTGGAATGCCTAATTCTATTTATCATTCTGGATAACTATAAAAAATCCTCATAGAAATTATTCTATGGGGATTTTTTTATATTTCGTATTTAACATGTTAGTGATACAATCCGTAAACCTATAACAGGATATATTTGTTCTTTACGGGCTGAGGCAACAACACCCTTGGGTTTAGATAATTGACTCAAATTTTGCGATCCATCGTTCTGATAATCTCTTTGGACTTCACAGTATTTCGATCATTTTTCAAAAGAATATTTTGATTTGGGATGGCGACCGGAGGAATATTTTTAAACGTAATAGTAAATCCACCGGATGCCATACGCATGATTTCTACGTGTGTAGGAAAGTCGATAAATTTGTTGTGAAAAATAGCCCGATTATTTTCCAGTCCCTGTAATAAGTAAGCTACCTTTTCTCCGGCAGATTGTGTAATGGCTTCAAAATAAATTTTGTTATTTCGTTCTACAAGCGCCATCTTTTCCGTAAAAATAGATTGATTAGCTGTGTTGATAAAAGAACCAGTCCCAACGAAGCGACCCGGTGCGACGGAATGCCAGATTTCTGTTGATGTTCCGTTCATATTACTTGCTATCCATTCGCCTATGATCCAGTCAAAATCGCTTAATCTAGTTTGGTGTACACCATTCCCATGAGTCGCTTCAGTTCTAATAACTGGCTGCTCATTAATTGATTGCGCAACCAATTTTTTATGATAACCACCTTCCTTAATAATTCCTCTCGGATTCGCGTTAATTTTACGTTGATACTCTGCCATTTGTGGGGAAGAAGGAATTTTGGTAGAGCCGAGTAAAGGCAAATCTTCGATTTGACGAGGGATTGCTTGATGCTCAGCCATGACCATTGATCGTTCAGGTTTCAAAACCGTTTGACTAATAATAAAAACCAAACTTACCAGGAGTAAAACGGATGCTGCGACCGACAGAATACCCCATCCAGGTAGCTTACGCCGACGCGCCACGGGTAGCGTATGTTTATCTAGCCGCGACGCCAGTTTAGTCCAGGCATCATTCGAAGGAGTCTGATTTATGTTATGTGCATGCTTGCGAATATTTTCAAAAAGTGGATCTTTATTTTCCATTTCTACTAAAATTTAAAACTACGATTTTGGGTGATGATTGGTAATAATCAAACTTTTCATTCTCTTTTTTGCCAAAATTAATTGGGACTTACTGGTATTAATACTGATGCCGAGTTCTTCGGCAATTTCCCGATGTTTAAAACCTTCTACCACGTAGAGATTAAATACCGTTCGATAACCCGTTGGTAATTGATCGAGTAAATCGAGAATTTCCTGGGCAGCCATATCCTCTTCTACGCTAACATTAGACGTCAGTTCAAGATTATCTATTTCTTTTGCGAATTTAAGTTCGTTGCGTTTTCGTAAAAACATGAGCGACTGATTGACCATAATTCGCCGAATCCATCCTTCAAAACTACCCGCACCCCGAAAATCATCAATCTTGGTCAAAACTTTAAACATGCCATCAATCAGGACATCCTCCGCCTCCTGATGGTCTTTCACGTAACGCTTACAGATCCCGTACATTTTGCCCGAATAACGGTCAAACAGGTATTTCTGTGCTTTACGATCCTGACGCTGACAGCCGGCAATGAGTTCTTGTTCTGTCACTGATTAAGTTTTCGATGTTTAGAAGTTCTTTAGGACTCACCTCGTTTTGGAAGAGCCAATAGTCAACAGCAAAGTTTGACTAAAGTCGAGCTAACATAAAACCATATTTCAGGTTTCTTCACCTCCTAGATGATAAATAATGATCCTTTTGGTGGGTAGATAATAAAAAAAAACGATTTTCTGTAAAAATTACACTTAAAAGCAGGGTTTTTGATAAAAAAATGAAATCTTTGGCATTGCGTTAACCAAACCAACATTTTCCATCATTTTATTTCTTTACTATGTTATTAAACAATAATCAATACGAATTAAGTGGCGGTGTGAACCCGCTGGATTTGGTAGAACAATATGGTTGTCCGCTATATGTGTACGATACTGCAATCATGGAGCGGCAATATAAACAGTTGTTCAATGCTTTTTCAGTTCCGAAATTGAGACTGAATTACGCGTGTAAAGCGTTGACAAATATCAATGTATTGAAATTTTTTAAATCCCTGGGTGCTGGATTGGATACCGTTTCTATTCAGGAAGTCTGGATGGGACTAAAAGCGGGTTTTGCACCGCAAGATATCATTTATACGCCCAATTGTGTATCGATGGAAGAGATCGGTATGGCGGTGAAAGAAGGTGTTAAAATTAATATTGACAACACCAGTATTCTCGAGGAATTTGGTCACCTCTATCCCGATGTGCCAATTTGTATCCGAATCAATCCGCACATCATGGCGGGCGGTTCCTCCAAAATTTCAGTTGGACATATTGATTCCAAGTTTGGAATATCAGTTCATCAGGTTCCGCTGGTATTGCGACTGGTCAAGGCCATGGGGTTGAAGGTCGAAGGCATTCATATGCATACGGGATCCGATATTTTGGATGCTGGCGTATTCTTGCAAGGTGCAGAGATTCTATTTAACGTGGCGATGGATTTTAAGGATCTAAAATATATTGATTTTGGATCTGGATTTAAAGTACCGTACAAAGAAGGTGGCATTGCTACGGATATTGAAGATTTGGGAGAACAACTCTCCGAACGATTTAATACTTTTACCGAAAAATATGGACGCGAACTGACGCTGGTATTTGAACCAGGAAAGTTTTTGGTAAGTCAATCCGGTTACTTTTTTGCAAAAGTAAATGTAGTCAAACAAACTACTTCTACGGTGTTTGTAGGAATTGATTCTGGATTAAATCACTTGATTCGGCCTATGCTTTACGATTCCCATCACGACATCATCAACGTGACAAAAACCTCCGGGAAACAACGAATTTACACAATAGTTGGATATATTTGTGAGACAGATACTTTTGGTGTAAATCGTCGATTGACCGAAGTACAGGAGGGAGATGTTTTAGGATTTAGAAATGCTGGCGCGTACTGTTTTTCGATGGCCAGCAATTATAATTCTCGTTACCGCCCTGCTGAAGTACTGCTACATCAGGGGAAATCTTACCTGATCCGGGAAAGAGAAACATTTGAGGACTTAATGAGCAAACAAGTGACATTAAATATTTTTGACCCTCTAAAAGTAAAATAAAAAATGATACGTATAGTAATTTTAATATTTGTTGGTTTATTGTTTTTCGCCGCCTGTGAACCGAAGCCGCAAACCACCGATCCTGTTTCTGAAAAGAAAGTCCAGGCTAAAAAATTGAAGAACGACGCGGTCAATCTTATTGGTTTTAAAGATCTTAAAGCGGTAACTGCGAATGGTAAAGTCGTAGAGATTCCCGGATTGTCTGACGAAAAACAAAGTACTTACATTTTGGTGCGGCACGCTGAAAAAATGACCGATGGATCAGATCCGGAACTAACACCCGCTGGACTGGCACGGTCTGCCAAACTGGCGGCGCTGCTGGATAACTTAAAAATAGATCAAGTGATGAGTACAGATTATAAGCGAACCCAGGCGACGGCCGCTCCTTTGGCCAAGGCTCAAAATCTGGTGGTACAATCTTACGACCCTTCCATGCAGCAAGATTTATTTACAGATCTTTCTGTTTTTAAGAAACAAAATGTCGTGGTGGTTGGTCATTCCAATACCATTCCGCAATTGGCAAACGCATTGATTGGTAAAGAGGTGATCGCGGAATATTCGGAGGATGATTATTCACAATTAATTATAATTTCACTGAGCCAGCCAGGAATGGCAACTTTCGAAAGATTTGAATTTTAATTAAATATGTTATTCGCTTTTTGCTATTTGCTTCCCTCGACCGCGATTGAAGAGAGCTAAGAGCAAATGGCCAGAAGCAAAAAAAAAGAGATGAATGATCCATCCGGTACAATGACATTACCCCGCTGGCCGGTATATTTCCTGACGGGTTTGGTGCTTTTTATAATGGCCATCAGTGGATACGCCCAAATTGCAGATCGTGATTTACTGGAATATTTAATTTTAGAAGATGGTGTGTTAGAAAATTTAACAGCGCTACTATTATTATTCGGCGGTTGTTTTGTTTTTTATCATTTTTTTAAAAATAAAAGGGAGAAAGACATTTGGTGGAAAATATTTCACGTCATCTTTGGCCTGATACTCTGGTTTGGATTTGCGGAAGAAATTTCGTGGGGCCAGCGAATCATCGGTTTCGATACCCCTGTCTTTTTTCAAAAACACAATAAGCAATACGAAGTTGGTATTCACAATCTTACCTACGATGGATTCAGTGTCAACCAGTGGATTTTTTCCTTTGGTCTCTCCATTGGCATCGCTATCTATTATTTATTTTTTAGAATATTGACTGAAAAAGTAACTTGGATTGGGAATTGGACCAGGCGATTGGGTGTCCCCGTTCCAAAGTGGAATCAGACCCTGTTATTATCGGGAAGTGTATTACTTATCCTTTTTATTGATCATAGTAAAAAGTGGGAAATCTTTGAATGTATTTTTGTCCTGGTTTTTATGATGACGCTATATGAGGGGAAGCATGGTGGGGTTTAAGCCCCTATGATTGATGAAAATTCAGTAATCATAAATAAAATGTAAATCGATAAATTGGTCTCTTGTTACGCAATATGAAAGAAAGATAAATGACATAGATTATTGCACACTCCCTCAGAGTGGTCATTTGATTTGAATATTATCATAGCTGGTAACAAAAATAAAGTTTATCCTAAAATAAAAGCTCTCGGCATTTTTTTTCTTCTCAAAAAAACTTAAGTTTGTGACGTTTTCTCCGAATATTTTGCCTGCATAAAAATTAACTTTCCACAAGCAAACAGGTACCCTCAACTCCAAGTGAATAAATTAATACGAACTTAACCTAGATCTGTAAGGATTGGTTAGGTTAATTTCTAATTTTGTGCTAGTGCGTCGGAATCAAAGAAGTGTGATCTCAAAATAGGCCGTATAAGGTGTTAGGTATTTAGTTCCCGACGGACTAGCTATAATTATAAAGAATTTTTAAATTTTAACCTTAAACCAAAACTTATATTATGAAAAAGATTTTACTATCGATTTTAGTTGTTTTAAGTTATTCTAATTTCGTTTTATCTCAATGCTCTGGTCTAGAAATAGTTGGCCTGGATGGAGATAATCCTGATTTTATTTATATTCGAGCTACTGCCGATATTCCAGGAGGAACCGTTTTCCATTTTACGGACAATGAATGGAATGCAACGAATAAAGCCTTTAATGATACAAATGAAAGCGAAGAAACATGGACTGCTCCTACAAACGGAGTGAAAGCTGGTTCCGTTATCGCTTTAACTGGAGCTACTGCTACCTGTGGAACCGTTTCAAATACTCTACCGATAGGTGAGGGTCTAGAGGATGTTTATATAACATCGATTGCTGCGAGTACTGTTAATGGAAGCATTACTGCTGCTAGTATTTGTTTTGCTGTTTCTACTGGAGGCACAGGGGACTTACCTTCTGGTAAATCTGTAAATGTTGGAGATTTTGATAATACGACTTACAGCGGCATGGGAGATATTACCGATGCCGCAAATTGGAATGTTAGTAACAGTTCTAATGCTCCCGCTCCTCCTGCTGTTGCTTGTGTTGCATTGCCTGTTGAATTAACAAGCTTTATTGCAAAATCAAATGACAAATTTACGGATCTCACCTGGACCACCGCCTCCGAACTAAACAACTCCCACTTCGATATCGAACACAGCATCGACGGACTGAACTTCCGCGCGATCGACGAAGTAGCTGGATTCGGAACCACCCAAGAAAAGCAAGAATACACTTACACCCACGCAACGCCAGCCAACGGTACCAACTACTACCGCCTAAAGCAGGTAGATTACGACGGTGCTTTTGAGTACAGCGATATTCGCGTAATAGAGATCAAGCGTGCAGGAAAGATCGTTATCAATCCTTCTGCTGCCATTGCAGAAATTACAATTCGATTAGCGGAAACTACCGGAGACAACAACCAGATCGGAATTTACGACATGATGGGTCGCACGGTCATGATGAGTGCTTTTGACGGTACGCTGGACGCAAAGACGATTGATATTTCTAACCTGGAAAAAGGATACTACGTTGTACGTGTTCAGGCAGGTAGCGAAGTATTTACAGAAAGGTTTATGAAGATGGTAGACTAAGATAATTGGCCAGTTGGCTGGTTGGCTTTTAGCCAGTTGGCGCTCTTTTGGCTTAATGATTTACAACGTTGACGAATACTTTATTTTTTTTATCAAAAGTTATAGCGCAGTAGCGCTGAAACGCAGGGGTCAACGCCTCTGCGTTTTTTTTTGGTAACAGGAAAGGGCACTAGTGCCTTCGGCATTAAATAACTGGGCATATTGATCAACGTAGGAACAAGGCATTGCCTTGTTCCTACGTT
>ENA-ORXT01003088-ORXT01003088.1-marine-metagenome-genome-assembly--contig:-NODE-3088-length-18849-cov-194.971873_pt1 | contig 18849 bp, 15 predicted proteins | sample MGYA00237868_ERZ511482 | MGnify/ENA metagenome assembly ERZ511482 | reverse complement strand
ATACCAATCCAACAATTCTTGCATCTTTTGCGGCACTTCATTAGGCTCAGCATATTTAAAAAGTTCCCCACTTTTTAATTGTACGTGGTTAGGATGTTCTTTGTATTTGCCTGATATTATTTTACGCCTTGTTGGTTTTCCATCAGGTGCAACAGCATCAGCCCAAAAAGGTTTTACTAATATGGTTTCGTTTAAAGCCCTAATCTCACTTTCAGAAATTAATCTGTCTTTATCATTTGCCCATTGTTTTAGCATTTCAATAGCCACATCGTGGGCACGCATTTCCTGCACATCTTTTAAAGAATTGTTTTGCGCTCTAAAATCATCGCCTAAGCGAAACAACAATTTAGTGTCTCCATAACTTAAGGTGTTACCTTCAATGTGGTTAGAGTTGTAGTTCCATTCTAATCGAAATTTTTCCCAAAGTTTAGCTTGCGCTTCTTTATTAAGCGGCAACAAAGCATCTAATTCTGCTTTTAACTCATTTATGTGAGTAATTGTTTTATTCATTTAGTTTACAATTCATTTTTCACCAAACCCTCTCCACTCCATAAGCATCAAAAATTTTATCTACACTAATAATTTGTAATTGCTCCACCATAGCTTGCGCAATTAACATTCTATCAAACGGATCTTTATGATGGAAGTTGAGTGCTTTTACTTTAAGGGCGTGCGTTGTATTTATGTTTAAAATATCTACTCCATTTTCCACCAAATGAAGTACAATTTCTTCAATTGAGCTTTGCAAATGCAATTTGCCTTTCGACTGCTTTATAGACATTTCCCAAATACTGGCAACACTTATAAACTTATTGGTATTAATGTCTTGAATAATAGTCTTGCTATTTTCACTTAGTTTGCGATCACCGTTGAAAAACCAAATTAGGGTATGCGTATCTAAAAGAAACTCCATTACATGTATTCCTTAAAATCCTCTAAAGGCTCATCGAAATCATCAGCCATTTTAAATACACCTTTTAGGCTGCCAAATTGAGGAGCTTTTCTTTCCGACTTTTTTTTAATCGACTTTTTTTCAAGTTGTAGTAGATAATCATAAAGTTCCTCTTTACAATCATTAGGCAACTGCTTTATTTTTTCTAATAGTATTGCTTCTGACATAATTTTTTCGTTTAAAGATAAATCAATTTTTTGAGAAAAAATGCTACACCAAACCAAACTGCTGAAAGTGATGGGTAAAATGTTTACGATTCTGTAAATCCCATAATTCTTTATCGCAAGCACCAAAAACGGCATGGTTAAAAACGGCATCAGCATGTTCTTTATGATATTGCTCATAAGCCTCATAACCTTCTATAAAAGCTACTTTAGCTTCTGCAAAACTTTTATATTGTAATTCAACAACACCATCTGGCAAATAAGGCGCTTTAAAATTTCGGGGCATCGCACGGTGATTATACAAGCTCTCTTGATATTTTTCTACTTGTTCTTCTGGCGTAACTATTTCCATGGTACGTTTACCAACTGCGGCTTCCATTAAAGCCAACAAATGCTCCATCATTTGTTGAGCCGTCATTTCGCCCCAAGCTGGCTTAGTATCTTTTTTTAATTTAGATAATGCTTCTTTTACGCTATCTAAATTCACCTCCATAAAAGGGCTTTTTTTCTGCACCAACGTTAATACGGTAACCACGGCACTCAACTCATCATTCTGATCAAAAATTTCTCCATACCATTTTACCACGCCTGCCGGATGTTCTCTGCCTTTGCTATCCCGTTCTCGTTTTTCTTTGCAAGTAAGGCGCACATAAATAGTATCGTTATGATAAAGCGGCTTTATAAAACGACATTCTTCTAAACCATAATTTGCTGCTACTGGCCCTTTATTAGGGTAAACAAATAAGCCCGCTGCGGCTGCTAAAATAAAATAACCATGTGCGGCTCTTCGTTCAAAAATTGTGCCTTGTAAAGAAGTGATATCCGTATGTGCATAAAAATTATCCCAACTTAAATTGGCAAAATTTTGTATGTCGCTATCGGTTATGGTACGCTTATGCGTTTGTAAACTCATACCCGGTTCAACATCTTCAAAATGGTATTTAAACGGATGTTGCGGTGCAGTTGTATATTTTGCCCCCGGCTGATAAATGCCCGTTATAGCAGCAATAGTAGTGGGCGTACCTTGTATGGCGCAACGTTGCAAATAATGTTTTACGCCACGCATGCCACCCATTTCTTCGCCACCGCCAGCACGCCCTGGGCCGCCGTGTACTAAACTTGGCAAAGGCGAACCATGCCCTGTGCTTTGCTTGGCGTTTTCTCTATTAATCACCAAAATTCTACCATGATGTGTTGCGGCACGCACCACAAATTCACGAGCAATTTTATCATTAAAAGTAGCAATAGAACAACACAATGACCCTTTGCCCATTTTGGCGAGTTGAACAGCATCATCTAAATCGGAATAAGGCATTAAGGTGCATACTGGGCCAAAAGCTTCTACATCGTGAACGGCCGTATTTTTATGTGGTTCTTTTTCTAACAATAGTAAAGGTGATAAAAATGCGCCATCATCGGCATTGGCATCTAACAATTCAACCTTATTTAAATCGCCATAAACAATGTGGGCAGTTTGGCTAAGTTCTTCTACTCTGGCACGCACTTCGGCTACTTGATCTTTACTTGCCAACGAACCCATACGCACCTCTTTTAAAACAGGATTGCCAATAGGTACTTTGGCTAATGCTTGTCCTAAAGCAATCTGTACATCTTCCAAATATTTTTCGGGTACAAAAATTCGTCTGATAGCAGTACACTTTTGTCCGCACTTGGTTGTCATTTCTTTGCGCACTTCTTTTACAAACAAGTTAAACTCATCGGTTCCTGGTGCGGCATCTTCTCCTAAAACGGAACAGTTTAACGAGTCGGCTTCCATGTTAAAAGGTACGGCTTCTTCTATTATTTTTGGATGCGCTTTTAACAATCGCCCAGTAGTTGCCGAGCCAGTAAAGGTGACTACATCTTGCGATTGTACACCATCTAAAATAGTACGTGCCGAACCGCAGATCAATTGTAAAGCTCCTTCTGGTAAAATTCCAGATGCAATAATTTCACGTACTACAGCTTCTGTTAAAAAACTGGTTGCCGTGGCCGGTTTTACAACTGCTGGCACGCCGGCCATCCAATTAACGGCTACTTTTTCTAACATACCCCAAACCGGAAAATTGTACGCATTGATGTGGATAGCCACACCTTCTTTAGGAACCATAATATGGTGCGCCATAAAACTACCTCCGCGCGACAAATCAATGGCATCGCCATCCACATGGAAAGATTGGTTAGGAAAATTTCTGCGTAAAGAAGCATTGGCAAATAGGTTGCCGAAGCCTCCTTCAATATCAATCCAACTATCGGCACGGGTGGCACCGGTTTTATAACTCACTTCATAAAACTGCTCTTTCTTTTTGGTTAAATACAAAGCCAATTTCTTTAACATTAAACCCCGTTGCTGAAATGTCATTTTACGTAAAGGTGGGCCACCAGTTGTTCTACCATATTCTAAAATTTCTTTAAAATCTAAACCTTTGGTAGTAGCATAGCAAATGGTTTCGCCATTTACTGCATTGTATAGCGGTGCGCCGTCTCCGTCGCCATTAACCCAATTGCCTTGTATATAATTTGAAAGTTTTTGCATTCGTTGCATTTATTGTATTTATGGTGGAAAGATAAGGTATTTGCTTTGAGCTAAAAAATTTTTTTTCGGTCTTATTTTTAAAGCCATGTAATAATTTTTCTACCTTGTATCAATTGAATAATTCGAGCAACATATTTTTCTGGCTTCAATTGTTAGTGGTGTCAGTTGGTGTAATTTACTGTTTTACATTCAACACTTTTCATCTTCATCAAGCAAGTTTTAGTGCCAAGTTTTTAAACTTAAAGTTGCCTTTTGTTAATGGCCTTTTTTTGTATGTTACTTTGTTTGCAGGTGTTTGTTTTTCTATTACTAACCAAATGCTAAATAAAAAATATTATAAAATTACTTGGTTAGATGGGTTATTTATAGCCTATATATTATACCATTTCATCAGCTTTTTTTGGGTGAAAGATTATGGTTTAGGTTTGGCTGCCTTGTCTGTCACTACATCTTTCTATGTATTTTATTTTTTGATAAATGACCTGCTTAAACAAAATAAACACTTCACTATAAAATGGATTAAACATTTAATATGCATACTTTCAGCAGCTTTTGTACTACACTTTTTTATTAGTAATTTCGATGTTTTACTTAATTTTATAAATACCGATCATTCTTTTCAAAAAATTATAACCCAAAGTAAAAGCTGGGTTGGCGGTAAAAACCAAACGGCTTGCTTTTTGGCTCTTTTGCTGCCGCTTGTAATTTTGCTTAAACCTCAAAAATGGATATTGCTTTTTTTAGTTAGTATCATTTTAATACAGCTATTAATAATGGGTTCCAGAAACGCCTACATTGCAGTAATTGTATTGCTTGTTATCTACCTGCTCTTTAATAAAATTGAATTGAAACAAGTTGCCAAAGCAGTTTTGGTATTACTGGTAGTGTTATTTATTTTTGTAAATTTTGTGGGTTTTGAAGTACTTATAAATCAATTAAAAAGCAATACTTGGGCAAGCCGTTTTGTTTTTTGGCAACAAACTTTACAAATGGGTTTAGATTATGGTTTACTTGGCGTTGGTGCAGGGCAATGGGATGCTTACAGATTGCAATACGATGTTTGGTATACCTATAAACACCCGCATAACGACTTTGTTAGAAGTTTTGCAGAGTTGGGCCTTGTGGGCTTCTTGTTGTTTTACTCCATTATAGCAAGCGCATTATTTTCAATTTTTAAAAACTTAAAACACCATAAAAAGCCGGCTGTAATTGCCATTTGCGCTATCGCAGTTTATTTAAGTCTTTCTTTTTTTGATGAGTTGAAAATGAAGGATAACTACAACATTTTGTTAGCCTTAATTTTTGCATTAATTAATTATAAACTACCTACCTTTAAGTTGCCACAAGTGCACTCTAAATTTATGTGCTTAGGCTTATTCATTTTTTTGTTTTTAGGAGCTTTATTTGTAACTATTTATCCTATAAAAATACAAAATGAAATGCAGCACTTTAAAAAGTATAGTATTTTTTTAAAAGAAAAAGAAACCGAATTAGCGGTTAATGAGCTTAAAAAAATTAATCAAAATTTGTTAGGTAGCATTGATAGAAACCCTGTATATATTTTAATTGCAAATGCGTATTTTAATGCCAGAAATATGGATAGCGCAGTATTATATTATGCAAAAGCTGCCAAAAAAAAGCCCTATTATATAAATAACTTTATTGGTGGTTTGCGGGTAAATTTGGTAAGGAATAAAAAACTTGGTGCTTGGAAACAGCTTTCAAAAATTTATATGTTAAACCCGTGTAATATTGTTTTAAAAAATTATCAATTAGAAATGCCTTCTTTTAAAACGGCAAAATACTATCAAAACATCATACAAAAACAAAAAGCGAAATGTGATAAATTGTTAGAAGATGAATAAACAATACAACACAAATGATGTGATTAGTAAGCGAATTAAAATTATTAATCAGTTAGTTCAAAATGGGGATTTATTGCAAGCGCTGAAAAAAACAGAAAGTTGTATTAGCCAAAATAACCGAAGTTTGAGGTTACTAAAAAAATACGCATATTTACACGAGTTGGCTGGCAATATAGAAATAGCCGCGCTGCTAAATATTAGTTTACAATATTATTTTCCACATCATTTTGATGCAAAAGTTGCCTTTTTAAATTTTTGTTTTAGAAATGGTAAGCTAAAAAAAGTAGCGAATAAATTAGAACAGTGGAAAGGTAAATACGGTGAGCATAAATCTTATATAGAAAGCAAAATAAAACTATTGAAACCTTTGTGGGCTTATGAAGAAGCGAAGACACTTACGGAGCAGTACATCCAAAAATTTCCGAAAGAAGTTTTTGGATACGTTAATTTAATTGATCTTATTTCCAATATTCGTCTCACTAATTATAGAGCAGTGCTTGAAGCTATTGGCAAGCAAAGCGATGCTGTTAATTTTGGCTTTCGTATACAACGCACCCTTAACCAAGTACAGAGCAGTTATGTAAATACATTTCAGCCCAATACAAAATTGCAGTTTACACATCACGAAAACAGTAATCAGTTACTAAAATCTTACTTTATTAAAAACGCACCTAAAAAGGACAATGCTTTAAATTACATATTTGAAAAGTTTTTAAATATAAAGGCAATTAGGGCATTAACAGCCACGGCAATATTTAGCAAAAGTATTCATCAGCAATTTTTAGCTTATTTAGAGGAGTACCCGAAATGGAAAAACTACCAAATGGTTAAGGATTATTTAGCCATAACTACACAAAACATTGGCATAACCGCACTACCCGAAAAGTGGCATCCGCTACCCAGCAAAAAGGTAGATATTGTTTATACTTGGTGTGATAATAGTGATGAAACTTTTAGGCAACAATTAAATCGGTTATTGGCATTAAGTGGGCAAAAAACCAGCTCATCAAACAATGTTTTTCGCTATCAACAAATGGGCGAAATTAAATTGTCGTTGCTTTCGGTACAAAAATATTTTTCGCAAGTAAACAACATTTATATTGTTACCAACCAACAACAATTTAATATCGGTTTTTTAAATACTTCTTTTCAAAACAAAATACAATTTATTGATCATACCCAAATTATGCCAAAAAAACTTACCGATAAAGGCGTTTTTAATTCTAACCTAATAGAAACCTTTATTTGGAAAATACCCAACTTATGTGAGTGCTTTTTATATTTTAATGATGATGTAATATTAGGAGATTACTTAAAAGAGGAGCACATTTTTAATTCAGAAAACGTTCCATACACTACTTTAATTCCGTATCATTTTAAACAACACCACATTACTAAAGATTTATTAGCCTTAGCCCCAAAAACTCCTTTTTATGAGCCGTGTATGTACAATGCGCATCAACAGTTTGTTAACCGTTTTAATATTGAACCTCATCTTGGGCCCTTACATCAATTTATGATTATGACTAAAACTTCGTGCAAGGCCTTATTTCAAATTATGGAAAATAGTTGGTCAAATAGTTTTTTTAAGGATGCGCTAAGAGGCAACAATAGCGTATATACCGTGATGATGTATAATTGGTATGCTTTACTAAAAGGGCATCAAGTTTTAGGGCCTTATCATTTATATCGCCGCCGCTCATTATATTTTCATAACGAAATATATGCCGAAAATGTAGAAACAATACAGACTGTTAAGCCACTATTTTACTGTTTAAATTATGTGGCCGATGCTGCCTCTAAAAAGTTGATGGGAGAGTTGATGGAGGGTTTGGGTGGGACAATTTTAAATTGATACAAGATATTTTTACTTAAGTAATGCGGAGAAAATAAATCTTCAATTATGTCAAAACCATTTTTTGATAGACGAGGCGAAAAATGCAGATTTAGTGGTGCTAACGCGAGGCTTTTCAACGAAGTATATCGGAAAATGGTAAAGACAGAATGTAGATTTATTTTTGTAGCATTACTAAGAGACAGAATTGAATTTCGCATTTGAATAAAAAGCTGTAAATTGTAAATTGAAATAATGAAAAAACTGATTAATACAAATGAAATGAGTTGGAGTGATTTAATACCAGATGTAGTATCTACACCTTTAAAAATATATAAGAAGCGGCATAAAATTCAAGAATATTGGAAGGCGTTTTTAGCAAAAACAAACTTGGGTAAAACCAATATTTTAGTTTTAGGCAGAAGTAATGTTGGTAAAACTGTATTTTTAGATTGTTTAAATGGTAATGCAAATGATCCATTTTATGAAAAGCCGAGTACCTCAAAAGACTCGGACAATGAAGCCATTAAAATTGGAGATTGGCACAGTTTGTTTAGGACTGCTCCTGGGCAAGATTCATTATTTAGGGATAACTTACTTGATAATGCATTTGAAAACACAAAAGAATTGGAAGGCATAATTTATATAGTTGACTGGGGTTATACCTATTATGGAGATGACAACACAAGAAGAAAAATGATTAAGGAAGAAGGCATAAATACTATTGAAAAGTTAAGGCTATTTAACCTTGATGACGAGTTAGATGATTTTAGTAAAATATCTGAAATGATAAAAAAAGCATTTAGAAATGATAAAACTATTAAATGGCTACTTGTAGTTTTAACAAAAGCAGACTTATTTTACAGCAAAACAGAGTTGGAAGCAGCGGAAAAGTATTACCATCCTATTTTTGATGACAAATTTGGTAAGTTGTTAAATGATCTTTCAGCTAAAGTTGGGGGTGACAGGCTTAAAATTGAAGCAATTCCTTTTTGCTCTTTTCCAGAAGATTTTGAATGGAATGAGGAAGAAATTAAAACCAAAATTGGGCAGAAAGAGAATCAAAATAATCTGATAAGAAATTTTTATTCAAAATTGAAAGAGTTACAGTAAATGGAAAAAATAAATAATGTTGAAGATTTAATGGGTTTGATTGAGTTGGCTGAGAATGCTTCGGACAAAATAGATAAATTGAAGAATAAACGGTTCTTGAATAGTTTTGGAATTATTCTAATATTAATTTTTTTTACAATTGGTGTGTTGTACTCTTATGCTGCTTATCAAGCAAATGGTTTAGTACCAATTGATTTGATGCTGATTATTGGTTTTTTACTAATAATATTTATCTCCTTTTCAAATTTCTATAAGATACAAAATGCAATTAAAGTTGAGTTGAGAGTTCTCAACAAATTATACAACTTAATTGATCCACTTAAATCTTTAGCTAAAAAAGACATTAGCATAATGAAAATGGCAACCATTGAAATGAGATTAAGTAGAATTGACTTTGGTAATTACCAATCGAAAGAAAAACCTAATCAAGCTGAAAAACAACTTAATTTAGAAAAGTTAAAAGAAAGACTTAGCTTAGATAGTTAAACTACACCTCCGTACTCAAAGCCCACTCTTCTTCACTTCTTTTAAGTGCTAACTCAATTAATTCAGTTAATAATTGAGCGTAGCTTATTCCGCTTACTTCCCACAGTTTAGGGTACATGCTAATGTTGGTAAAGCCGGGCAAAGTGTTAATTTCGTTTACATATATTTCGCCTGCTTTATTTAAAAATATATCTACACGGGCTAAACCTTCACAGCAAAGTGCTTGGTAAGTTTGCACGGCAATTTGTTGTATTTCTTTAATTTGATCTTTAGTTAATTCAGCAGGTATTTGAATAACTGCGCCATCTGCATCAAAATATTTAGCTTGGTAAGAGTAGAAACTGTGCTTTTTACTTACATCAACTACTTCGCCAGGTACAGAAGTTTTAACTGCATAATTGCCTAACAAAGCACATTCTAACTCTCTACCTTCAATCTGTTCTTCTATTATTATTTTTCTATCAAATTTAAATGCTAATTCAATTGATGCTTCAAACTCATTAGCTTTATTAACTTTTGAAATGCCTATTGAAGAACCCAAATTGGCGGGCTTAACAAACAAAGGCAAGCCTAATTTATCTTCAATAACTTTAAAGTCAATTTCATTTTTATTTCCTACATCAAAACAAAAATAATCAGCAGTAGCAATTCCAGCTTCTTTTAATAAACGCTTCATCACTTCTTTATCCATACCAACAGCAGAACCTAATACCGAAGCTCCAACAAAAGGAATATTTGCCAATTTTAGTAAGCCCTGCAAAGCTCCATCTTCACCATAAGGGCCGTGTATAATTGGGAAAATAACATCTATTGGTGGAATACTTTCTTTTTCTTGGATAGCTTGTATCGGTTGTGTTTGATGCCCAAGAATAAAATGTAAAGCTATACCTTCTTCTTCATCAAAATGAAATATAGTTTCTGGTTCTTGCAGCTTCTTTTCATCTTTTATATAAAACCAACTACCTTTTTGGTCAACACCTATTAAAACAGGATTGTACTTGCTGCGGTCTAAACCTGCTACAATGTTTTTGGCAGATTTAATTGATATAATATGCTCGGCAGATTTACCTCCAAACAAAACCCCTACATTTAATTTTTTTTGCATTTTATAAAACAAGTTAAGTTGCACCTATAAAAAATTAGGCAATTATAATTTATTTTGTAAAAATAGAATCAAAATAATAACACTACAAAAAAAACGCACTAATTTTATTTTTTAATTGATTCCGCCTAATTTATACATTTGTTTAAAATTTTTTGAAAGTAAAATTAACAAAGACAACAAGGTGATGATATGCGCTGGTTTGGGTGGCGTTGGGCATTATGCCATTCAATTAGCCAAGCACTATGGTGCACGTGTGGTAACTACTTGTTCTACTATTAAAAAAGATTTTGTAATGTTGTTGGGTGTTGCTGAACCTATTGACTACACCTCTCAAAAATTTTGAAGAAGTAGTAACCGATATTGATTTTGTGTTAGATTGTGTTGATGGTGATGAGGTGATATTAAACGCACTAAAAATATTAAATGAGAGCGGTATCTTAGTATCTATTCCAACAATCGAATTTAGCTCTTCTTACAATAATTGCCGTTTCAATTTTATTGTACAATAGGTTAATTCATCGAAATTTCATTTTGATTTTTCCGTCAGTATTAGTCTTCCTCCTCTTTCATTCTTCTATCAGCAGCGGAGATCCATTCGCATCGTAAACATTTTATTCACATTTGTTAACAAAAAACCACGGAAACTTTTAAAGTAATTATAGTTTCCTAAGTTTTTAGGAGTTACTTTTGCGCTTGTTAATGAAAGAAGAGATTTTACGAACATCAAGCAATTTGTTTTTACGTTACGGCATAAAAAGTGTAAGTATGGCCGACATAGCTCGCGAAATGGGAATGTCGAAAAAAACGGTTTATACTCATTTTGAAACTAAAGAAAACATTGTGCATCAAGGAATGTTACAGCGCATAAAAGATGAAGAAACTTTTGTTGCCGAAATAATTAAAACTTATAACAACCCTATTGATCAGTTTTTAAATATACAAAAACACGTTAGCGATTATTTAAGAACGCTTAACCCTTCTACTATTTATGATTTAGAAAAATACTATAAAAAAACTTGGCAATTGTTTGAGTCGCACAAAAGCAACTTCTTATACAAAACTATTGTAAAAAACTTAGAAGATGGTGCAACACAAGGTTATTATCGCACCGATTTTGATGTGGATTTAGTGGCTCGTATTTATGTTGGCGGTGTCGATTCTATTTTTAACAGCAACGTATTTCCTGTCAATCAATATCCATTTTATAAAATTCACCAGCAATATATGATGTATCATTTAAACGCAATAATAAGTACAAAGGGAAAAAAATATTTAACAAAAAAAACAGCACAGCAATAATATTTATGAAGCATTTAGTAATAACCGTATTATGTTTATCAATTGTATTTAGTGGCCTGTCGCAAGGCAATACAGTTGCCAGCGATACCATAATACCATTAAAGTTAAGCCTAAAACAAGCCAAAGATTATGCTTTTGAAAATCACCCAAGTGTAAGATTAGCCAATATAGATGTTGCTTTGGCAGATGCTAGAATTGCAGAGGCTTTAGCGCAAGGTTTGCCACAAATTAATGGTAATGTTGATTTGCTTTATTATCCAAAACTTCCGGTTTCATTGTTGCCGGCAGAAATATTTGGTGGTGAGGTCGGAGAGTTTGCAGAAATTGAATTTGGTACAACACACAATCTTTCAGCCGGCATTTCTGCATCTCAACTTGTATTTAGTGCATCGTATTTAGTTGGTATAAAGCTGGCAAAGTTATACGCAAGGTTAACTGAAAAGCAGGTAGAAAAAACGGCAATTGATACGCAGTATGATATAGAACAGACTTATTTAACGGCATTAATAGCAGGTGAAAATATTGAATTGCTTAAAAAAAACATGCCTACCATAGCACGCAGTTTATTTGAAACAGGCGAGCTGCTAAAAAATGGTTTTGTAGAGGCTATTGATGTTGATCGACTTAAATTGTCGAAGGCTAATATTGAAGCGCAAATAAAAAACTTACAAGAGCAACGTAATTTAACCATTGAATTATTGCGTTTTCAAATGGGTTACCCAACTTACGAACCTATTATTTTAACAGATAGTATTGAAACGTTTACAGCACTTAATTTGGCATACTTAGATTCTATGGCCTACAACTCGCAACGAATTGAATTTGATTTGTTAGATATGCAACAAGGCATAAATGAACTTCAAATACAACGGATAAAATCGGGCTATTACCCAAGCCTTGTTGGTATTGCCGATTATGGAGTTACTTCGCAACGAGATAAATTTTTTAAATTTAGAAATAGCTGGTTCGATCAATTTTTACTCGGCCTAAGTTTAAACATCCCTATTTTTGATGGTAGAGCGAAACGTGCGCAAATACAAACCTCTGAGCTAAATTTAAAACAATTAGCAATAGTGCGTGAGCAAACTACACAAGGTTTTAATATTGAAAAGAAGACAGCCATTAGTAAATATGAAACCGCCTTAAATGATAAAAATAACCAAGAAGATAATTTAAAGCTGGCGCAAAATATTTACGATACCGCTTTAATAAAATATAAAGAAGGCCTTGGCAGTAGCTTAGAAGTAAATAGCGCAGAAGGAATGTTTTTACAAACACAAGCCAATTATATAAATAGTTTATACAGTTTGGTATTAGCCAAAGCACAAATAAATAAGGCTTATGGTATTTATTAAAATTTTTTAGCGTAAAACAACCATCTTAAAAATATAAGTATATTATAATGAAAAATCTTTTAAGGCTTAAAGAAAGGGTAGAGATTGCGAAAGAACTTGGTGAAAGTTATTATCGCGAGTTTAAGAGTGGGTACGAAGGTTTACCTAATGAAAAAAAACCCAGAAATTTTAAAGATATATGTTATAATGTAGCAAAAGAACTGGTGGCATTTGCTAACGCAGATGGTGGAGAATTATTTATTGGAATAGAAGACAACAATACTGTGACTGGTTTACCACATAGTGACGAGAAACTTACAGCAATATTAGAAGCATCAACAAGCAATGTATTAAAAGAGACTCCTTTACCTATCAAACGAAAAAACATTATTGAATATGAAGGCAAAAAAGTGATTTATTTTTCGGTAGATAAAGGAGCAAAGTTTATCCATCAAACAAGCAAAGGAGAATGTTTTAAAAGAGAAGATAGAGATAGTGTTCCTACTTCGGCCGATACGATTAGATTTGTTAGAGATGAGGTTTCTTCAAGGCAATACGATAGGCAATTTGAAGAGTTAGCAATTGTTACCGACTTGGATTTAGACTTGGTAAAATCGGTTGGAGAAGAGTGTACTAAAATAAAAAATATGTCTCCTGAAAAATTTCTGCAGCATGTTGAACTGGCAGAGTTTGATGGAGATAGATTAAGATTAAGGAAAGCTGCCCTGTTGCTATTTGCTAAAAACCCCAATAAATGGCATCCTCGTTCAAGAGTTAGAATATTAAGGGTAAATGGAACAGAAGAAAAATCTGCTCCAGATTACAATGTTACAGAAGTGGCAGATATTTCAGGAAATATTTTTCAATTAGCAGAGGAAGGTTGGAATGCACTTAGACCAGCTTTGAGCGAAACCAGATATTCAAAAGATGGGCTTTTTAAAACCCAGGTTATATATCCTGAACCGGCTTGTAGGGAAGCTCTTATAAATGCAATAACACATAGAGACTACAGTTTAGAAGGAAGAGGAATTGAAGTAAGAATTTTTACCGATAGGTTAGAAGTATTGAGTCCCGGTAAATTATTATCAAAACTTACCATTGAAGATTTAAAAGAGTTGAAAGGTGCGCACGAAACAAGAAATACTTATTTAACAAGAGTATTACGTGAGTTTGGATATATAAGAGAGTTGGGGGAAGGAATTAGAAGAATGTTTGAGCTAATGAAAAATAATGAGTTGGGTGAGCCTGATATAAGTTCACCAAATAAATCATTTATTGTTACACTTCATAACAAATTTGTTTATACCAAAGAAGAAAAATTGTGAAGAAAAAATCATCAACAAAAAAAATAAAACAACAGCAATGAAAAATATACAATACATCGCATCATTACTAATTATAATATTAAGCTTTGCCGCTTGTAAGCCTAAAGAAAAAGTTGGTTTATTAGATCGGCCATTGAGCGAGGTAATGAATATGAACTCGCAGCAATTGACAAAAGAAATTGAAGGAATGACTTTGGCGGAAAAGAAAAAATTGGCTGCCGAATTTAAAGGTTTTTTAAAACCTACCGAACTAAAGATCAATCAAATTGAAAAAATAATTAGAGCAGAAGATGCATCTTATACTGGTGAAAAGCAAAAGAAATCGAAATTGGTAACCTTAACCAAAGCAGCGGTGAAAGATGTGGAAACCTTTTTTGAAGCCACGGGAACAGTAAACTCGAAAGACGATACTCAAGTAATGGCAGAAACTACTGGGCGCATTACTCGTTTAGGTTTAGTAGAAGATCGTTATTTAAGCAAAGGCGATTTTGTAATGAGTGTAGATGATGAAACCGTAAAGCGTAGCATTTCTGAATTGGAAACGCAATTAGAATTAGCCAAAACTGTTTTAGAAAAAAGAGACCGACTTTGGGCGCAAAACATTGGCACCGAAATAGAGTTGATACAAGCTAAAAGTAGTGTAGAAGCCTTAGTAAAAAGCATTGCTACGGCACAAAGCAACTTAGACAAGTTTACCCAAAACGCAACCGTAAGCGGCACAATAGAAAATGTTTTTGTAAATGAAGGCGAAATGGTAATGGCCGGTTCGCCGTTGGCATCGGTAATCAATTTATCAACAGTAACAGTTGAAGCAGAGTTGGTAGAAGCTTACTTAAGCAAGGTAAAGCGTGGCGATAAAGTGATGGTAGAGTTTCCTTCGCTTGGTATTGAACGTAAGGCAAGTATTACCGATATAGGCTCGCGTATAGATGCTGGCAGTCGCTCTTTTACTATTGAAATGGATATTAGCAACCCAGGCAATAAATTAAAACCAAACATTTTGGCAATGGTAAAACTGCGCGAAACATTTATAAAAGATGCAATTGTTGTGCCTACCAATTTAATACAAAACGATTTTGGTGGCGAATATATTTACATAGTGGAAGCGGTAGAAGATAAACAAATAGCCAAAAAAGTAAGTATAAAAACGGGTGAAGTAATTAGCAATGAAACTATTGTAACCGAGGGTTTAACTGGTAGCGAAACTTTAATTGACAAAGGCTATAGAAACATTGTTGAAGGCCAACCCATTGAAGCAAGTAGCAAATAAATTTTTATTAAATCAGTAATCTTATCATCTGTATTTTAAACATCTATAATTCAAACAGCTGTAATCTAACAATATAAAATGGCAAACGATACCAATAACAACAACGGAAAATCAACTATAAAAAAAGATCAAAAAGTAAAACGGTTTTTTGCTTTAACTAATGCCGCACTAGCCAACAAAACCAGCGTTATTATTTTAACCTTTATTATTTTAGGTATAGGCATAAGTAGTTATATTACGATGCCTAAAGAAAACTACCCTGAGGTAAATATACCACAGATATATATTGGTATACCATACCCAGGTAACTCACCAATTGATATGGAAAACTTGGTGACTCGTTATATTGAGCAAGAAATAAACACCATTACTGGTTTAGATGAAATTACTTCTACCTCTATACAAGATTTTGCTTCTATAGTAGCCACTTTTGATTTTAGCGTAAATGTTGAGCAAGCTTTATTAGATGTAAAAGATGCGGTAGACCGTGCTAAAAACGATTTGCCAAACGACTTGCCAGCAGAGCCTAATGTGTTTAAGTTAGATTTTTCGCAACTGCCAGTAATTAATGTAAACATTTCGGGTAAAGTACCAAAAGATGAACTGAAAGAATACGCAGAATACCTGCAAGAAGAAATTGAAAAGTTTCCAGAAATTTCGGGTGTAGATTTACGTGGCGTACAAGAAAAAGAAGTAAGCATTAATGTGGATTTTAAAAAAATGGAAGCGCTTCAAATTAGCTTTAACGATATTGAGCAAGCCATTTCAAGCGAAAATATTTCCATGTCGGGCGGTAACGTAATTTCGGGCGACTATACCCGTAGCATCAGAATTATTGGTGAGTTTGAAAACGTAAAACAAATTGAAAACGTAATTGTAAAACGTGATGCAGGTGACATTGTGTATTTAAAAAGTATTGCTAGTGTCGATTTTGGTTATGAAAAAGCCACCAGTTTTGCACGAACCAATCAACTAGCTATTTTAACCTTAGATATTAAAAAACGTTCGGGTAAAAATTTATTAGATGCTGCCGATAAAATTAAAGCCCTTGTTGCACAGGTACAAGAAAGCCGTTTTCCGCCAGCCGTAAAAGTAACCGTTACCAACGATACCTCAAAACAAACCCGCAGTATGTTGGCCAACCTAAACAACAGTATAATATCTGGTGTGCTATTGGTGGTAATAGTATTGTTGTTCTTTTTGGGTTTACGTAATGCTTTGTTTGTTGGTGTTGCTATTCCACTTTCTATGTTAATGGGTATTGGTTTGTTAAATATGAATGGCGTAGCACTAAACATTATGGTGTTGTTTTCGTTAGTATTAGCATTAGGGATGTTGGTAGATAATGGTATTGTAGTAGTCGAAAATATTTATCGGCTAATGGACGAAGAAGGTTACGACCCAATGCAAGCCGCAAAAGAAGGTGTTGGTGAAGTGGCTTGGCCCATCATCATATCTACCGCAACAACAACCGCAGCATTTACCCCATTATTATTTTGGAACGATGTGATGGGCGAGTTTATGAAGTATTTACCTATAACTTTAATAACGGTTTTGCTTTCATCGTTATTTATTGCGCTTGTAATTAACCCTGTGTTAACCAGTATGTACATGAAAATTGAAAACAAAAATTCCAAAACTAATTGGCTTTGGTTTTTTGTTGGAGTAATTGCATTAGCAATAATGGGTTTTGGTTTACGGCAGGCAGATAGTAACTTACTTGGAGGTATTTTAATTTCTTTCGCCATAATTATGGTAGTCAATAAGTTTATATTCTCCCCACTTTCCTTATTATTTAGAAGTTATTTTTTACCATTATTAGAACGATTTTACAAATGGATTTTAAAAGGAGCATTGTGGGGGCCGGTGCCTTTTGTATTAGTAGCTGGTACGCTATTTCTTTTTATGGCAAGTATGGGTTTTTACTTTGGTAGTAACCCTAAGGTAGATTTATTTCCAGAATCTTACCCAAATTACATTAATATTTTTATACAAAAACCAATTGGTACCGATATTGAAAGTACCAACGAGTTAACCAAAGAAATTGAAGCTGACTTAGTAAACTTGTTAGAAGAATATGGCGACATTATTGACAGCGAATTAACCCAAGTTGGTGAAGGTACCTCAGATCCGCAAAGTGGAGAAGTGTCGATGGGCGAGTCGCCTAACAAAGCTCGTATTAATGTAACCTTTGTTGAGTTTCCTGATAGAAAAGGAAAAAGCACTAACGAAATTTTAGAAATGTTGCGGGAAGAATTAGTGAAATACCCCGGTGTAGATATTACTGTGGACAAAGATGCATCGGGGCCGCCCGTTGGTAAGCCAATTAATTTAGAAGTAAGTGGTGAAGATTATGTAAAACTAATTGAACTAACCGACGAGATAAAAACATACCTAAACGATTTTGATGTGCCAGGAGTAGAAGGCTTAAAAACCGATTTAGAAACGGGCAAGCCCGAAATTGTGGTTAATTTAGATAGAGATCGACTACGGCGGTATGGTTTAAGTACTGGGCAAATTGCAGGCAATATTCGTACCTCCGTTTTTGGTAAAGAAATTTCTAAACTAAAAGATGGCGAAGATGACTACCCAATTTGGTTGCGCTTTAATAGTGAAGATCGTTATAATGTAGAAAGCATTTTAAACCAAAAAATTACCTTTAGAAATAACCAAGGCCAAATGGTGCAAGTGCCAATTTCTACTGTAGCTACAAAAGAATATAGCAGCACTTATGGCGCAGTAAAACGTAAAGATTTAAAACGAGTAATTACTATTTATTCAAACGTAAATACTGGTTATACTGGTGCAGAAATTACGGCTAAGTATAAAGATTATATGGCCGCTTATGAATTGCCCGATGGCTACGATTATAAATTTACGGGCCAAGAAGAACAGTCGGGTGAGTCGAGCGCATTTTTAATGCGCGCCTTTATTATAGCAATGGGTTTAATCTTTTTATTATTGGTTACTCAATTTAACTCCATTATTTCGCCCTTCATTATTTTGTTTACCGTAGCCATGAGTTTAATAGGGGTGTTTTTTGGTTACGGTATTGCACAAATGCCATTCATTATTATTATGTCGGGTATTGGGGTAATATCTTTAGCGGGTATTGTAGTAAATAATGGCATTGTGTTAATAGATTATATTAATTTAGAGCGAACCCGTCGCCGTGCCGATTATGATATTGATAGTACATTTAGACTTTCAATTTATGATGTAAAAGATACCATTATACGTGCAGGCGGTTTACGTTTACGTCCAGTATTACTAACAGCTATTACCACCGTGTTGGGTTTAATACCCTTAGCAGTTGGTATCAATATTGATTTTGCAGGCTTGGTTGCCGATTTAGATCCGCAGTTTTATTTAGGCGGCGATAACACTATTTTTTATGGGCCAATGGCTTGGGCAGTAATTTTTGGTTTAGTCTTCGCCACTTTTTTAACCCTAATAATGGTACCAGTTTTATATTACTTAGCCGACAGAATGATGTATGGTTTCGCTTGGACAAAGGAAAAAATAACCAAAGAAAAAGTGAAAGTTTATGTACCAGAAAAAATGGC
>ENA-ORXT01003087-ORXT01003087.1-marine-metagenome-genome-assembly--contig:-NODE-3087-length-18857-cov-18.653674_pt1 | contig 18857 bp, 22 predicted proteins | sample MGYA00237868_ERZ511482 | MGnify/ENA metagenome assembly ERZ511482 | reverse complement strand
TCTGAGGGGAATGCAGATTACCTCGCCGCGATTGCGGCCACTGTCGGAAAGGGTCGCCCCGCCATCCTTATGGGCCTAGTCTATTTTGCTGCAGCGAATTTAAGCCGGGATGATTTGGAAAGTCTGCGGACGTAAAAAAAATTTTAATCAGTAGAGTTTATTGAATACGCCGTGCGGCATAATATGATTTGCGCTAAAATAGTGCCTTTTGGTTTGCTTTTTTACAAACTTTAGAGTGTATTAATGGCGTGAGCACCTTAATGCGGAGATTTCGATATGGCTGAAAAATATGATTCAATTTATCAGGTCTTAAATGATCCGAACGGTGATAGAGCATTACAACGCAGTGTTTTGGAAACACTAAAACCTTTGCACCAAAGATATGAAAGCCTTTCCAATAGTTTTGGTAATCCTGACCATACACCTATCTATCGCAGGTGTCAGCAATTAAACCATTGCCCAACAGTGAGCGCTCAAGACAGAAGTATTTACGGCGGAACAACAGCGCCTGCTTTTAATATTTATGGGCCAAGCGGTAAACAGAGTCTGTCTCAATTTAGATTTTTTTCCCATAGCGGAAAGGTGGTTTTTGAGGGGGTAAAAGCTAGTGGCCAGTTTTCTGTTGATGTCATAAAAGGTGTTGCGAAAAATGCCGCTCGTAATGTGGTGAAAGAGACTCTTAAGGACGTGCTTAAAGATGAAGCAAAAGACGAGATCAAGACAGCTCTGTTTGATCCTACTAACTATGCCATGGTGTCGATTATGGGTTCAAAGCCACACAAGAACAGGCAAAGATACCGTGAACGGTTCTTCGTTTATGTGGGCCAAACTAAAACTGTTTTTGTTCCTGATCATCAACTTGTTACTGTCAATATGCGTGTTGATCCAACCATGCCGATGTTATGGCGTATGTCTGTTCAGGCTGCAGACTACATTAATAGATACTAGGGTTACTAAGTGAAGAATGAATTCACATATCTGCTCGTCGCGACTTTTTTAGGTTCATTTCTTATTGGATGTGCAGAGTTCAACTTAAAAACTGAAAATGACTACGAGGAGGCCTTTTTTAATTTGGGTAAGCAAATACGTCCAATCGAGAAAGAAAAAGTAAAATGTGTTATCTCAATCGAATCTCCTGGACTGTTGGATGATATCGGTACACTCGCAGACGCTAGATTAAATTATCGGCTCGTACGTGATGTTTCTATACCTTTTGCTGGTGTGGATGTTGAGGGAAATTCCAACCATATTTACATTCCCTCGTATAGAGATTGCGAGAAACCTCTTAAAATCGCAACACGTTTGATAAAAAAGGAAAAACCCTCTCAGTTTCCCATAATAAAAGTTGAGGGGCCCGAAGTTTTAGATTTTTTGGAAATCAGTTATGTTGAGGAAGATTGATGGCAAAAAGAACTGTGAATAATATCACGACGGGATAGTCGAATTAATCGAATTTTCGTTTAGATATCAAAAAAATATTTCTTGAGAGTCCGTTTTTTTTTCTTCAACTATTTAACTCTCCAAACTTGCCCTCAATGGCCCCTCTTGCGGCATGCCTATCGCGTGGAAGCCGCCGTCTACATGGTGGGTTTCGCCTGTGCACGATAATCCCAAATCCGAGAGCAGATAGAGCGCAGCGCCTGCGACGCCCATGACGTCTGTATTGTCTTGCATAGCAGCGGCGGCTTTGTTGAAACGGAACATGTGACGTCCGGAGCCGATACCCGCGGCGGCCAAAGTTTTAATCGGGCCTGCCGAGATGGCATTGACGCGGATTTGGCGCGGGCCAAGGTCTGCCGCCATGTAACGGGTGCTGGCTTCGAGCGCGGCTTTGGCAACGCCCATGACATTGTAATTCGGGATGACCCGTTCTGAGCCAAGATATGTCAGCGTAACCATGGCCCCGCCGTCATTCATAATCTCGCTGGCGCGGCGGCCCGCATCGACAAAGCTATAGGCGGAAATGTCGAGGGCGGATTTAAAGCCTTCGCGCGTTGTGTTGTCGATGAAAGAGCCTGCAAGCTGATCCTTGCCAGCAAAGGCAATGGCGTGAACGAGGAAATCGATTTTACCCCATTCTTCTTTGAGTGCGTGGAACGTGGACTCCATTTGCTGGTCATTGGTGACATCGCAATCAAGCAGAAGCGGTTCTGAATTAGACCCTTTGGGCTGAATGGACTCGGCCAGCGGTTTGAGCCGCTTGAGGAGTTTTTCGCCTTGATGGGTAAAGGCGATTTCCGCGCCTTGCGCGGCGAGCTGCCGGGCGATGGCCCAGGCAATAGAGTTCTTATTCGCAACGCCCATGACAAGACCACGCTTGCCCTTCATCAGGTCGCCAGTTGGGAAAATTTGCTCGTCAGCCATAGGACTATCCTCTTTTAATTTGACTTAAAATTAGGGGAGTTGGGCGGCTATGGCCAGCGTAAAGTGAGCTTTAGATTTTTTTCTAAAACCGCTTCGAGATAGCCACTGCACCCATAATGCCGTCATTACGCGGGGTGAGGGGGCTGTCTTTGAGGCTCCCGTCCAATTTCGTGTAAGACAGGATGCCGATCATAGACAGATCTGCGGGTAATTTAACAAAGGCGGTCGCGGCGGCGCCGTAAGTCCCAAACCCGTCTGAGTATGAGAGCTCCGTTAGTCCCGCCGCTAGAGCCTGTTCGGTGTTCACACCATAAAGCGTATTCAGCCAGTCCGACGTTTGATACCCTGCAAATATGCTGGGGCCAATTCTAATTGTGTCGGAAATAGGCAACAGAGTCGTCGCGCGAAATTCAACTTCCGCGCCCTCCATATCGCCGAAAACGGGGACAGAACCGGTTACATCGAACGCCGCATATTTCCACAAATATCGCGCAGACGCCCGCGCAAGCGCCCCGCCGTCAATATCAAAAGACGGGTCTGTGAAGGGTGTGTCTTCGCTTTTTCGGCTCGGCGCGAAGTAAGCACTGCCGGAGACGCGGAATTTTCCGTCATTAATAAGGTTTACGCCCGCGCCTTGATAAGGATTAAGAAACAAACGTCCCTTGTACTCTGCATTAATAAATGGAAGGATTCTCACTTGGTCGTCGTCGCTTCCAAGATATTCAGGCGTTGATAATGCGCTTATCCCGAGATCAATATACGTTTTATCCTGCTTCTCACTTATTGCGAATATACTTTCCTGTGCCATCGCGGTCGATGACATAAGCAGGGATGAGAATAGCAGTGCGTAACTAAAACGTGTCATGGGAGTCTCCAATTGGTGGTTATAATACGCACGAAACTGGAAAAGGTTCGTAAAATTCGGCGTGAATTATGGTTACACTTTCGCGAAGATGACACTTCCGTTTGTACCGCCAAAGCCGAAGCTGTTTGACATGGCCGCGTTAATTTCGGTTTCTACCATTTTCTCAGCCACATTTAATTTCGGCAGTTCCGGATCGCGGGTTGTGATGTTAATAGAAGGCGCGACAAAACCGTGCTCCATCATCAACAAGGTATATATTGACTCCTGCACGCCCGCTGCGCCGAGACTGTGCCCGGTCATAGATTTTGTCGCTGAGATGTAAGGCCCGTTCTCACCGAATACCCGGTGAATAGCATTGGTTTCAGCCACGTCGCCAACTGGGGTCGAGGTCGCGTGCGGGTTGATGTAGTCAATAGTTTCTAACCCTGCGTCTTTGAGAGCCATGCGCATGGCGCGTTCAGCACCTTCGCCGGACGGGGCCACCATGTCATAGCCATCTGACGTGGCTGCGTAGCCTTTAACTTCGGCATAGATTTTTGCGCCGCGGGCTTTCGCGTGCTCATATTCTTCGAGAACAACCATGCCCGCGCCGCCCGCAATCACAAAGCCGTCGCGGGTTTCGTCGAATGCGCGGCTCGCGGTTTCAGGGGCGTCGTTATACTTGCTGCTCATCGCGCCCATAGCATCAAACAATCCGCTCATGGTCCATTCGACTTCTTCGCCGCCGCCGGCAAACATAATATCTTGCTTGCCCCATTGAATTTGCTCGGTAGCAGCGCCGATACAATGCAGAGACGTTGTACAGGCGGACGTAATTGAATAGTTCACGCCTTTGATTTTAAAATGCGTCGCGAGGGTCGCGGAAACCGTTGAGGACATCGCCTTAGGCACGGCAAACGGCCCAATACGTTTCGGGCTTGTGTTCTTGCGGGTAATGTCAGCGGCGCGCACTATTTCGAGCGAGCTTGGCCCGCCTGACCCGGCAATGATACCTGTGCGTTCATTCGAGATTTGATCTTCGGAAAGACCCGCATCGTCGATGGCTTGCTGCATAGAGACGGCGCTCCACCCGGCCGCGTCGGCCATGAAGCGGAAAGAGCGCTTTTCGATATGCTCTTTCGGGTTAAGTGTCGGACGTCCGGAAATTTGTGACCGGAAACCAAGCTCCGTCATCATAGGGTCGCGTGAAATGCCGGACTTTCCGGCTTTGAGGCTGGCCGTGACTTCGGCTGTATCATTCCCGATACACGAAACAATTCCTAATCCAGTTACAACAACACGGCGCATTAGGCGATCTCCTCAGAATCTGTGGTTTCAGGTTTAAACAGTCCAACTCGTAGGTCTTTGGCCACATAAATCAATTCATCGTCAGCATACATATGGCCATCAGCAATGCCAAGAACAAGGCTGCGGCGGATAACGCGTTTGAGATGGATTTCGTAGCGAACTTTTTTAACGTCCGGTGTAACTTGGCCTTTGAACTTCACTTCGCCGACACCGAGCGCGCGGCCCCGTCCTGGCGAGCCTGTCCAGCCGAGCCAAAAGCCCACGAGTTGCCACATGGCATCAAGACCCAGGCAGCCAGGCATGACGGGGTCGCCTCGGAAATGACATTCAAAAAACCAAAGATTAGGGTTCACGTCGAGCTGCGCAATGATATGGCCTTTATCGTGTTCGCCGCCGTCTTCCGTGATTTTTTCAATACGGTCGAGCATGAGCATAGGCGGCAGGGGAAGTTTAGCATTCCCGGGCCCAAAGAGGCTCTCTTCGCCGCTGACAATCAGGTCGTCATAATCATAGGAGTTCTGTATTTTTATCATGCGTTTTACTCTTTGTTTTTCGATAACCTAACCGCTCGCCCTCTAAACTCAAGCCGTTTTGGGGTGAAATGGGGGTTTAAAACCTCTTGAGTCGCTCTGTGTTGACAGCCCTCGACTTATGTCCGGATTTGTTTAGAATAATTCCAAATTGGAGACGTCGGCTATGCCCTACGAAAAGATCACTCATAAAGATCGGCTGTCACAAGCGGGCCTCCGCCCGACGCGGCAGCGCTTGCGCCTATCAGAATGGCTTTTCACAGGTGAAGATAAGCATTTCACCGCCGAAGACTTGCACCGTGATGTGAAGGGCGGGGACGAGCCCGTCTCTCTAGCGACAGTTTATAATACACTCAGCGCGTTTACACAGGCGGGACTTTTGAAAACTGTGACTGTGGATGCCAGCCGCGTTTATTACGATACCAATATCGACTCACATTTTCATTTTTACGATGAAGAGGGTCACGAGCTCTCAGATATCAGTTCTGAGGGTGTTGAGATAACAGGTCTGCCAAACTTACCAGAGGGCACCGATGTTGACCGTATCGACATCATTATCCGGACGCGCAAAGGTTAGTCTAAAACCTCTAATAAAGCGCGGTAGCGCCCCAAAGTTTTTGTTGCGCGGCCCAGCCTTTAAACCCGGCTTGCGTACGCACTTTGCACCATCCCGTCTCTTCGCATTCGCCAAGGTTCATCACGATATTAGGGTCGGCGACGGCAATGATTTTTGAGGCTGAGCGGGGCTTGGCATGGATTCGGATCTCTTCAATACTTAGGACAGTGCGCGTGCCGGAGAGTGCCGGTTTACGGACCCAGCTCTCGTCGCCTTGGATATCACGTACCCGCCGCCACATGTCTGTTTCCGCGACAACTATCAGCGGCATGCCGCGGCGTTGATATTGCCATTTAATCTCGTGCGCTTTGCTCGGGCCGGAGCGACCATTTACCTTGCCGAATTTCAAAGAGACATAGCGCGGCACAGGATAGCCGGACCGTGTTTTAGCCGCTGCGACGCGGTGTATGTTTTGTGTGCTGGGAATGTCTTCGATGACAAGGCGGCGCGACGTGTCCTGTGCTGCCGCGCTCACGGATAGGGAGGCGACTAAGATTAAGCTAAAGCAGATAGGTTTTAGGGCCATTGTGGTGCGTTCATTCGGACAGGAGTGAGTATTCACAACATAGTTAGAGCGTAACTCTTTAAAAGAGTCGTAAACATTAATATAAAATGTCATTATAATTTAAAGAAAATCAACAAATTACTGCTGGAGCGCCCCCGAATATGAGTGAAACGAATACTGCCACGCTTCCGCCGCGTCCAAGGGTTGTAGTGACTCAAAAAATGCCCGCTCCGATAGCGCGCAGACTGGCAGACTTATTTGAAACCACTCTCAATCAAAAAGACACGGCCTTAGGTAAAGATGCCATCATGGCAGCTGTCGCCGATCACGATGTGCTTGTTTCCACTGTGACGGACAGGATTGACGCGGACATTATCGCCGCCGCGGGGCCGCAGCTTAAACTCATCGCGAATTTCGGGGCCGGGACAGACCATATTGATGTGGCGGCCGCTCACGTGAAGGGGATTACTGTTACCAATACGCCGGGTGTTTTGACCGAAGATACGGCGGATTTAAATATGGCGCTTATTTTAGCGGTCCCGCGCCGCCTTGTTGAAAGCGACCGCATCACGCGGGCGGGAGGATTTACAGGCTGGACGCCAACGGCGACGCTCGGGCACAGGGTACGGGGTAAGAAATTAGGTATTTTGGGCATGGGGCGTATCGGCCAAGCCGTGGCAAGACGCGCGCATGCGTTTGGTTTGTCTGTGCATTATCATAACCGCCGCAAGGTTTCCGCCCCGATTGAAGACGCTCTGGACGCGACATATTACGAATATCTGGAGGATATGCTCTCCGTGGTCGATATTCTCTCGATTAATTGCCCAAAAACGCCCGCGACCTATCATGCGATGAATAAAGAGCGTCTCGCGCTTATGTCACCAAATAGTTACATAATAAACACCTCGCGCGGCGATGTGATTGACGAGGACGCTCTGGCAGATGCTTTGGCGGCCGGTAAGATTGGCGGCGCGGGGCTTGATGTCTATGAGTTTGAACCTAAGATTAATCCCAAGCTCATGGACTTGCCAAATGTTATCCTCGCCCCGCATATCGGGTCTGCCACGCATGAGTCGCGCCGCGAGATGGGCGAAAAAGTTCTCATTAATATTCGGGCAATGATGGATGGCCATCGATGCCCGGATCGTGTCTTGCCGCCGGGTGCGACCTTCTCAAAAGCATCTTGAAAGGACAATTTATGTTTAGATACAGTTTGTTAGCCGTATCTGCCTTGGCCATGAGCGCTTGTAGTGCAGAAATCACATCCGATACAGTCTCGAAAGACTCAGCCGTTGCCACGCCTGCAGCGAACGCTCAAAGCAAACCGAGTAGCGGCCCAATGGAAAAAATTACGTCGACTGATTTGGGCAATGGTCTTCATATGCTCAACGGCCCGGGCGGCAATGTGGCGGTGTCTGTGGGCGAAGACGGCGTCCTCGTGATTGATGATAAATTTGCACGCTTTGGCGGTCAGATTGTAGATATCATTAGCTCTCTGTCGGATGGTAAAATCCGGTACGTGCTTAATACACATCATCACGGTGATCATTCTGGCGGCAATGACGTACTCGCAAAGACAGGCGCGGTGATTGTGGCGCACGACAATGTAAGAAACCGTTTGGCTTCTGATAAGGCGGACGAGCCCGGATATTGGCCGGTTTTGACCTATTCTGAAGCGGCGACATTCCATTTTAATGGCCAAGCTGTAAAAATCGTCCATACGCCAAAGGCTCATACGGACGGAGATAGCGTCATTTATTTTGAAGGTGCGAACTTGCTGCACATGGGCGATAACTACTTCAATGGAATGTTTCCTTATGTGGATGTGAAGTCTGGCGGTAGCTTGCAAGGCATGATCGCTGCACAGGAAACAGGACTTTCGATGATAAATAACGGCACGACGGTAATGCCCGGACATGGCCCGATAGCAACTTACGCAGACATGCGGGAGTCGGTTAAGATACTGAAAGATATACAAAACCGTGTTCAGGCAGGCATCGATAAGGGTCAATCGGTTGACGTTATGATTAAAGCGGGCGTGCTGAGTGACTATAAAGACCTCGTCTCATTCATTGACGAAGCGGCAATGATACGCGCGGCTCACGCGTCTTTAACTGGAAAATAAGATGTCGTTCGGTTCGCATGCCTATGAGCCCGATCCTAGAAATGAAACCATTTGGTTTAATGTTAACGGAGAACTTGTTCGGCGAAAGGACGCTGTGGTCAATGTTTTCGACAGCGGTTTCATGCTGGGTGACGGTATATGGGAGGGCTTACGCGTCCATAATGGCAAGATTGCTTTCCTCCAAGACCATCTGGATCGTCTTTGGGAGGGTGCTAAAGCCCTTGATTTCGATATTGGTCTGACACAAGAGGCGCTGACGGAACGCATATACGCGACGCTTAACGCCAATGATATGCAGGAAAACGTGCACATCCGCCTCATGGTAACGCGGGGGCTTCGGTCTACGCCCTACCAAGACCCCCGCGTGATTATATCAGACGCGACAATCGTAATTGCGCCTGAGTTCAAAAAGGCCGCCCCCGAGACTGCCGTAAACGCTTCTCGGCTTTATACGGTTTCAGTACGCCGGGGCCGCGCAGACGTTCAGGATCCAGGGCTGAACAGCCATTCCAAGATAAATTGCGTGACAGCTTGTATCCAAGCGGTTCGCGCCGGCGCGGATGAAGGATTGATGCTGGACCCACAAGGTTTTGTGGCCACCTGTAATTCCACGCATTTCTTTATTGTCCGAAAAGGTGAGGTCTGGACATCGACGGGGGATTACTGCCTTGGCGGTATAACGCGGCGTAAAATCATAGACTTATGCATCGCGAACGCCATTCCGGTGTTTGAGAAAAATTTCCGCCTAATGCAGTGCTACAGCGCGGATGAATCCTTCACGACAGGCACATTCGCGGGTCTTGCGCCCGTGGGCGAAATTGATGGCCGAAGTATTGGTGACGGCAAACGCGGGCGTCTAACCAAAAAGTTACAGGGTCTTTATATTGACCTTATCAACAGGGACACAGCTTGAGCATTTCGGTCTGTATGTGGTCAGGCCCGCGTAATTTATCGACGGCCATGATGCGAAGTTTTGGCGCGCGATCGGATTGCGCCGTTATGGATGAGCCCTTTTTCGCTGCTTATCTGCACGTTTCAGGCCTTAATCATCCCGGAAGAGACGAAACGCTTGCGGCTCATGAGACCGACCCCGTTGTCGTAGCTAAAACGTGCAATCGGAAAAGTAAGAAACAATTTAGTTTCCAAAAGCATATGCCGCATCACATGCTCCCGAGCTTTCCAATGGGATGGGCGGCCAAGGCGGAGCATTTCTTTCTCATCAGAGAGCCGCAGCGCGTTATTGCCTCTTATATAAAAGGTCGGACCGAATTTAAGATAGAAGACTTGGGGTTCGCCGCACAGCGACGTGTTTACGCTGAAATCGAAGCAATGACGAGTTCAGCGCCCCCCATTATCGACAGCCTGGATATTCTGCGCAGTCCTGAAAAAGCTCTGAAGATACTTTGCACGGCACTTAATATGCCGTTCGACCCCGCCATGTTGTCTTGGGAGGCGGGGCCGCGTCCCGAAGACGGAGCTTGGGCGCCGTATTGGTACGCCGCGGTTGAAAAGTCGACGGGCTTCGCAGCCCCGCCCTTGCACATGCCTGATATCTCAGCCGAGCACGCTGATATGTTGGCGGCGTGTCAGGCGGATTACGACTATTTATATGAACGCCGCTTGCGGGTGTGAGCCAGCGTTGGATTTCCCCGCTCGGGGGCAAGAGCTGGAAAAATGAGCTTGCAGATCCATAATCTCCAAAATGGTGGAGATAGACATGAAAAAATTTACGATAATCCTAGCCGCATCAGCTCTAATGATGCCAGCCGCGGCGCAAGCTGGGCATACACATTCAAATTGTGGCAGTTCAACGACGATGTCAGTGCAATGCGAGCGCGGCGTAACGGTCTACCGGGCCAAGCCTTTGCAATATGCGCCAGGACAGCTTCAAGCTTTTGCTCGCGCAGATGAGGCAAATGAGAAAAACCGCCGTTTGACGCAAAAACTGGCTTTTAAATCGCAGCAGCTAAGCGCACAGCGCAAAGATAATGCCGATTTGGAGAGACGTGTTGAAAAACTGGAAAATCGTCAGGGACGCCGTATTCGCCGTAGTCAGACTATCTTTGGGACAGGATTTGGCGCTGGGTTTCTCAGCCCGCAACGCGCCCCGGGTTTTCGAAATGGGTTTGTAACGGGCAGAGGCAATCAAGGCCGCCGCGGACGTAGAGGCCATAAATAGCTAGGGTTTGCACCCTGGGCATTCTGGATCCCGAGGTAAATTAATTGTTCGGCCTTCGGCTTTGAGCCCGTCGAAGAGCCAGACCTTTCCAGTGAGAGGCTCGCCTGCGCCGGTAATTAATTTTATTGTTTCAAGTGCCATCATAGACCCAACGACGCCGGCTAATGCGCCGACAACTCCGACTTGTGAACAGGTTTCAGCATCGGGCGGAATATTCGGGACTAAGCAGCGATAGCAAGGGCCAGAGTCTTTATTTCCAAAAGCCGCGACCTGTCCATCAAATCGGCCCAGTGCGCCCGAGACTAAAGGAATGCTAAGATTGCGGCATGCGGAATTAATTTCAAACCGTGTTTCGAAACTATCGGTTCCGTCTAAGACAATATCATGCCCCGTAATTAATTCAGCGGCATTGTTTTGCGTCAGGCGTGTCTTGACGGCTTTGACCTTAACATCCGGATTTAATTCTGTGAGCGTATCGGCCATGACAACAGATTTCTCCATGCCGATGTCAATATGCACGAATTGAACTTGCCGTTGAAGGTTAGACGCCTCAACCGTGTCGTCGTCTATAAGTGTGATATGGCCCACGCCCGCCGCTGCGAGATAGAGTCCGGCAGGGCCGCCGAGCCCGCCCGCGCCGACAATACAGACTTTGGATGCCAAGAGGGCTTGCTGTCCCGGCCCGCCTATTTCTTTAAGGACGAGGTGGCGGGCATAGCGTTCGACTTGGCTCTGTTCCATGAATTAATTAGCTAATTAATCAAACAATGGTGTGGAGAGATAACGCTCCGCAAAGCTTGGGATAATCGTTACAATTGTTTTACCCGCCATCTCGGGGCGCGCACCGACAATCAGACTCGCGGCAACAGCAGCGCCGGACGAAATACCAATGGGGACGCCTTCTTCGGCGGCAACGTGTTTAGCCGTGCCGAACGCCGCATCATTTCCAATTTTTATCATTTCATCAATGAGGTCCACTTTGAGCACATCCGGTATAAACCCTGCGCCAATGCCTTGGATTTTATGCGGGCCTTTTGTGCCTTCGGAAATAATAGGGCTACCTTCAGGCTCAATCCCAAAAACTTTCAGATCTTTGTTCATATGCTTTAGGTAAGAGCCAGCACCTGTGAGCGTTCCGCCTGTTCCGATACCCGCGATGAAGCCGTCGACTTTGCCATTTGTGTCGTTCCAAATTTCCGGCCCCGTTGTTTTGTGGTGGATAGCGGGGTTGGCGGGGTTGACGAATTGACCAGGCTGAACTGCGCCGGGCGTATTCGCGCAAATTTCATCCGCTTTGGCCATAGCGCCGGGAATACCCCCGGCGGCTTCGGTGAGGACAAGTTCAGCCCCGAGAAGCTTCATCATTTTGCGCCGTTCAATCGACATTTGCTCCGGCATTACAAGGATAGCTTTGTAACCCTTTGCGGCAGCAGCAAATGCAATCGCGATACCCGTATTGCCTGATGTCGGTTCCACGACGGTCCCCCCGGGTTTCAACTGTCCGCTGTCTTCCAGGCTCTCGATTAAAGCAAGTCCGATGCGATCTTTGACGGATGCAATCGGATTAAAAAATTCGAGCTTGTATAAAAGGTTCGCTCTTATGCCTTCCGTAATTTTTGGCATACGGATGAGAGGCGTGTCGCCAATCGTATCCAAAATAGAGTTGTAAAATTTACCGCGTCCAGGTGTGCTCATGAGGTTGTCTCCTTTTAGGCTGTAGTGTCGCGCTTTGGCACGCCAGCGTCAACCGGATAGAAGCTAAGCGGTACCCGTAGATCCAAAGCCGCCAGCGCCGCGTTTGGTCTCTGACAGCTCTTCAACACTTGCGAATGTGGGCTGCGTGATAGGGGCGATAACCATTTGCGCGATACGTTCACCTCGGTTGATGGTGAAGGCGTCTTGGCCGTGATTAATTAAAAGAACTTTCACTTCGCCGCGATAATCCGCGTCGATAGTTCCGGGCGTGTTCAGGCACGTAATCCCGTGCTTGTAAGCTAGGCCTGATCGTGGACGGATTTGAGCCTCATATCCGGCGGGGAGCGCCATCGCGAACCCGGTCGGCACCAAAGCCCGTTCACCCGGGTTAAGCGTCATAGGCGCATCATCCGAGACAGCAGCGCGCAGGTCTGCACCGGCCGCGAGAACAGTTTCGTAAGCGGGCAGGGCGAGATCGCCAAAATGAGGAAGGGGTTTAAATTCAACGGTCAATGTCATCAGACTTTATTCTTTTGAGTCGGGCTCTTCGTCAACTGTTTGGGCGTCAACTGTTTGGGCGTCAGCCTTTGAAATGTCAGCTTTTGGAGTCGTAACCAAATCATGAGGTTGTAGATTGTACGTCTCGAGGGCATCGGTCAGAGCGGCTTGCTCTTCCTGTGTCAGGTCTGGGCCGGAATATTGGTGCTGAAATTCGCCGTCCTCGAAGTAGATAGTCATGAGCCCGCTCGTATTAGACTCAAAATTTTGAGAGAGGGAGACAGGCACACCTGTCGCCACAATCGGGAAATCGCGCAGTGTTGGAATAACATTATCGCGCACACAAATTAGGCCTCGAATGGCGAGGTCGTCGACAGTTTTGATGTGGCCGTCTTCTTCGTCATAAACCGACGCAATAAAGTCTACAGCGGAGCGATAGCTGGCGACTTGCATGCTGCCTTCATTCGCCTCACCTCTAATGTCTTGTAGGAGGATGATTTCACAGGCGGCTATATTGTCATCTGCCATTACGGCAGGGGTGAGGAGCGCTGCGCCCAATAATGTGAGTAGAGTGCGTTGTATCATGTCAGGTGATCCGCGATCTTTAGCGCGAGTTTCTTGGCGGCGTCTTGTTTCGTAAGGCGCGGCCATGTCTCTTCGCCGGATTTTGTTACCACAATCATCGTATTGTGGTCGCCTCCCATGACATCTCCGGAGACATCATTAGCAACAATCCAATCGCAGCCTTTCTTTTTCAGTTTCGCCTTTGCATGCTTTAACACATTATCAGTTTCGGCTGCAAAGCCGATGCACAGTTCCGGGCGGCGCTGGCCATAGGTGAGCGTTTTTAAGATGTCGGGGTTTTCTTCGAGGGCGAGGGGCGCGGGGGCGTCGCCATTCTTTTTTATCTTTTTGCCTGAGGATGAAGCGGGCCGCCAATCTGCTACGGCTGCAACAGATACAAATATATCAGACGGGAGTGCGGCTTCACAAGCGGTTAGCATTTCGCGGGCGGTTTCGACCTGCACGAAATTCGCGCAAACTGGCGGCGCAATTGAGACAGGCCCTGAGACCAATGTCACGTCCGCGCCGAGTTCTGTGAGGGCCGCTGCAATGGCATAGCCTTGCTTGCCCGAGGAATGGTTGGAGAGGTAACGCACCGGGTCAATGGGTTCGCGCGTGGGGCCAGCGGTAATGAGCGCGGTTTTCCCTTTGAGCGGTTTCGGCCCCTTCAGACCGTCTAGCGTCGTGACGCCTTTGAGGGCGGCTTCAACGGCGTCAGCAATGACTTCGGGTTCCGCCATACGGCCCTCGCCGAATTCTCCGCAGGCCATATCTCCCGCATCGGGGCCTACAAATAACGCGCCGTCATCGGTTAGAGTTTTAACATTGCGCTGCGTCGCGGGCGCGTCCCACATGCGTACATTCATAGCGGGTGCATAGAGCACGCGTTTGTCAGTGGCCATCAAAGTCGTTGTTGCGAGGTCATTACAGATACCGTGGGCAGATTTCGCCAGCAGGTCAGCTGTGGCCGGGGCCACTACGACGAGGTCAGCAGATCGGGATAATTCAATATGCCCCATCTCGGCTTCGGCTGTCAGATCAAATAAATCTGTATAAACTGTATTTCCTGATAGGCCGCCCGCAGAAAGCGCCGTCACAAATTCACTCCCGCCCTTGGTCAAAATAACAGAGACCCCAATCCCGCGCCGCGCAAGCACGCGAATGAGAAACAATGATTTGTAAGCAGAAATTCCGCCGCCAATAATGAGGAGTATGCGTTTGTCCATACAGGTATTATAGGCGCTCAATGACGGAATGCCAAAGCTATTTCCCTGGCGCTTTAGCGGGGCTGGCCTAAGGTTTTAGTTTTTGGATTTTTTCGAAGCTTATTCAGCTCATAGGGAATGCCTTGTGTCTCTCCGCCCTCATCAAGATATTTTTTGATGTGAGGGATGCATCGATTCATATAGTCTTCTTCATTAGAGTTTTGTACGGAAACGGCTCCCGTACAATGCATGTTTGCGGACATAGAGTTTTTGAAAGGCGTCACGCCCCATAAAAGTGCCATGCCGATAACAGCTACAATTAATCCATATTCTATGGATGTCGCGCCATAGATATTCCTCTTATACTGACGAAAAACGCCAATACGACCCACACGTAAATTCATTAAAATTCCACATCTTAACTGTTGCCCAACATAATATTTAAAAAAGATGTGTTTAGGGTTAAGATTTTACAATCTAGCGAGGGTTTTAAATCGGTTTAGAATTGTTTGTGAAAACGAGAATAGTCCGCTTACAAAAACCCTGCAGCCCAGACGCCGCCGAGTGTTACCGCAGCCCCTAACGCCGTCCAGGCAAAGGCTTTCGGTACGCCGGAGCGGGTTGGCGGAGTAATCGGGTTCGGGCCGCGGGAAAGATCTATATCGCCGTCGACCCAGGCTTTGGCGAGGGCGGCGACATTTTCAGTGGCATCCGGAAGTTTTTCGAGGGTACGGCGCGCGCGGTCGAGGCCTGTCATGAGGTCGTCAATACGGCCTTCGACGCCGAGCTCTCGGCGCATGCTGGCTTCCACGATTGGCCGCGCCGTTTCCCACATGTCAAAAGTCGGGTCGAGGCGCCGGCAAACGGATTCGGTTTGCATCATTGTCTTTTGCAACATGATAAGTTGCGGCTGCATTTCCATATCAAAGATGTCTGTTATCTCGAACAGCTGCATGAGCACTTTCGCCATAGAGACATCTTCAGATGTTTTGCCAAAAATAGGTTCGCCCACGGCTCTTAAAGCGGAGGCAAAATCTTCAATCGTATGATGGCTAGGCACGTAGCCCGCTTCGAAATGCACTTCAGCAATGCGCAAATAATCCCGCTTTAAAAAGCCGTAAATGATTTCTGCATGGAAGCGCGCTTCTTTGGGTGACAGGCGTCCAAGGATACCGAAGTCGACGAGAACTAATTCATCCGCGCCCCGGATGATCATATTCCCTTCGTGCATGTCCGCATGAAAGACGCCGTAATCAAAGGCGCAAGAAAGGAAACTTTCCATGACACGCTGGGCAATTAATTTGCGATCAAAGGGAGGTGCGAGAATGGCATCATCGGACGCGGCCATGCCGTCAATCCATTCGGTCACAAGTACATTTTTCCCGCCCATATCCCAGTGGATTTCGGGGACATAGAAATAGCCCGTGTCTACAGCGCATTCCGCAAGCTCGCTGGCGGCGGCGGCTTCTAGGCGTAAGTCAAGTTCAAGCATGACGCCGCGTCCGGCGGTTTCTATAAAGGCTTTGGGGCGCATACGTCGCGCGGCGGGGACGAAGATTTGCGCGAGGCTGGCAACCATAGCAAGGACTTCCATATCCTTGCGCATCAGCTCGTGAATGTTGGGACGTAGAATTTTGACTGCGACCGTCTCACCGGTTTTTAAAACGCCTTTATGAACTTGCGCGACGGAGGCGGCGGCGATGGGTTTTGACAGGCTTACTAATCTATCTTGCCAAGGCACGCCCCATTCCAACGCGAGCATCGCTTCGGCCTTTTCCATGGGGAAGGGCGGAACTTTATCTTTTAAGCGCGTCAAACCCTGAATGAAAACAGGGTCGAGCATGTCCTCGCGTGTTGATAAAACTTGGCCAAACTTGATATAAGCCGGACCGAGTTTTTCCAAAGCATTCGCCAGTCGTTCGCCGGGGTTTTTTACGCGTCCGCGAATAGCAAATATACGTGATAAAAATCCGGCAAAACGCACAAGCCAAGGCACGGAGCGCGCATACTCACGCGGGATAAGGGCGTCATGACGGGCTAGAACCCAGCCTGTGCGTATCAGCCTGAAAAATATGGCGATCTTGCGAAACATGGCAAACCTATAGCGGGATAGCTATGTCAAATATATGTCCGTTTTGACGCGGGCCTAGGCCGTAAAACGCTCCTTAAGGAATTCGACAAACTTACGGACACGCAGCGGGCGATGGCGATTAGGCGGGAAGAGAAGGTAAGAGCGCAGATTGAGAGCCGACAGACCTTCAATGGAGAATTGAACTAATTTACCGCTTGCGAGGGCTTCATCGGCGAGAAAATCGGGCAGATAGGTTACGCCCGCCCCGGCAATAGCTAGCTCGCGGATAGCCACGCCGTTATTCATAATTATACGCCCGTTCGGTTGGAAAGAAATGACTTTCCCAGACGTGTCCAAAAACGACCATGTCGTTACGCCGGAATATAGCAGGCAGTTGACGGTTTTAAGTTTTTCCAGTGTGTTAATTGGGCCATGAGTTTTTAAAAAATCAGGTGAGGCGCAGAGATAAGGCCGCACATAGCCTAAAGGCTCCATCAGAGGGGTTAAGCCATCAATGTTGGAGATGCGAACAGCCACATCAACTTGCTCTTCTGTAAGACCTACATGGCGTTCTGATAGATCTAAGATAAGTTTGATGTCGGGATATTTTAAAGAGAATGAGGCGATATAAGGAACAATATTCTGTATGCCATATATTGTGGGCGCCGTGATCTTAATGCGCCCGCTTAACGCATTATCGACATTGCGCGTACTGTCCTCCATATCGTCAATATCAGACAAAATCTGGATGCAGCGTTTGTAGTAATCATGTCCGGCTTCTGTCAGTTCAATGCCGCGTGAGCCCCGCTGCACAAGCTGTACGCCAAGATAGCCTTCAAGGTCTGACATGGAATGACTAATAGCTGACTTTGTTAGTCCCAATGTTTCTGCTGCGCGTGTGAATTGCTTAGCCTCGGCAATGGCAACAAAAATATTCATGCGGCGCAGTCGATCCATATTGGGGCTCACTCAGTTAGGGTGTAATTAAATTCAACACTCTGTTTATTATTTAGATATTTATTCAACCATCAGCAAGGCTTAGGATGAGCTGATATTAAATTTATTTGATATCAGCGCGCGTGGTTTTGGTGCCCCACATAACTTTAGTCACGTGCGTGTATTGCGCTTAGCCTAGATTTCGTATTGGCCGTTGACAGGCGCGTGCCGTTCCCTAGTTTGCACTCCTTAATCGGGAGAGCCAAATGAGTATTTCAGCCTTAGAAAAAACGATCAACTCTGCTTGGGATGACCGGGCCAGCTTGTCGGCTGATACCAAAGGCGAAGCCCGCGACGCTATTGAATCTGCAATTATGGCGCTGGACTCTGGCGAGATGCGCGTGGCGAGCAAGCAAGGCAATGGCGACTGGGTCGCCCATGAATGGCTCAAAAAGGCCGTCCTTCTGGGTTTTCGTATTCATCCGAACAAGATCATGTCCGGTGGCCCGGCCGATGGGAATTATTGGGACAAAGTGCCGAGCAAGTTCGAAGGTTGGGGTGCAGATGAATTTTCAAGCGCAGGCTTTCGCGCCGTTCCGGGCTCCGGTGTGCGACGCGGGGCTTTCGTGGCCCCGAATGTTGTCTTGATGCCGTCTTATGTAAACATCGGTGCCTATGTCGACGAGGGCACTATGGTGGATACATGGACGACGGTTGGGTCTTGCGCGCAGATCGGCAAGAATTGTCACCTGTCCGGCGGCGTTGGTATTGGCGGCGTGTTAGAGCCGCTTCAAGCCAACCCGACAATTATCGAAGATAACTGCTTTATTGGCGCACGCTCCGAAGTTGTCGAAGGTGTGATTGTCCGCGAGGGCGCTGTTCTGGCCATGGGCGTCTATATCTCCCAGTCCACTAAAATATATAACCGTGCCACTGGCGAAATTACATACGGCGAAGTTCCGGCCTATTCTGTAGTCGTGCCCGGCAATCTGCCGAGCAAAGACGGCAGCCATAGTCTGGCCTGTGTGGTGATTGTGAAAACAGTGGATGCGAAGACGCGGTCAAAAACGGGCGTAAATGAATTGCTGCGGGATTAGCTCACCAGATCATCACAGGTATTGTATTCGCCTTTGACAATTGTTTTAGCGCTCCAGCTATTCGGGCGAACCGGGTAGCCGCTTTTAAGCTGTCCTAGGCCGTAGGAATAATAACAGTTTCCGGCGCGGAAGACATTGAAACAACTCGTGCCGCCCATGAGCTCGCCGTTATAAGCAAAGCAAATCGTATTTCCCGTAACGACCCAATTACCAGTGTCAGTGATTTTACCTTCGCTATAATGCGTCGTCCCATCCGCATTAAAAGTCTCGGTGAAAGCCGATGTGCCCGTCCGCTCACGGGGGCTTTTATATGTGCCGTG
>ENA-ORXT01003086-ORXT01003086.1-marine-metagenome-genome-assembly--contig:-NODE-3086-length-18864-cov-3.134827_pt1 | contig 18864 bp, 11 predicted proteins | sample MGYA00237868_ERZ511482 | MGnify/ENA metagenome assembly ERZ511482 | reverse complement strand
GCGCTCAGCGATGACGACATGGCCAATCAACTACGCGCTCTGCTGTTGGATCAATCGGCTCCGTCACCATCGGTAGAAGCCATCTTACACGCACTGATTCCCTTCAAATTTGTTGACCACACCCATGCCGATGCGGTTGTTACGTTAACCAATACCCCGCGCGGCGAAGATGTTATTTCCGAATTATACGCCGACTGTTTGGTGTTGCCCTACGTCATGCCGGGCTTCGTTTTGGCCAAACAAGTTTACAACGCGATACAAAACCAAGATCTTTGCCAGTTCAAAGGCATCATTCTGCTCCACCACGGCGTGTTTACCTTCGCCGATGACGCAAAGGCAGCGTATGAAAATATGATCGAGCTGGTGGACCGCGCCGAAGGATACATCGCGGACAAGATCACGGCCCACAGCTTCGCCCATCAAAGTTCGTCGACCTCCAGAATTTCTCTGTTACGTTTGTGTGCTATCCGTAAATCGGTCAGTAACGTACGCGGCGAGGCTCAGTTGGCATTGTTGAACGATTCCCCGGCGGCGACAGCTTTTGCTTCGTTGGCAAACGTAGACGATTTGGCCACACGCGGGCCCATCACGCCCGATCACGTCATCCGAACAAAACGTATTGCCTGTATCTTCTCAGGCCCGCCTCCGAATCCTACGACCGACGATCAACCACCGGTTGACGAAGCGGTCCAGTTTGCAAATGACTATCGCGCGTATTTTAAACGTCATTCTCATAAAGACATGAAAATGCTGGACCCTGCACCTCGTTGGGGAGTTTGCAAAGGCGTTGGAACGCTGGCTTTTGGCAATTCCCTAAAGGACTGCAAACTCATCGCCGATCTGAATCGCCACACCGTGAATTGCATTCAAACAGGCGAGGCGATCGGTGGGTGGAAGGCATTGCCTGCCAAGGACATCTTTGATTTGGAGTATTGGGTGCTTGAGCAAATCAAGTTAGCCAAGGCGGGCCAACCTAAAATCCATCAAGGCAAAATTGCTATCGTCACCGGAGCCGCCAGCGGCATTGGCTTGGCAACGGCAAAGCGACTTTTTGAAGATGGCTGCGTCGTCGTTGGGCTGGACATTGCCCCCGGCACTCCCGACGTCCTGAAAAATCAGATCGACAGCGAATCATTTATCGGTCGCGTTTGCGACGTCACCGACGAAGAAGCGGTACAGTCCGAAGTACAACGTGTAGTAAAACATTTTGGCGGATTGGACATTCTGGTCTTAAACGCGGGTGTCTTTGAAGCGGGCGAAACGATCGACCAATTAAAGGAATCCTGGTCTCACGCGATGGAAGTTAATTTGACAGCCACCCAACGCGTGCTGCGACATTGCATCCCGTTTCTGCGATTGGGCTGCGATGCATCGGTCGTGATCGTTGGATCTCGAAATTTCACTGCACCCGGCGCGGGCGCGTCAGCGTACTCCGTTAGCAAAGCGGGGGTCACACAATTGGGGCGCGTCGCGGCGCTGGAACTTGCCGCAGACCAAGTGCGCGTGAACATCGTGCATCCCGACGCTGTTTTCGATACGGGCGTCTGGACAGACCAGTCGCTAAAAAAATCTGCGGAGCGTTACGACATGACCGTGGCTCAATACAAATCCAAGAATTTGCTCAAACGTGAAATCAAATCAACGGATGTTGCCGCGTTGATCTCGACAATCGCAGGTCCCGTGTTCGGTTGCACAACCGGTGCACAAATCCCCGTCGATGGCGGGAATGAACGTGTGATCTAGGTCGCATCTTAGGCACAAAAGAAAAAGGCACAAAAAAAGCGTTGTCCTTTTCAAAACAACGCTTAGTGATTTTTTATCCCAGCAAGAACGGCAGGTTGATGCAGAGTCTATTTCTTGCGATGACGAATTTTCGCACGCATACGACGTTTCTTCCGACCTACTTTACGGCGACCTTTTCCGGTCCGTTTTGTTCCCACTTGAGCAATCTCCTAAAATGTGTTGTTTTGTTGGTCTGCGATGGTGTTTTGGCAGAGTCCCAAATTTTAAGGGATGTGGCGAACCTTTATCAACCCAAAAATATTAAGATCGGCACCGATGGTTCGAATTGGCGAACAAATTTACCTCTATTACCCCGTTGGGCCAAAAAAACAGACTATAAAACACTTGAAAACCGGTTCACATCCATCGCGGGCGGCTGCAATAACGGCCAATTGCCAAATGCTATCACAGAGGTCCTGACGCTTTGTCTACCAAAATCATTATCACCATCGACGGCATCAATTCCTTCATGCTGGGCCTCCACGGTAACACGTCGGTCGAAACACCGGCGTTTGATGGCTTGGCGGTCAATAGTATTTCCTTCGATTTCGCGTACGCTCCATCCTGCGATCTCAGAAACGTGCTTGAGGCAATGCTCACCGACTCGCAAGGTCAACCGATCACGTCCGCAATCCAAGGCAGTAGCAATTTCGTTTCGGATTGCCCGATCGCGATCGGCGTCGCAGAATCAGCTCAGTTTGATTCGATCGTGCCGATCAGCACCGGCGAAAATAATGTTGCGGCTCCATCGGCAAGTCAAACGCACGCCGCAGATTTCTTCGCCGCCGCCACCGAAGCCGTTGAGAACTTGGAACATGATGATCTATTGTGGTTGCACTTCTCGGGTCTAACGGCGCAATGGGACGCGCCGATCGAGATGCGTCAGCAGTTCCAAGCATTGGACGATCCCGAACCCTATGCGGATATGAAGCCGCCACAATTTGCATACGACAGCGATCAAGACGATCCCGATTTACTGATTGCGGTGCAGCAATCCTGTTTCGCTCAAGTTGCGATCGTTGACAGTATGTTGGGTATCTTCCTTGACCATCTGGAACAGCATGACGTTGCTAATTTGGCCGTCGTCATCGTTGCTGGTTTACGAGGCTATGAATTGGGCGAACACGGGTGCGTGGGGCCGGCAAGCAACCTGTTCGCTCAGTCGCTGCATGTGCCATTGTTTGTGAAACTTCCAGACGCGGAAGAGACATTGAAGAATCGTCGCAGCCACTGCCTAATTCAATCAGGGATTATTGGCGAATGGATTTTGGATCCGATGAAGGTTGAGGATCACACCGCGATCGTAATGGACGCTAATTCACAACCGCTATTTTTTCGATCCAATCAATCGTACGCGATTCAAACTGCGGCTTGGAAATTCATACACTCCGTCGACAAAGACGGCGTCTTCTCAGAAATGCTCTACGCCAAACCAGACGACCGCTGGGAAGTGAACGACGTTGCCAGTCGCTGCCCACAGATCGTGGAAGAGATGGAAGCGCTTATCAGGAATAAGACCGAAGCGCAGTAGATCCGCTTTTTTCTTGCGAAGGATCCTTTATTTCGTTGGTCACTTCTTTGTCGCGAGCGACCGCATCGGTCAGTCGTTTCGCTGCAAGTTCGGCGATTGCTATCGTTGCTACCATTATCCATGTCCCAGACACGGCCATCATCCAAGACGTTGGCAATGCACTTGGGCGTAAGATGATAATCATCGTTGTAGCCAAAGCATGCACCGCTCCAACGCCCACCATGAAGGAAAATCTGAGATAGAGAATTTGCTCAATTTGATTGTAATTTCGAAATTGAAAGTAAACTCCGAAAAGAGGCACCAGCAACACTATTGATAAACCAGCGACCATTGCTGCGACGAAAACTTCTTCAAACGGACAGATTGCAATCGCCAGCCAGCAGAAGAGCGTGAACCCAATCGATGTTGGAATTACACACTGATGGTCGGGAGGTGTCAACTTTCGCCAGTACCAAGGTAGAGAGGTGCTGGCGGTGTCTGTTGATGTGGGCAGCATCTGGATTCCCTTTTCGTTAGATCGTTCCATAAAAATCTATGCCACAAAATATTGCTTGAAACAAAACACGCTTTTAATATCTCCACTTTGCTGGATTCTGGCGGAAGCCCCCACACACTTTACGCATCCCACCCATCCCACATAACCCATGCAGCCGGTTGTCGAAATGGGCAACGAGAATATCTCCCATCGTTGGGCACGCTTTCAACCTGCATTTGCACTAGAAGGTAGTTGTTTGAAAACCTGCCCCGCGACGTCGGTAAGCCTTCATTTTCGCTAAAGGAAAAGGTGCTATCATTTCGCCATCTTGCACTGGTGGTGAATCTGGGGAACTTGGTAAAGTCTGCCGCCCCTAAAGGCAAAATTCCTTTGCAAATCCATGGCGGGATTCTTGATGGTTGGACAGGGAAGTCCAAAATCGAACACGCGCGCTGCTCCTTCAAGGCACACAACATTCAATTGCTCTCAACGGCGATCAACGATCGTTAAGATGGCAACGTTTATGTTGAGGTGTTTGTTTGGAGTCTTGCTTTGCTGCGCAGAAGTTCACCCAGCCTTCGCGCAGGCCCCGGAAACAAAACTGCCAAGTTTCCGCTTTCGCGTTTCTTGGGGCGGAGGACAAAACCAGTCCTGGCATGGAGCGATCTTCACCGACAGCGGCTCCATTTCAAACATCATGCCTCTGGGCCTGGACGAATCAACGGCCAATACAGCCACCCAGATCAATGACCGTCAAATTAGCATCCTGCAAAAGGTGGCGAACAACTACGATGGATTTGATTTTACTTATCGTGGCAATCTCAATTCCAATATCCGTATCGAATTGGCAGATGACGATGCAGAATCAAAAATACAGAAAACCATCTCCGTTAAATCTCTGATCCAAGCCCCTTCGCACCATCAACTGGATGATCTAGGCAACCGATTGACTATCGATCGTGCTCCCGGCGACAAGATCCAAGTACAGTTCACCCAAGACCATCTAGTGATTGATTCTGGTGAAACAATGTCGGTAGGCGTAACGCTGAACCATTGCGACATTAAACAGGGTCAATCCAAATTACGAATGGCAATCGTTGCGGCGCACGACACCAGCCCAACCGCTTGGCTGAAAACTGAAACCATCGACGTCGACAACGTTGGCAGCACGTCAACGCCGACGCGTTTTCAATTCGAGGCGCCTACAGCCGAAGGCGTCTACGACTTGCTGATCGAAGTCGAACGAAATTGGCTGGGCATCAACAATCCCGCGATCAATAACGCTGCCACCCACAGAACGTTCCGCGCCCTTGACCCGCAACACAGCCTGCTTCAAAGGCGCGTTCAGTTCGTGGTGCTTCAAGATCAAACCCCGCAGACGGACACGATTGGTGCCTTCACGCCCATTAGTGAAGTTGCGCCCATGGACATCAGCCCCACCGGCCCCAACTGGCGCATCAAATCTCATAAGCAAAAACTGGCAGTTTTAGGCAATCAAAAGTCTTCACTGACGGCATCCGGAGATCAATCCTTCATCGAACTTTCACCAGGTGGCTGGCAAGCCGTACGTCTTGGGAAGCTTGAGATCGGCAGACCTCATATTGTTGAAATCGAATACCCGTCCGACCAAGCGATGTCGCTGGGGGTGAGCATACTGGACCATAACGAACAGGGCCAAGTGCCTTTACAAGGTGCGGATTCGGGGATCCACATCCCTGATTCGGCTACCATTGCCAACAGTCACGACTCGGCAATAACGCAGCATCGCGTCACGTTTTGGCCAAACTCCGAAGACGTTTATTTACTGATGGCCAACCAATCTGCCGATAACGCAGCGCGGTTTGGGCACATCAAAGTGTTAGCCGGCCCGGAAAAATTAACGATGGAAGACCGCGCTGCTCATCCCGCCCCATCCTCGGGACGAAAAAGAATGGCGTGGTATCAATCGCCATCTTTTATGGACGATTTCGGAGTGCAAAAATTCTACGACCCAGCTGTGGGGCAATCCTTGGACGACTGGGTTTCATTTTATCAGGGCACTTCACGACTGATCGAATACTTAAAAGCGCATCATTACCAAGGCGCTGTGTTGAGTGTGACCGCTGATGGGAGTTCGATCTATCCTACCGTTCTATCAAACAACACACCGACGCACGATACGGGCATTTTCCTTAGCGCGGGACAGGATCCGTTTCGCAAAGACGTGCTGCGTTTGATATTGAAAATGTTTGAACGCGAAAACCTTACACTGGTCCCGGCATTCTCGTTCTCTCACCCGCTGATGGATATCGAAGCAAGCCGCGACCGGTCGCTGTCGGTACAACCATTTGATTTAGTCAATCAATCGCAGAACGTTCCCCAATCGTTTGAGAAACAGCCGCGATACAATCCGCTAAACGAAAGCGTGCAGGTTTCGGTGCTGAACACGTTGCGGCATTTTGTTCAAAGATATCGCGACATCGGTTCTTTGGGCGGCATTACGCTGACCTGTCAACCGAGCACTTATACGATGCTCGCCGGTAACCAATGGGCTCACAATCCTCACACGATCGGTCGTTTTATGAGTTCATTTGACTCACAAACGGTTGCTCCGACCGAAGACCAGTGGATCCAATGGCGATCCGATCAAATGACTCACTGGTATCAAGCAATCGCGGATTTAGTTGACAGAAACATCGACGGCGGACAATTGTTCATCGCTCCGGTAGGGCTGTACGAAAACGAGGAAGCATTTTCGGCGCTGTGCCCTAACCTGCATTCGACCGTTAACTTTGAGCATCTGCTGAAGCGGTTTGGGTTTGATCGCGTCGAGTTAATGTCTGACCCGCGCATTGTATTGCTCAATCCGCAAACGCTGACGATGGCCGAATCGCTGTCGGCCTCACGCGTCCACATCCACGTTAACGGTTCTCGACAGGCTTACGAATTTTTCGCAGCTGGTTCACAGACGGGGACGATCTTCAACCATCGCGGACTGTGGGCTCATTTTGCTCAACTGCAATCGCAACCTCCCTTTCATCAGCAATCGGGGCGATTGATGCGCCGCATTCAGTTGACGCCAGCGGGAAAATGGAACCGCCAGCGATTCAGTTCGGCCCTCCGGCAGCAGGACAGCCTGTTTCTGATCGATGGTGGACGTGGCCTGCCGCAAGGACAAGAAGATTCGTTGCGGAATTTTGCGGAAACCTTCGCGTCGCTGCCGCGGGTGCGCTTCTCCGATGTGAAACTTCATCAAAATAAAACATCATCTGCGACCGATCAATCGCTGATCGTTCGGCAAACGCAATTCGAAGGAAACACATACCTCTACGCCGTGAACGATTCGCCGTGGGAGGTTACCGTCGCGATCCCGATCGGAGAAGCAGAAGCTGAAATCCGCCAGGCGGGGATGATCGAAGATTCTGAACCCAGCCTTCACACAGCGACCGTTGAGTATCTTCCTTTTAGTGATTTGGACAGGCGGCAGATTTTCAGTCCCGATACGGGTGTCTTGGCGATCCGGCTTCCGCCCTTTGCAATCGCGGGGGGCAGGCTGACAGGGATACGCGTTGAGGCGACCGGTTACAGCTACCAAGTCGACCAAAACATTGAGCAACTGTTGCGGAAAAAAACATACGCACTACAAGCGAAGTTAAATTTAGCCCAAAACTCGCCGCCGCTGACCGCGCTCAACAACGCAGGTTTCCAAGAACAGCCTACGCAGACAGCCACCGGCTGGGATACCGGCGATCAATCGGACGACAATGTTCTCTTTGACAACCGCCAAGGCCATGAAAGTAGCGCCAGTCTTAAGCTGACGTCGACAGGGGATCCGGTCTGGATTCGCAGCAATCGTTTTGACGTCCCCAATACTGGACGGCTTTCTGTGACGGCCTATCTAAAAATTGAAAATCAAACCAACCAGCCACCCCTGCGAATTGCGATCGAAGGTGAAACCCAAAACTCAACCTACTATCGTTTTGGCGCCGTCGGCAGTCTCGCCCCGAAAGCCGAAACGAAACAGATCAACGCTCAGTGGCGGCGCTTCGCGGTTCACTTCGATGATTTGCCGACCGGAGAGTTGCGTGATTTACGGATTGGATTTGACCTGATGGGGCAGGGCACCGTTTGGATTGACAACGTATCCGTCCACGACCGCTGGTTCGATGGCAACGACGCCAGAGCCATGACTCAATTGCTGGCCGGCGCGGCACCGCTGATGGACGATCCGAGATCCTTCGAGGGTTGCCGCCGCGTGCTCCAAAGCTACTGGCCCCGATTCTTGGACGAATACATCGAAATCGAATCGGCAACGGCCGACCTAGACGAAACACTGGCAGATGATTTACTGCCGCCTGCCACGAACAACAACGAAAACATCTTCCAACGTGTCAAATCTAGTTCGCCATCACTGTTGCGGCGATGGAGACGCCACTTACCCAAGCGTTGATTTGACGACCGCCAGCAGTTCGGATTCGCCCTTCAAGAACACAATTTCGGCGACCAACGCATAAATTGGCAGACCCTTAAATTGATTAACACCCATTTTTACTAGATCCTTGTGCGTGCAAACGATCGCAGTAGCCCCGCTTTGAGCGGCCGCTGCGGCAATCGCATCGATGTCGTCACGGCTGTAAAGATGATGGTCGGGAAAAATGCGCTGGCCAACAATATCGACTCCCGTAGAACAGACCGTTTTGAGGAAGCTGTCAGGATTGCCAATCGCACAACAGACGAAAACTTTCGCGGCCTCCGTGTCGCCGGTCGAAGATGATGAAAGTCCACAAAGGGCCTTTTCCTGACCATCGTACTGCATCCATCGCGCCGGTTGGACCTTCGTTAGCGCGATTAGTAAATTCCGGTGGTGGGCGCGCAGGGTCGCTTCGGTGCGATCTATCTCAGTTTGCGAAACCTGATCGCAGCGGCTGATCACCACGAAATCAGCGCGAGCGATATTTCTCACGGGCTCACGTAAGAGGCCACGTGGCAAAAGACGACCATACCCAAAAGGTTCCGTGGCATCGACAACGACAATGTCGATGTCACGGCCCAAGGCCCGGTGCTGAAATCCATCGTCCATAACGATTACTTCGGTTTCCAGCTCTTGAATTGCAATCGTCGCAGAGTTCACTCGATTTGGATCTTGGAGGTGCGGAACGTCGGGTAGGCGCTGGCCAAGTTCCAGCGCTTCGTCGTTTGGCTTGGACGTCCGATCACTGTTTTTGGCCGCACCGTATCCCCGGCTGATGATGGCAACTCGCCGATCGAGTTGGCGAATCTGATGGCACAGCCAGATCACCAAGGGAGTCTTACCCGTGCCGCCGGTGGTCAAATTCCCGATCGAGATAACCGGCACCTCAACTTTTGAGACATTCTTTTGGTCAATGTCAAAACTCCGATTCCGTCGCTCGGCGGCCAAACGATAGATCGGAGTCAGCGTCCCTAATAGCGCTCGCATGATCCCCGCGCCGATACCTCGCCGGCGACCGCTGATAATTTCAAGTAGCGTTGTTTGGTTGATCATAAATTCGTTCAGTCGGTCGCATTGAAAGTTCGAAGCACGCCTCTGGGCCACCGGTCTTTGGTCGTTAAAGTCAACGCCACCGGCACCCCTCCCGCTACCGTATTAACAGTATCGACAGTGCTAATCGGGCGGGTAAAGAGCGAATCAATGTAAACTTACCACTTAATTTTGCCAACTGAGTTGACCTGCGCCGAATCAGACTAATGGAGGGTGTCTGCCGTGCGAAACGGCAGTCCAACTTTGACGTTTGCCCTGTTTGCGACGTAAACAGATTTCACGCATCGGATAATTATCGTTCACTCACCCAAGTGAATTTGCGTTATCGAGTCTCGCCGAAGAGAAATGACTATGATTACCACGCGACTACCTCGAATCCTAACGATGATCGCGATCACATGCTGCTTGGCATTGCCCAACAGCACCTCGCGCGCTTTCGCTCAGGATCAATTTCCCAATACTGACGAATCTCCTTTCGAAACGGAATCTCCTTTCGAAGAAGAAAACAATGACGGTTCGTTTTCTGAATTGGACGACGACGATACCGGCCGGCGAGAAAGGTCAGGGCGTCCGCGTACCATTCGGCCCAGCGATCGCCCCGACCGTTCAGGTGCTGGTTTCCGCCCCGATGAAGATCTCGACGATCCGCTTGGGTCGAGTCAACAGGTCATTTTGAATGATCGTTTTGCGGGTTGGAACGAGGCCAGCGATGGACTTGGAAAACGGCGAGTCGGAGAAGCGTTAAGGGCCAACTGGGTGATGGTCGACCCAAACGGACTGCTGGAAGGCACAGTCCGCCCAATCGACGGAGCCAAAGTCGCTGGCATGACGATCTATTTAATGAATAAGGGGCGGTTGGTTAAGACTGCTGCCGTTCAAGAGAACGGCACCTTCTTCTTTACCAACATCCAGCGCGGTGCTTACGCGTTGGTGGGCTGGGGAGACAACGCGTTCTTCGCTTGGGGAGCCAACATTCTCCCCTTCAGCGAAGATGCTGATCCTTCTACTCCGACGTTTATTACGACCTACGCGTTTCAAAATGCAACGACGATTAACACTGACTGGATTCGCTACTTTACACCCAATGTATCCTACCGCGTGTATGGAAAATACGAACTCGAAGAAAGCGCAGATGATCCGGCAAAACTGTACGGCTTCCGCGGGCTCTCAAACTACCAACCATCGGCGATCGCATCGACTTCCGTTGGCGGCACACCTGTCTCATTGACCAGCGATGGGCGATTGATTGGTCGTGTGCATCAATTACGCTCCTTCGATGGACGTCCTGTCGATGTACGTAGCACCAAGGTCATGCTGTTTGAGCGTGACAGTGTGGTGGCTTCAACGACGACGGATAACTACGGCGTTTTCGAATTTGAAGAAGTTCCACCGGGCAGTTACGGCTTGGTTGCCGCCGGTGTCGATGGCGTCGGGATGACAGGTTTAGTGGTATCCAATTCTGATGAAATGGAAATGACCGAAGAAGGTGAACTGGAAGATCCACGAAGCGAAGGCGAACCGTTCGACTTCTGCCTGACTTCTTCGGAAACCGCTGGTTGGCTGAATCACTATGCCAACGAGGTGGCCTATCAACGAGCAATTCTGGCTCCACGGCCTCCCAAACCGAAGAAGAACTTCAACAATGGCTGCAACTTTTGTAACGGCCAGTGCGGAGCCAACGGAATGTGTAATCAGTGTGGTCGCAACAACCTGCGTCCTGAGGATGCACCGTGCCAATGCCATAGTCGCAATCTGACCTTTGAGCAGTGGCAGCAATACGGCTGTGCAAAGTATCGTGGCAACGGATTCCGCATCGGCGATGCGACACGTAAGATCACCGATCGAATTGATGATGCATTTGAACGCGTCTTCTACCCAGAATCTGAAACCAACGGAATCTCGGGAGGCCCAGTTCCCGGCCAAGGCTACAATCCGGGTTTCAACGGGCAAGGCTTTCAACAACCGGGGTTTCAACAACCGGGCTTTCAACAACCGGGGTTTGCGGCACCGGGACAAGTCCAGCCAGGATTCGCACCGCAAGGCGTAGCGATTCCAACACCGGCGGGCGTCCCCGGTTTCTAACCGAAACGCTCAAAGCAAGAACAGCGAACCAGCGTTGAATTGCTAAATAACAACAACAAAGCCACCGCAGTGATTCACTGCGGTGGCTTTTACTTTTCAACTTCTAACTTGGCAATTTCTAACGTTGGATACTTCAAAACTATTTCACGGTCCGGACTCTAAACAACTTTAGTTTCTCAATAGAAGCATAGAAAAACGCCATCCCCAACGATTGCCGGGGTGGCGTTTTGATTTCGAAAACGACAGTTGAGATCGTTTATTAAAACTCGTCCATGTTGCCGTCGCCTTGGAACGCGCCCTGTTGATAGGCGTCGAAACCTTCTTTGATTAATGCCAGGATGCCGTCTTGGACTTCGATATTGGTTTCGATTCCGTTGGGGATCGGCTTGGACCAGATCGTAATTCGACCCGTTTTGTCTTTTTCCAACGTCGTCGCCATATCAGCGAGTGCATCTACTCCGCTGGCGCGACTGGCAAAACGCAACATCGGAGCGACGCGTACGTTGTACATTAACTGGCCGTATTCAGAAGGCTTCGGCGTCTTTGAACGCTCGATTGCGTTGGTCAAAGTCGTTAGAGGGTCTTTGCCCGCACCGACGTAAACTTTGTCCGGCGATACACCGATGATTACTTCGACTTGGCTGCCAAAAATCTTCCGCGCCTCTTCTTCATCGTCGGGAATGTTGACCAAAAGAGTGTGTAGCGTAAGGTCCTCGTACGTGCCAGAATTTAGCTTTGCCTTCAAAACACCTTCAGATTTCGCTTCTGCTAGATCGACCAAACTCTTCACGCCTTCTTCGAACTTTGCGGAGTCGACGATTGAGCTGCCACCGACGAAACTGAATGCCGTTTCGTCCATCATCAACACGCCACCGCTGTCGATCAATTTCCCATCTAATGTCGCTTTGAAAGATTCGGCAATGCTGGCCGATGCCGTTTTGATCGTTGCCAGTTCTTGGTCGGTGAACTCTCCGTCGGCGTCAATTTCGTCAATCATTTGCTGACGCATCTTGTCCATCAGGCTGATATATAATTTTACGTCGTTCTCATGCAGCTGGTATCGTAGATTGAAATCTAAAGCTGCCGAATCGTTTAGAAAACCTGTGAAATCGCTGTCCCCCGGTGGGCTGATGACCGCGACACGTTCGGCGACCTCAGAACCTTCTAATGCCGTCAACGAAAAGGTGCTGGTGAGTAGCTTCGTTTCCTTATCAATTTTATAGCCGATCATCAATTCATCGGTTTCGTTGATCAGGCTTTCCAATTGGCTCATTTGAGCTTCGATGGCCGATTTGTCCAGTTGTTCCAGCTCCTCCATCTGCTTGGAAAAACCTTCGGTGATCAGTTCGACCCCTTTGTCACGCAATTCTTGAGGTAACCGTTGCCCGAAGACCCGCACGGCCATATTAAATTCTCCCGAGGCCGCCAAAAGTTCTTCGCTGGGACTTTCAGGTGCCATGTCGAACATGGCCTCATCATCGCTGATCAGAAAGTAACCGCCAGATTCTTTGATCAAGTATTGATCCGCTGAATCGACGGTAACCGTGATAAATTCATCGCCTTCATCGATGTCAGCAAAATTTGCGATTTGGTCGAGAACCAAATCACCGTCTTCGACAGCGACAAAACCAAGCCATTTTGGTTTGGGATCATCGCCTTCGAAGTAAAGATATGCACCTGACGGTTTTTCACGATCAATGCCACTGGTATAGTATTTGACCTGCCCCTGAATCATAAAATTCAGACTGCCATACCCAGAAGCGTTGACCAGATGCTTAATGTCGTCTAACTGTTCACCCAAAGGAGCCATCGAAATGACGATGGCCGGTTCCGGAGCTGACTGGGCCGAACTGGTTTGAGTAAACAACGACGGGATTGCACAAAAGGCAAACATCATCGTCACGGACAGGGAAAGGTTTCTCACGTGATTTTCTCCGGTTACAAAATTTCTTTAAGGCGACCGCCTTGCTTTCAAGAATAACACATCCAGCGGCGATTTTGGATTAGGGCAAATGCGAGAATACGCTTGCAAGCAATCCATCGGAAGATGCTCGACCCCACTTCTACACGTTTACCCACCAAGGCAGGCAAAAGTTTCTCAGGCCGAGCAGTTAAAAGTAGATAGACTCAGAAAAACTGAATCTTTGAGCCGCAGGTAGCGGTACAGAGAGATAGTCGTATAGAAAATAGCTACCTCTTCACGAAACGCCCAAGGTGAATCGACGCTCGATGCAAATCGACGCTCAATGCAGAATTAACGTTCGCGGAAAACGATACGCCCCTTGGTCAGGTCGTAGGGCGAAAGTTCGACCCGAACTTTGTCGCCCGGCACGATACGAATAAAGTGTCGACGCATGCGGCCAGACACGTGGGCCAAAACTTCGTTTCCTGTTTCTAATTCGACGCGGAAACGCGTGTTGGCAAGTGCTTGTGTGACGGTACCGTCAACTTCAAATGATTCTTCTTTTGGCATGAAACCCCTTTTAATGTGAAAAAAATCCAGACGCCTATCATATAAGTGAGCCCTACGCAAAGTCCAGTCCAACCTTAGATTTGGCCGTCTTATCGGCGGAAAATCGAGCGAATCGGGGCAAAAGGCTTCGCTGGTGTCACCGTCTTGGGCTGATCACAGCGTCACTTCGTGGAGAGGTTATGCGACCGCGTAATGAATATCAGAATCGGATGAAAGGCCTGCTGATTGTGGCAGGTTGGGCGACTTTTGCTCTTTCAATCAAGATTTGTGCGTCGATTTTGGCCGAATACGCCAATTATTTCCCACCGAATTTTGATGCCGAGTTCCTGATCGGACGCCAATCCTATTTTTGGGGTCATTATTGGCTGGCATTTTACGCTCACATCATCACCAGCCCGATTGCGATTATTTTAGGTGCATGGCTGATGTGGACAGGTCGTCGACGGCAATCTAAACGGTGGCACCGACGGTTGGGAAAAATGCAAAGCGTGCTAATTATTGCCATCGTTGTCCCAACGGGGTTGGTCATGTCCACCCGCGCGATCAACGGGCCGGCGGCGGGTCTCGGATTCGCCACGTTGTCGATAGCGCTCATGGTGTCGATGTTGGCCGCGATCGACCAAGCGCGAAAGAGAAATTTCGCGCGGCACAAAATCTGGGCGACACGCTGCTTCCTGATGTTATGTTCGCCGCTGGTGCTTCGGTTGATGACCGCAACATCGTTGGTTACCCAGACGCCGTCGCCGTTGACCTATCAGATCAGCGCTTGGTCCAGCTGGATGCTACCGTTGGGGGTGTTTGAATCAGTACGCTATTTTCAGCGCCGTAATAAAAGTGGACCGGCCGGGGAATCGAACCCCGATCTTCTGCTTGCAAAACAGACGTCTTCCCGTTTGACGAGCACCCCATGTTGTTCGTTCGTTTCAGTGCCCAAAGCAGGAGTCGAACCTGCAAACACTCGTGTTTAAGTCGAGCCGCTCGGCCAGTTGGCGTATCTAGGCAATGTTGGTTGACGCTGCGAGGAAGGACGCGAGCGCTCACATCCTTCCCCTGACAGCCAAAGTTCAGAATCGCCTTCGCGGCGCACTGTCGCCGGTCGCTTTTCGGTGGTTCTTGATCGCCTTGTGTGAGTCAGGAATCTTGTCGCCTTCGACGATTGCACTACTGACTCTCTCAACCACCCAGCCGTCGACCCAAGCATCTCTATCGTCTTTGAGCCTCAGCACGTGACCGACTTTTGCAAACTTTTGAGGAATGTACGATGTCGTTCGTTCCGATCCGTCAGCGCCGTTACGTCTCAATTCACATTGGACGTACTTCATATTTTTCGACATCTTCTTTCTCCTTACTTGATTGAAGGCCAGCCTCACCGTGATGCTGACAGTAGTCCTTGATGGAATCGAACCATCGTTTCCTGCATGTAAAACAGGTGTCGTCGCCGTTGGACCACAGGACTATGTTGTCGATCCGAAAAAGCACGTCCCCAAGGATTTGAACCCTGACTAGCTGGTTTGGAATCAGCAGTGCTACCATTACACCAGAGACGTATGTGTGAGATTTTCAAAAGTGGGAACGCAAGGAATCGCACCTCTCGCCGACTACCACACCATTTATGGCAGGAGGGTTACAACCTCCCGTGTGGAAACGCTCCCATCGGGTATCAGGCTTGAGGCTGCAGAATTCAGGAAAACTACTTCCGTTTATCCTGAAGCCTGACACCCGAAACCTAAAATCTGAGATAAGTACCGCATAGGAGTTTCGATCTCCTTCCTGCTTTTAGAGAGACAGCCGACCTAGCCAGTAGTCAAATGCGGCTAGTTTTATATCGATAGACAATCAAGTTTCCTTCCAAGGGGAATTTAACACCCAAATGTTCACGAAAAGGTGACCAACCGGAATTGAACCGGCGACAAACTCATTCACAGTGAGTCTCTGGAAACCAACACCAGATCTGGCCACAGCTCCGGCGGATGGACTCGAACCATCAATCGTCTCCTTAACAGGGAGCTGCCTTACCGTTTGGCCACACCGGATTATGCAAAGCGCCCAGTGGGAGTCGAACCCACACTTCCGCCATGGCAAGGCAGCAGGCTACCGCTACATCATGGACGCAAAAACATGTTACTAAATTGTCAAAGATCAATAACGCCGAAGCGTTGGAGAGCACCAAGCCGGAATCGAACCCGCATCACCTCGTTACGACGGAGGCATCTTGCCGTTAGACCATCAGTGCTTGTTTCAAAATATCTCTAGTGGGATCGGTGAGAATCGAACTCACATCGTTCGGATTAAGAGTCCGACACATTACCTTGTCTGCCACAATCCCATGTGTCATTGATCTAAGTGGTAGCCCCGAGGATCGAACTCAGCGCGACCCGCGTATCAGGCGGATTTGGGCGACCAGCCCTCGACTACCGTGGTCGTTTCAAAAAGTCGGACACCTCGGAGTCGAACCGAGACCCTCCTGCTCCCAAAGCAGGCGTACTTCCATCTGCACTTGCATCCGATGTTGTTTGTTCTGTTCGCTGCGGACGAACCCGCATGCGCATATTTTCCTTGCCAGTAATTTGGATTCGTTTAATCAGCTTTGCCCGTTTGGTACGGACACGAAAAAAGGCTCGGTTGCCTGCGTGACACCGAGCCTTCAAGAAGAAGTCGTTCGCTTTTAAGAGCGGGTGTCACATCAGACGAGGGTACGGCCATGCATTACCATTTAACGGTTGCCCGCCGACGGGTTTGCCTTCATGCACCTGATCGATTTGAATGGATTGATTATTCGTTAACATCAGAAGGAGCTTTACTTACTTGCCTATGAATGTGACTTGTGTGTTCGGGGTGATAGACGCGTTGGCGGGTAGATAGTTCGCCAAATATTTGATTTTCTGGAAAAGATTTGGATGACGCATTTTCGTACATTTAGTGCGCGTTGACTGAGTAACCAAGATTCGCAAGCCGTTCGTTCGCAATCGCGCCAAACCACTCTGTCGTGTCTGAGCGAAAATACTCTCTCCAATCGCCCACAACGCCTTTGCGATATAAACTGGTTGGGTCTTCGGACTTATATCCGGCAGATGTTTTATGACGACCCGAATCCAGCGGCAAAGCCAACGCTGGATCAAGATCTAAAAAGATATACATCTGTTTTCGTATCGCTTCAGTATCTGCATGTAGATCTTCGTAGCGAATACTCATTACTTTGCAGTTGGTCTCGCCCGTTTCCGCGCGCCGAATAAAATTTTCGTCTCGTAACGCTCGCGATGACCATTGCCGAGCAATTTTTTTGACCCAGGATTCATCGTTCAATAATTCGTGCGGGTGATTCAGGAAGAAATTAGAATCCTGTTGAAAGCGATTGTATTTCTCGATCATCGCGTTGTGATTTTCGAGCATTTTTAGTTCTTGCCGTGCAAAGATTAAAAGCGTCCAACTGACGAGGATGTCTCGCCCGTCGCGCACGAGTCGAAATTGTGGAGCGTTGCCAATCACCAATTCGTCCAGAGGCTTCGGAGAACGGTCACCAATCCATTGAAATGGCTTGTCTTTCAATGCACGGTCAGCCAAAACGCATTCGAGCATCGTTTGGCGGGAAAAATTTTCGAAATGTTGGATGACCTTGTCACTGATCCCAAACCGAGCAGGCGGCGACCAGACTTCGCTCAGCCACTGATCCATCGCAAGCCGTGTCGAGTTCAAATGGAGTTCGCCAAATGACGCGATATGCGGATGAAGGTTGAGGAGGTTGTTCGCCCAGTTTGTTCCCGATCTCATGAATCCGCGAATCGCGAAAAACTTCAAGTCATCGATGGCCGGCTGTGCAAGCCGTGTAAGATTAGCTAGTTCCAGTTGCTGCCCGTTGTGAATACCTTCCGAAGTCTCTCCGAACGATCGATCCTTCTGCGAAACGCATCGCTTGGTGGAAATTTTCTTTCGAAGTCGGTTCAACAAACGCATGCTTGCACCAAATATTTGGTCTTTGGAAAACGCCGTGCTGGCAGCTACATTGCAGCGATTCAATCACGTCGTGGTGAGCGGCATCTTAGATCAATGACGTTGAAAATCGAACGCTGATTCGAAGCGGCTTGATGCAATATGGAGTGCTATCATGAGTACAACCTTTTCGGCTGAGACGAAAAAAATTCAGCAGTTGAAGCAAAAGTTGATCGAGCTACATCCGTGGCACAACAAAGTTGACATTTGCGAAGGACTAACGACGGAATTCACTCAGACGCTGCCTGCGGATCAGTTGCCTGAGCATCATAGAATTACGTTCGAGGACAAACAGGAGCGTTTCAAGAATATGATGTCGTCGATCTACCGAAACGGGTTGGATGGAAAGACGTTTCTGGATTGTGGCTGCAATTGCGGCGCCTATTGTTTTTGGGCCAAGGAACTTGGGGCCAAACGAGCTTTCGGATTTGACGTGAGAGACCATTGGATCAATCAGGCCAAGTTCCTTAAGAAGTATCGAGACGCCGATTCTTCCGGAGTTAAGTTTAAGGTTTGCGACCTGTATGATTTTCCCAAACTCAAAACTCCGAAGTTCGATATTACCTATTTCCGAGGCCTTTTCTATCATTTGCCGGATCCAATTCAGGGGCTTCGAATAGCGGCCGAAGCGACCAACGAATTGATGTACGTTGACACGGTGACCGTTGATCTGCCTGAGGGCGAGTCATTTTCAGGTGGCTTGATGGCCAGCTATGAAGGGAAGAAATCGCCGATGTCCGGAGTCTACGGATTGAACTGGTATCCGACCGGCCACAAAGTGATGCGTCACATTTTGGATTGGATGGGCTTTGTTGAAGTTAAAGTCTTGTGGCATTGGAAAAACAAGCATCCGACTAAAGATCAAAGTGTGTTGGGACCGTACAAGAGCCGAATCGGAATTCTGGCTTCTAAAGTGCCTGGGCTAATCAGCCACCGAAAAGATTGTTTTCTGGACGAACCAGCGTAATTGTGGTCGATCAGCGTCATAGATCGGTAAAAGCCTATCTTCCTCGCTCGACTTGCGTTTTTTCAAG
>ENA-ORXT01003085-ORXT01003085.1-marine-metagenome-genome-assembly--contig:-NODE-3085-length-18864-cov-4.020386_pt1 | contig 18864 bp, 16 predicted proteins | sample MGYA00237868_ERZ511482 | MGnify/ENA metagenome assembly ERZ511482 | reverse complement strand
CTACAAGTGACTTATTATGGAATTCAGTAGAAAAAACTGTAAATCAGTAGTTTATAATCCATTGTTTAAACTATTAAATAGGAAGAGATGGCTAACTGTTTCAGATACTTACTTTTAGCTGTTTTCATTTTTGAGGAAACATAAAATCATCCAGATGATTTTATGTTCTTTCTCTAAGATCAACAAAATTAATTTTAGAAACCACCTACTTCTGAATGTTCACTGTTTTATGAAAAAGAAAATACTCTTTGTAGCTAATAGAATTCCTTATCCTTTAAACGATGGTGGAAATATTGCCACTTGGCACAATATTCATGCACTAAAACAGAGAGGTTGGGAAACCCATTTGGCGGTATTAAATACTAAAAAACACCACCAAGATCCTAAAAATGTTGCAGATATTGCAAGTATTCACGCTGTTGATATTGACACTTCCATCAGTTTAATCGATGCTTTTAAGAACCTATTCGATCCACAAATACCCTACAACATTTCTCGTTTCTGGTCTCCTACTTTCGCCAATCTACTCAAAAATTTGGTTGAGAAGTATCAGTTTGATATCATTCAGTTCGAAGGAATCTACCTATCCATTTATATAAAGGCGATAAGACAGGGTTCAGATAAAGTCCCCATCGTTTTAAGAGCACACAATGTTGAAGGCGAAATTTGGAAGCGATTAAGTCTTAAAAGCGGTAACTTTATTAAGCGTATTATTTTATCTAGTTTATCAAGTCAAATATTAACTTTTGAACAAAAATGGATAATTAAGTATAATGGTGTTGTTTTTATTTCAAAAAAAGATCAATCATATTTCGTTAATTCAGTTAAAAAAAATCAGTTTGTTACTACCATTCCAGCAGGCGTTATAATTAATGAAAAAAAGGTAGATAAAACCTATTCTAGAGAGGCAAATAGTTTATGTTTTATAGGTAGTCTAGAGTGGTTGCCCAACCTAGAAGGCGTTAATTGGTTCTTAGATAATGTGTGGGAAAAGGTGTTAAAAGCCAATAAAAACGCCCATTTTCACATAGCTGGTAAAAATCCTCCTCCTTCTATTATTAACTTAAAACGATCAAGTGTACATGTTCACGGAATGGTGCCCAGTTCGACCGAATTTGTGAATAACTATGTACTATTAATTGTACCTTTGTTATCGGGTTCTGGAATGCGTCTAAAAATCGTTGAGGCGTTGGCAACAGGGCAGTGCATTGTTTCAACGAGTATTGGCGCAGAAGGTATTCCCTATACCGACAGCGAACATTTGTTGATTGCAGACGATCCTCAGGAAATGGCCGATAAAATTGTTCATTTATTGAAAGACAAACAGGCACAAGAGGAAATGAGAAGTAAGGCATTGCAGTTGGCTAAAGCACATTTTGATTGGACCGTATTGGGCGCACAATTTGAAAAATTTTACGAAAAATTGATATGAATATTTTGGTGATTTTACCCCGTTTCCCTTATCCTTTATTCAAAGGAGATAAGCTTAGGGCGTTTCACCAAATACGTATGATGAGCAGAAACAACAATGTTTACTTAATTTGCTTGAATGAGGAAGCTGTTGCAACAGAAGGCCTGAAACTGTTACAACCCTATTGTACCAAGATTAAAACGATTAGAAACACCAAGCTTCATTCGTTGTTGCAACTCACTAAAGGGCTGTTTTCATCCAAACCATTTCAAGCCCATTTTTTTGCGAATAGTCGGCTTAAAAAGACTGTTTTTGAGTGGTGTGGTAAGTACAACATTGACGTATTGTTTGCTCAAATGATTCGGATGGGAGAGAACATTCCTGAAAACATCAAGGCGCACAAACACCTCGATTTTCAAGATGCTTTGTCTTTTAATATGAAAAGGCGATATCACCATTCTGGGAAATATTATAAAAAACTGGTTAAAGAAGAGCAGAAGCGATTGGAAGTATATGAGCGTGAGATCACCCATAAATTTGATACTTTTTCTGCCATCAGCAAACCAGACATTCGAATTTTGGAAAAAATTACTGGTAAAGAAATTTTCCTTTTACCCAACGGAGTCAATGAAGAGTTTTTTGATTTTCCTTTAAACGAAGAAAAAAAATACGACCTTATCTTTACAGGAAATATGGGCTATCATCCCAACATTACCGCTTGTAAGTATTTGGTCAATGAACTGTTGCCCATTTTATCAACAGAGTACAGACCGTTGAAAATATGTTTGGCTGGAACCAATCCTGCTCCCGAAATACAGGCGATGCAAAGTGATTTGGTGACAGTAACGGGAAGAGTACCTGATTTGCGTCCGTATTTGGCGAATGCTCGCTTATTCATTGCGCCTTTGTTTTCAGGATCTGGTTTACAGAATAAATTGTTGGAATCTATGGCAATGGGATTACCTTCTATAACCACTCATTTGGCAAATAATGCTTTAAAAGCTAAACCTGGTAAAGACATAATTGTTTGTAATGATAGACAAGCGTTTACTCGTCAGCTGATTTGGTTGTTGGAAAACGAAAAAGAGGCACGTGAAATAGGCATAAATGGGCGGAATTTTATTAAAGAAAAATACAGATGGGAAACCTTTGATGATCAGTTTAATGAGTTTATCAGTTCTTTTTTATAAAAGAAATCTGATTGAAAATCGGTGTTTAAAAACAGGACCAACAGGGTTTTTATAAAAATTTAAACGAGTTTATTTAAATTAAGGTAAAATGAGTAGTGAGGAAATAGACAAAATAATACATCCATTTCGTTGGGTCGATTTTGAAGAAAGTGCTTCTGTATGTTTGAATGCTGGAGACTATAAGACGGAAATATTTGAATCTAGATTTAATGAAGGATTTGAGGGGAACGGATATGATTGGGGATCTTTGGCACTTGTGTTTTTAAATGAAAAACAGAGTGAATTAAAGAGTGAAATAAACTTTGATCCAGAAGCAGGAATGTATTGTGTATATTCCTCTAATAAATTGGCTTTAAAAAATTTTTCTATTGCATTTAAACAGGCTTGTGAAGATACTGAATTGATAATGGATTTGTTTTCTCGTGCAGAATTAGATTAACGATTAGAAAATTCTTTGGGACATCAAGTTGGATAGGTATTAAATTCTGTCCCTTAATCGAGCCTTTTACTATATAAATAAAATAATATGCTCAATAAAATAGAAGAAGCCATTGAAGACATTAAGGCTGGAAAATTGGTTATTGTGGTCGACGATGAGGACAGAGAGAACGAAGGCGATTTTATTGTCGCTGCCGAAAAAGTTACACCTGAAGTCATTAATTTTATGGCAACCCATGGGCGAGGATTGATTTGTTTGGCTATGTTGGAAGACCGTTGTGATGAATTGGATTTGCCTTTAATGGTAACGAACAATACAGCACTTCACCATACTCCCTTTACGGTTTCAGTCGATTTGTTGGGAAGAGGCTGTACAACAGGAATTTCGGCAAGCGACCGTTCTAAAACCATTCAAGCATTAATTGACAAAGACAGCAAAAGTGATTATTTTGGAAGACCAGGACATATTTTTCCTTTAAGAGCTAAAAATGGAGGGGTTTTAAGGAGAACAGGACATACCGAAGCAGCCATAGATTTGGCAAGATTGGCGGGCTTATATCCATCGGGTGCATTGGTCGAAATTATGAATGAAGATGGCACCATGGCACGTTTGCCTCAATTGATAGAAATAGCTAAGAAATTCAATTTTAAAGTAATCACCATTGCAGATTTGGTTAAATATCGCATCTCTAAAGAGAAGTTGATTAAGCGAGAAGTAGCAGTGAAAATGCCGACCAAATGGGGAGACTTTGAATTGATTGCTTATACTGAATTGCATACAAATGAACAGCATTTGGCGTTGGTTAAAGGGCGTTGGGAAGCAGACGAAGCTGTTGCGGTTCGGGTACATTCTTCTTGTGTAACTGGAGACATTTTGGGTTCATTGCGTTGTGATTGTGGAGAACAATTACACAAAGCGATGGCACAAATCGAGCAAAAGGGCAAAGGAGTTGTCTTATATATGAATCAGGAAGGTCGAGGTATTGGTTTGATTAATAAGTTAAAGGCATATAAACTACAAGAAGAGGGTAGAGATACTGTGGAGGCAAATTTGGAACTTGGTTTTCAGAAAGATCAAAGAGATTATGGAATAGGTGCTCAGATTTTAAGAGATTTGCAAATTAGTAAAATTAAATTACTGACCAATAATCCCAAAAAGCGCATAGGGTTGATTGGCTATGGTTTGGAAATCGTAGAGAATGTTGCCCTAGAAGTTCAACCCAATCCTTTTAACCAAAAATACCTAGAGACCAAAAGAGAGAAAATGGGACATACTAATTTAAAAGGTGGGGAGAAAAAAACAGATACAGGAATCAATTAGACTTACTAGATAATTAAATATTAAGTGTTAGGTTTTTAATTAAATATACTGGTATAAAATATTGATAATCAGTTGTTTTTGATTTGTTATGGCTACCCATCTAAAGTTGCCAAACTGCTTCGTTGCATGTACCCCTCGACCGCAGCGGCGGACCGTTACGCTCGGGGTACGATTAGTCCGAACCCCGAGCGTAGCCGAGGGGTGGATTTGAAAAAATATTATACAACTTTAGACGGGTAGCCTTTGTTATTAAGTCAAAAAAATCAATGCTTTAATCTAATATTTCTTAAGATTTAGAATCAATTAATTATGGAGCAGTACTTGGAAGACGAGTTGATAAAACAAAACTATTTTACGATAAAATTGACACAAATTCGATCGGGGCATTTGACCATGAAAGGAAAAGTCAATGATGTCAAAGCGCTCTTTATTTTAGATACGGGTGCCTCGGCTACAGTATTGGATTATAATCAAGTAAAAGATTTTAATTTATTGGACGTCGAACGCCACGAAGAAGATGTGCAAGGAATTGGTGGACCAATGGCTCGTTTTAATGTCGGTAAAGTTTCTATGAAATTTGAAAATCAAGAGGTACAATCGCCAATGTTGAGCATCATTGATTTAAAAATAGTAAACGATTCTATTAATATGATGTATAAAAATCCCAAAATAATTCACGGGGTAATAGGAGCCGACTTACTGTTTAAACACAAAGCCATCATTGATTATTCAACGAAGAAGATTTTTCTAATGAAAAAGAAGTAACAATGAAAATTTCAATAAAAATAAAAAAGCATTTATGAAATCTTGCTTTTAAATGCTATATAAATATATTTTCATTTTCATTGGTTTTTTTCATTATTTGACTTTTTATAACAGACTCAACATTCATTCATTCAATATTCAAAATTCACTCATAGACAATGCAGATATATTTAAAAGAAAACAAAGACCGGTTTTTAAATGAACTCTTAGACTTATTAAGAATTCCATCGGTAAGTGCCGATCCTGCTTATAAAGACGATGTTATAAAAGCAGCGCAATTTGTTGCAGACAAATTAAAAGAGGCAGGAGCCGATAATGTAGAATTGTGCCAAACTGCAGGTTATCCGATTGTTTATGGCGATAAATTGATAGATGAAAATTTGCCAACAGTTTTGGTGTATGGTCATTACGATGTACAGCCAGCCGATCCATTGGAATTGTGGGATTCTCCGCCTTTTGAGCCAGTGGTTAAAGATGAGAAAATTTATGCTAGAGGCGCTTGTGATGACAAAGGACAGTTCTATATGCACTTAAAAGCATTTGAAATGATGATGGAAAGTGGAGGCATACCGTGTAATGTTAAGTTTATGATAGAAGGCGAGGAAGAAGTTGGTTCCGATAATTTGCCTCCTTTCTTAAGAGAAAATCCCGAAAAATTAGCGTGTGATTTGGTTCTGATTTCTGATACTTCTATGATTGCCAATGATGTTCCAAGCATTACTACTGGATTGCGTGGATTGAGTTATGTAGAAGTTGAAGTCGTTGGTCCAAATAGAGATTTACACTCTGGGGTATATGGTGGAGCAGTTGCCAATCCCGTTAATGTTTTGTGTAAAATGATTGCAGATATGCATGATGAAAATCAGAGAGTTACGATTCCTGGCTTTTATGATGACGTGGCTTTTGTGAATAATGAAGAAAGAGCAGAAATGGCGAAAGCGCCTTTTGATTTAGAAAAATATAAAGCCGATTTAAACATTGATGATGTACTAGGGGAAAAAGGATTTTCTACGAATGAGCGAACCAGTATTCGCCCAACTTTAGATGTCAATGGTATTTGGGGTGGTTATATTGGTGAAGGTGCAAAAACCGTTTTGCCTTCAAAAGCCAATGCTAAGATATCTATGCGTTTGGTTCCCAATCAAAGTTCTGAAGCCATTACCAAATTGTTTCAGGATTATTTTGAGTCTGTTGCACCACCTTCGGTAAAGGTTACAGTTACTCCACACCATGGAGGGGAAGCTGCTGTAACTCCCACAAATTCAGTGGCTTATCGTGCCGCCGAGAATGCTTTTGAACGTTCGTTCGGTAAAAAACCAATACCGAGTAGAGAGGGTGGAAGTATTCCTATTGTTGCTTTGTTCAAAGAAGTATTGGGTGTCGATACAGTATTGATGGGATTTGGTTTGGACTCTGATGCCATACATTCTCCAAACGAACATTATGGTTTGTTCAATTATTATAAAGGAATAGAGACCATACCATACTTTTATGAAGAATTGGTAAAATTGAGTTAATGATGCTTTTTAAAAATACATTTTTCTTAATAATTATATTGTTCGTTTTTATTGGAGCTTGCTCAAACAATAAAACTACGACTGAAGCGGAAGCGGCTGCACCGATTAAATCAGTGGTGAAGACAGATGAACTGAAATCACTAGATAAGCCTGTTGAAGTAAGGGTCGAAAATAAGAAAAAGGAAAAATTGATTACAAAGGAAGACGGAGTCCTTGTAAAAGAGGATTTTATTGATACGGTTGCTGTCAAAAAACCACCACCGACCAAACCTAAGTCAAATCCTCTATCAAATAAGAAAGAAGGAACTGTTTTTAGGATTAATCCGAATGATCCGCTTCCGCTTCAGTACACTAGTCACAAGATAAAAAACGATGATCGTGACAAACACTGGCATTCAAGGGATGGAGAATATTTTTTTTCAGAAGTATGGACTTTTATTTATAAAAATGAATTATTAAGTAAAGGTGATTTTGGATATGAGGGTGAGTTTAAATTGTATATAGATGCAAAGACTGGAACAGTTTTAGTTGACAACAGACAGCGAGATATGATTTCAGATGAAAAGATAGATTTTGTTGTTGTTCATTCTGATGGTCGATACTTTGAAGCATTTTTAGATGCCAATGGAAAAAAAGGATTAAAGAAATTGGGTTTGGGTAGTGTAAGAGCAACTTTGGTTGATGCTACAAATATTGAAACAAATTTTAATAAAAATGGTGTCGCATTGGGAGAAGAAAAACAATACGGCGATAAAAAAGGCTTGACTCTGCGAGGTAGAGGTTATGAGATTTTACAAGAGGACAACAATAAAACAACTGTTCACTTAGCTCGCATACCTATGAGTGCGTTGCCTTTATATATGATGAATTCAGGAAATGCAGAAGCCCAACTACCCATTCCTTTTGATTTTGCCCAAATGGTTCCTGCTAATTTTTGGATTTTAGAAGAGTATTACGAAATAAAAAACAAAACAGTTTCTTTTTATTTAAAAAACATTAGTTCAACTAAGCTGTCTATAGATTTGAAAGAATATCGCTAATCTTTTATTTGAAATTAACACTCGATAATGTCTACCCAAAGCTTGCTTTTGTTGGTAAATGCTTCCTTTTTCCTTTGTATCTTAGGAATCACAGGAGGTATTGTTCTTTATAATTGGGGTACATCGATTAATATTAAATACCCCAAATTAAAAGGCGTTTTTGTAGTTGTAGCCAATGGCTTGATTATTTACTTGGTTTCTATACCAATGTCAATAAAACTTACGCAAAAAATATTTTTAGAAAAAGAATACAGTGGAATAGTTATAGAAAAAACAATAGAGAAGCACAACCACAATATTCCTTACATTTATATTCGTGATTTTCAAACCCAAGAAAGAATGGGTGTTTCCTTTAAGAGAAAAACGTATAATCAAATAGCCATCGGTGATACACTCTCCAAGCAACTCAATACCGATTTTATTGAAATAATAAATAAATCAAAAGTATTAAACATTTCCAAAGAGCAACTATTTGGTTCTTGAGCAGTCAAAATATCAAAACTCCTAATATTTGATAATTATGGGCTGCTTTTTAGTGGTTGTGTTTTATAAAGATAGGCATTTACTTGGATGTTATATTTATTAAGCATAAATATTTCCTTTAGCTGCATCCAATGTATTCTTCAATAAAGAAATAACCGTCATTGGTCCCACACCACCAGGAACTGGAGTGATAAAACTACACTTAGGAGCAACCTCCTTAAAAAGGACATCGCCTGCCAAACGGTAGCCACGCTTTCTGCTGTCGTCTGCTATTCTTGTAATTCCCACATCTATAACGATTGCGCCTTCTTTGACCATATCTGCTGTAATCATTTCTGGGCGACCCAATGCAACCACCAGAATATCAGCTCTTTGTGTATGTTCGATTATGTTTTTGGTTCGACTGTGACAAACCGTTACCGTACAGTTTCCAACCCTAGAATTTCTCGAAAGTAAAATACTCATTGGTCTTCCAACAATATTACTTCTTCCCAAAACAACACATTCCTTTCCAGCCGTTTCCACTCCATTACGTTCCAATAACTGTATGATTCCATAAGGTGTGGCAGGTAAAAAAGCAGGAAGATTTTGAGCCATTCTCCCAATATTTATTGGGTGAAAACCATCTACATCTTTCTTGAAATCTATTGCCTGAGTTATATTACCACTGTCAATATGTTTTGGTAGTGGCAACTGAACGATAAAACCATCGAGGTCATCTTCTTTATTCAAATCGTCAATTACTTCCAGCAAAGCAGCTTCCGAAATATTGCTTTCCAAACGAATCAGTGTCGAACGGAAACCGACAGCTTCACACATTTTTACTTTATGCCCAACATAGGTTTCACTTGCACCATCATTGCCTACTAAAACGGCAGCCAAATGTGGAGGTCTGTTTCCAGCAGCAACCCAGTTGGTTACTTCCTCCTTAATCTCTTTTTTAATGACTTGTGCAAGTCCTTTTCCATCTAACAACTTATGCATATTAATTATATGATTTTTTTAATTTCTTGATAATGTTTTGGTTTAAATATAAGAGGTGGTACACTATTATTCTACAATAATCTCAAATCTCAAATCTGATATCATGATTTCTCTCCTAAAAATAGAAACTTACCATCTTTCAGGTAGCCTTTAATACCAGTATGTAGCCAACCATTTTTATCTATTATTCGAGTTTGGCTCAATGATTTATCTTGATAATCAAGCATAACATTAGTGCCTTTACATAAAACTTCACCTGTATATTTATCTAGTTTTAAAGAGATACTGGGAATGGGTCTTCCTACACTTCCATAGTGTGCATCTTGCTCGTTAAACCTATCTAATGTAATCATACCGCTGGCTTCTGCCAAGCCAAAATATTGTCTAATTGGAATACCAGCAGCATTAAATACTTTATTCAATGTTTCGGGTAGCGGAGAGCTGTCAACAAGAATTCCTTCAATATTGCCCCCTAATGTTTTTCTCCATTTTCTAAACAATACTTGTTTGACCACAATCAATCGAATATCATCCCAAGTGGGCTTTTGACCATTGATCCATTTTTGAGCAATTTTCATTCCTAAATTTGCACCTTTCTTTTTAAGACCTTTTAGAAGCTTATGTCCCTCCGTTAACTCATCATATATATTACTTAATAATTCGGGAGTTCCAGTAAAAAAATGCGGTTTTATTTTTTCTATATCAGCAATAAAATTATCTGTATTATTAAGGTAAAAAATAGAACAGCCGTTAAATACATATAAATAAGCCATTAATCGTTCAGAAATCAAATTGAGTGATTGCCAAATAAGACAGTTTTTTTCTTCGTCCAATGTCAATAAATAGTTTAAAGAAAACAAAGTGCTCAATAAATTTTTATGAGAAAGCTTTATACCATGTTCATGCCTTTTTGTATAAACAATGGTTGCCAAGTCCGTTGCTGCAATAGTCGATTGTATACTTGACAACTGTTGTTTTTTAATTTTGGTAAAATCAGCAAACAACACTTCCCAATGTAAACATCCTTCCATTTGGTTAAATGAATAAGTAGTGGGTGGACTTACAGACAAGCTATTTATATTTGATAATTGCTCCTTGTTTTCTATAAAACAATATTGAATAGAAGTAGAAGAAATGATAGCTTGTAATCTTGCTACAGAAAGGGTAGGGTCAATGGCAACAACAACAGCACCTATTTGTAATGCGGCAAAATCTAGAATATTCCAAGCAGGCGAGTTTTCTGCATAGATTCCAATTGAGTCTCCTTTTTTTATTCCCAAATCTATAAACCCACTGCTCAGTTGTTGGATTTTATCAAAAACAGACCGATTGCTGTGCTGTATCCATGAACCATCTGTTTGTATAGATACATACATATCTTCTTTTGGAAATAAATCCAATTGGTGATTCGGGAGTTCAAATATTTTGGAAATAGTATTTTTCAATAAAAATTAAACTTTGTGCGAAATTACGATATTAACATGAAACGGAGACTTTGTACCATATAGAAATCAATAAATAACGTGTTATTTAAGTTACTTTTAAAACGTATAAAAAATAATGACTATCCGCATTCAAGCGTATGAAGAATTCTTTTGCAGCATAGCACACTTACGATTGTAACGACGAACCATACGCTCAGTGACCTAAATCCAAACCCCGAGCGAAGCTGAAGTGTACAGTTTTTAAGACTATAAGTAGTCTGACAAAAATAACTTAACAATTCTCTGTCATTCTTTTGGTGACTTAATTGTTGTGATTTTTTCACGTAGCTAAGGCTATGCGGTAAAATAACGCCTCATAAGGCACTCAAAATAATTGGCAGTTAATTGTTAACTTATTTTTGTCAGACTACTTAAATCTATCTTATTACTGAAAGCGGATAGTCGTTTGAAAAAATATATTCAAAAAAAATTGCCAAATAATTAGGTAGCTAAAAAAAATAGCTTACATTTACATTGTAGTTAATTTTATTTAGTGTTGTGCTTTTGAAGCTCGAAAAGTTTCAAAGCAATTTTTAACTTTTCGTGACCATTTTCTCATTTTAAATTTTTGAAAAATGACTGTAGTCACGAAATCCTCTCTATTTAAGAATAGAGGGAAAAGACTAACTGATAAAGAGTTGGTTCACCTGATTGTCGTTCAAGACAAAACGGAGTTTTTATCTGAAATTTACATAAGATACTCTTCTAAAGTATTTGGTACCTGTCTTACTTATGTACACGATAGAGGTATTGCTGAAGATTTATGTCATGAGATATTTATCAAAGTGTTTACCAAGATCAAAACCTTTAGTGGAAAATCTAGTATTTCGACCTGGATTTTTTCAATAACAAGAAATTATTGTATTGATTATTTAAGAAGGCAAAAACTACGACGATTTCAATTTATGGCTGATTATGCCGATGTAATTGATTTTGAATCTGCATATTTTACAGATGAAAACGTTGAAGAAGATCGCTTGACAATGAAAGATCTGGAAAAAGTGCTTCCGCTCATCAAGAAAGATGAAAAGGAAATCATTATGATGAAATATTATGAAGGTCGTAGTATTAACGAGATTAAAGACGACTTGAATATTTCTGAAAGTGCTGCAAAAATGAGGGTCAAAAGAGCAAAAGACCGTGTGAGAAGTATTTATCAAACACACTTTGCTAAAGAGGCTGTCTAAGAATTAAGTAAGTAAATTTCATTTGAAAATGAAGGACGTTTTACCTAGGTAGAACGTCCTTTTTTTATTTTAACCACCCCTGTCAGGTTTCAGAAACCTGACAGGGGTGGTGGTTAAAAGAAAAAAAGGAATACTCCATTAATATGAAGCATTCCTTAAAGTTTAGTGAATGGTATTTTTGTATGTATGACTTAATAAATCATCATCGCAAGGACCATGATTTGGTGTTTTCATCAGCATTAATACAGCCTTTATAAACACCTGGTACAGGTTCATAAGCAAGGTGATCTTCTCCAATCAATTCACTGCCAAAGTAAGAACTAATTGCCAATTGTCTGAGGGTAGACATAAAGTTGTAATAATTGTAATCATACAATTCTTTGGGAGTAACAACCGATTTTTCTTTATTAAGTAAAGTCATTACTTCTCCTAATTTTTCTTCTGGCATTTCAGAAATACTGCTTAGAATTTTTAATAAGCTTTCCTTCATATCTCCCGAAGTGCTAATTTTATTTTTAAAACTTGACAACCCATCTCTAAAAGTAGCCTTGTCTTCTTCTTTGAATAATCTAGCAATAACTTGATCCATTATTTCTAAAACACCAGCTTCTGAAGCACTAGGCGTATCCGTCTTTGGTAAAATTAAATCTATCAATTGCGTCATCATATCCGTATCTTCTTTTTTGAAGAATTGGGGAGTCCAAGTTGCAACATCATCAACTGTTGATCCAGATTGGCAAGATTGTACCAATGACATAAAAGCACCCGCCGAAAGGGTATAACCCATTCCCAAGCCTATTGATTGTAAAGCAGTTCTTCTATTCATCATTAGAGGTTTTGTTTTTTTAATTCATCAACAGCATAATTGGCAGCTCGTGCCGTTAATGCCATATAGGTTAAAGAAGGATTTTGACAAGCAGCAGAAGTCATACAGGCACCATCGGTTACAAATACATTGGATACTGCATGGAGTTGGTTCCATTTATTAAGCACCGAAGTTTTTGGATCTCTACCCATACGAGCAGTACCCATTTCGTGAATACCCAAACCAATACCATAGCCGTTGTCAAACGTACTAATGTTTTTAAAGCCACCCGCTTCAAAAATCTCTGCTGCGGCAGTAGCCATATGTTTCCTCATCTTCAATTCATTGTCACGAATGGTGGTCGAAAAAGTCAAAGTAGGCAAACCCCATTGATCTTTCTTGTTTTCATTTAAGCGCATTTCATTATCGTGGTAAGGTAAAATTTCACCAAAAGCAGTCATACCAATTCGCCACGGACCTGGCTTAAACAATTCGTCTTTAAAGTTTCCGCCAAAGCCTAATTCAGCAACCCCACGCATCCAATTTTCTCTCGATGCACCGCCTTGATAACCATAGCCTCTCAAAAAGTTTTGCTTTGTTTTAGGTAAATGAGGAAGGTTTTGAAAACGAGGAATGTAAAACCCATTAGGTCTTCTTCCCTTAAAGTATTTGTCTTCATAACCCTCAACATCTGCCGATGCACCTACACGAAAGTGATGGTCCATAATGTTGTGCCCCAACTCACCACTATCGTTCCCCATACCATTTGGAAAACGCTTAGACTTACTTTGCATTAAAATTTGAGTAGAGGCAATTGCCGAAGCATTTAAGAAAATAATTTTACCAAAAAACTCCATCGATTCTTTGGTTTCCGAATCTATAATACGGACTCCTTTCGCCTTTTGAGTGGCATCGTCCAAAATAACTTCTGCCACAATTGAATTGGGGCGCAAGGTCATATTGCCTGTTTTTTCGGCAGCTGGAAGGGTAGAGGCATTGCTACTAAAATAAGCACCATACGGACAACCCCGCATACAACGATTCCTAAATTGGCAAGTTCCTCGCCCATTTATCATCGTATCGCCAGTGTTGTGCGCTGTTCGCCCAATTGTCAAAATACGATCGTCAAATTTCTGTCCCATCGTTTTACGCAAATCCTTCTCCACACAATTCAGTTCCATAGGTGGTCTAAACTGCCCATCTGGCAATTGCGGTAAGCCTTCATTTTGCCCACTAATACCAGCATATTTTTCTACATAATCATACCAAGGCGCCAAATCTTTATATCGGATTGGCCAATCAACTGCTACACCATCTTTCGCATTCGCCTCAAAATCCATTTCACTCAAACGGTAACTTTGACGTCCCCAAACAATGGAGCGACCACCGACATGGTACCCTCTGATCCAATCAAAACGGGTATCGGGTTCTTCATCATAAGGATGTTCAGAATCCTTTACAAACCAGTGAACATGGTCTCTTCTCACCGTATAACCCGTACGATCCTGTTTGGGATAATCCTTTTTTTCCTCAGGAGTCATTTGACCACCCAATTCCATATCCCAAGGATCCAAATTAGCGGTAACATAGTCTTTAATGTGCTCCACATTACGTCCCCGTTCGAGAACCAAGGTCTTCAGCCCCTTTTCACAAAGCTCTTTTGCGGCCCATCCTCCACTAATACCTGTTCCAACAACAATGGCATCATAATCTCTGGGACTTTTATCATTAAATAATGGCATGAATTTTATACTTAGTGTATGTTCAACAATAACTTTGCTAAAATAATAATATATTTTGAATAAAAGTAAAAATTAAACACTAAAAATCCTAAAAAGCATTAATCAAACTTTCCTACAGAATCCAATCCAAACCGACCACTGCCCAAAAAGGCAATTGCCAAATAAATGCCTCCATATAAAAGTGCCAGTTCTTTATCTCCAAAAGGATCACTGCCATGTACGATAAAAGCGGCGACCAACATCGTGACGAACAACGGAATGGCTACCCAACGAGTAGCGAAACCAAATATTAGAAAAATGGCACATATAAATTCTGCGAAAACAGTTAAAACCAAAGACGTACCTTCACCCAATCCCAACGGATCGGCAAATGACTTATCGCCGCCCATAAGCTTCATTAGTTTGGGTATTCCATGCGTGAGCATAAATCCACCTCCGACTAAGCGAAGAATCAGCAGTCCTATATTTTGTAAATTAGTCATAATTTAATGTTTCAATAATTAATATTTTAATGTTCAATGATTTATGTTGTTGACTTATTTAAAACTCAAACATTCCCTCATCAAACATCGAATTGCTAAAATACAGTATCTTTATTTCTTAATTAAAATAACAGGATTAATTTATGAGAAAAATCGCATTGATTACAGGCGCTTCTGCTGGAATAGGTAAAGCAATTGCTTTGGATTTGGCGGCGGCAGGTTACGATTTAATCATTACTGGACGAAGGGAAAATAAATTACTGGACGTAAAAAAACAGATTGCAAAAGAATACGACAGATTGGTTTTTCCATTGTCTTTTGACATTCAAGACAAGGAAGCTGTTGCAGATGCATTAAATAATTTGCCTGAGTCTTGGAGTAAAATTAATGTCTTGGTCAACAATGCAGGTCTTGCCTTGGGAATGTCTACTTTTCAACAAGCAAATACGGATGATTGGGATACCATGATTGATACCAATCTTAAAGGGTTGTTGTATGTTAGTCGTTTGATAAGTGCCAACATGATTGCCCAAAGAATAGAGGGACAAATTATTAATATTGGTTCTACTGCTGGGAAACAAGCTTATGGAAAAGGGCATGTATATTGTGCCACAAAATTTGCTGTTGATGCCATTACCAAAGCAATGAGAATCGACTTATTGCCGCATAAAATTAGAGTGACTTCTGTCTGTCCGGGTGCCGTTAATACAGAGTTTTCGTCGGTACGTTTTAAAGGAGACATTGGAAAAGCTAACAATGTTTATAAAGGATATCAACCACTCAATGCCGAAGACATTGCCGCCGTTGTCACTTTTGTTTTAAGTAGACCAGCTCATGTTTCAATCAGCGATATTGTGTTGACACCCACTGCTCAAGCAGATGCCTATCATTTTCATAAACAGGGATAAGTTTGTAGATTATGAGGTTTTATTGTAAAATTTCATGATAAAACTATCTTACGTCTAGCATCTCAAATTTAAATTTAAAACATTGAATAGGCTTAGATTTAAAATAAGAATTATTTTTTACTTCATAATAGGAGGATTGTTCTGTTTAAATACAACAGCTCAACTTCCATTTATTGATTCCAATCTGCCCATTTTTATCATCAATACCAATGGACAAAACATTCCCGATGACCCTAAAATAACAGCACATTTGGGCATCATAGACAATGGCGTTGAGCGCAACAGTTTGACAGATCCTTTTAACGACTACGATGGTCAAATAGCCATTGAATTAAGGGGGTCTACTTCTCAGGAATTATTTGATAAAAAGTCTTTTGGTTTTGAAACGCAATTAGAAGATGGTTCCAATAACAATGTTTCTATTTTGGGATTTCCAGAAGAAAACGATTGGGTTTTACAAGGTCCTTTTAGCGATAAAACGTATTTGAGAAATGCACTGGCTTATCGCTTTGCTCGACAAACAGGACAGTATGCTTCTCGAAATAGGTTCTGTGAAGTAATTCTCAACGGAGCATATAAAGGCGTTTATTTGTTGTTGGAAAAAATAAAGCAAGATAAAAATAGGGTAGATATAGCCGATTTGCTTCCTACAGATGTAACAGGAGATGAATTGACAGGCGGCTATATTTTAAAGATTGACAAACTTACGGGGGCTGTTGCTACATCTTGGATTTCTAATTATCCCCCATTAGTCGGTTCTTGGCAAACGACCCTTTTCCAAGTCCATTATCCCAAAGCCGAAAACCTAAAACAAGCTCAATTGGGGTACATCAAAAACTACATCAGCGATTTTGAGGATATGCTGATGTCTTCCTCATTTGACGATCCTGATATGGGTTATGAAGCTTGGATAGATGTCCAATCTTTTATTGACTTTATTATTGTTAATGAGTTGACCAAAAATGTGGATGCCTATCGCTTGAGTACCTTTTTTTATAAAGAGAAAGACAGCAATGGAGGCAAAATAAAAATGGGTCCCGCTTGGGATTTTAATATTGCTATGGGCAATGGCAATTATTGCGATGGTTGGAATCCGGAAGGTTTGAGTATGGATTTTAATTCACGCTGCTCTCAAGATTTTTGGATTGTCCATTTTTGGTGGAAAAAACTAATAAGCGAAGAGAAATTTGGTCATTTGTTGTCTCAACGATGGAAGAATTACAGAGCAAGTATTTTTAGTCAAGAAAGTATTTATGAAGCAATAGATTCTATGTCACAACTGTTGGCGGAAGCCGAAAGAAGAGATCATCAATTGTATCCAATCATCGGTGAATTTGTTTGGCCAAATGAATTTATTGGAAATTCTTACAATGAAGAAATAGATTATTTGAAAGGTTGGTTTGCCCAAAGATTAACTTTTTTAGACAGTGCTTTTGAGCGATTTGATACCTCTTCAACTAATTCAAATGTAAACAGTATTCCAATCGTTTTTCCAAATCCCTTTACCGAAGAGTTAACAGTCGAAAGAGAAACCATATCAAGAAATACCATTTTATTGACCTTATACGACAGTCAAGGAAAACTCATTAAGGGCAATCGTTTGGTCGCTCAAGGTGCGGGAACACACAAATGGAAAGTCCCTACTGATGGTTTAGCATCAGGCATATATTTTTATAGAATTGTTTCAGATGTAGAAATAATAGATAAAGGAAAAATAATAAAGTTGAGATAATGATTTTGGAAATTTGATGCTTTAGTCCAGTGTCGTTGTGGTGCTGGACTTTTTTTTGCATAAATGTTATAAGAGTTGCTTTAAAATTTTACAATAGGTTTTGACACTGATTCTAACAAGAATGATAGTTTGATTTGCTGGAGAGCTAAGATATATTCCACTCAGAGCAATTTTAATTTTTGAGTAAGTTCCTTTTTAAAAGATTTACTGATTGGAATTGATTTTCCTTTAAATATAGGAATCAATTTTGAGAGTTTAGTACTTATTTGTAAGATAAAAGTATTTTGGATTTTTTTTAGGCGTCTCCCAAGAAATAAAATACGTAATATTTAACAACATGTTCGCCAGTAAAGGCATATAATTTCCCTGTTCTCTTTTAAATAAAAGTGATAAAAAAAACAGATTTTATGTCAAAAACCTCTAAGCTGCGGTCTTTTTTCTGCCTTTATTTAAATGGATACTTCCTAACTCTAAAACTCGCTGTTTTTGCTCCTCATTTAAAATAGGGTTATCTGATTTTTCTGCATAATTTAAAATCTCATTAAGGTAGGATTCCCCTCTAAACCAAGCTTTTAAGTCTTGGATGTTTAAATCTGCATTTTGATGTTCCTCCCTGAGATCTTCTAAGGTCAAAGTAGAGATGTTTTCCATAAAAAAAGACCACGAAATTGCATTTTTGACCTGTTGGGGTTTTGTATTCTTAAAGTCAGCTAAACCAAAGTATTGTTTGGCATTGCGAAAGTTGAATTCAATTTGAAAACGTAAACGATAGATTTCTATAATATCTTCAGCCGTTAAATCACTGCAAGTACTGAATAGAATCACTCGGGCAATCTGCCCATTGGGTTTTGTGCGATTAATCACCACTACATTCAAAGCATAAGGAATTCGTTTACTTCTTACTTTATTGAGGTGATAAATTTCTTGTATTGTTCCATCCTTTAATCTTTTTCGGGAAACTCGATAGTTCACAGGGATTTTATCCAAATTAATTTTCTTACCATAAATCGGACGACGCCCGTTTCTTTTACAGATACCTTCAAATGGCCAATAAAGTGCACTTTTGCAGTTGAGTTTACTAATCAAATTTAAACCCCATTCTTTAGCAATCAGACAGCCCGTTTTATTTCCATAACTCCCATCACCGACCACATAGGCTAAACTAAAGCCAAACTTGCTGGAAAAACTTGGACAAACCTTACTCAAAAGCGACACCATACTACTATAAATCGCGCCTTCTTCTTTTTTCAGCATCTTATTTTTACTGCCTTTTGGGCGACCAGCTTTCCTTTTATTCTTGCTGCCTTTCGGGCGACCAGCTTTTCTTTTAGACTTGGTAGCCTTTGGTTGTTTTTTTTTCTTAGATTTAACCAAC